>Ga0187784_10000479_pt1 | contig 29249 bp, 33 predicted proteins | sample 1015_SJ02_MP15_2_FD_132964 | JGI IMG/M metagenome (GOLD analysis project Ga0187784, IMG submission 132964) | Tropical peat soil microbial communities from peatlands in Department of Meta, Colombia - 1015_SJ02_MP15_20_MG | ecosystem: Environmental > Terrestrial > Soil > Wetlands > Peat | place... | reverse complement strand
TCCTGTTTTCTAGGACAGCGCCCAAAACGTCGGCGCCTTCAAGTTGAGTGAACCCTATGCTAACCTGTTGATGACTACTCAGCCGGGATGGCGGAACTGGCAGACGCAGCGGACTCAAAATCCTAAACACATAATTACTCTTTGAGATATGTCACTGCAAACAATAATTTTATTGACATGATCTCGAACCAGCGATAGCTTCACATTCATTTCACATTTTCGGGTTCTCGCCCCACTTCGCACGAGGAACGAAGATGACGGAACACCACACGATCCTGGGCGGCAAAGTCCACGTCTACAAACGCCCGCACAGCAGCCTTTGGCAGTGCTCCAGCTATTTTGCGGGCAAAAATCGCCGCACCAGCACGAAGGAAGAGAGTCTCTCCAGAGCCAAGGAAATCGCCGAGGACTGGTACCTACAGCTTCGCGGAAAACTCCGCGACGGAGAGATCAAGAGCGAAAAGACCTTTCGCGAGGTGTCTGAGCACTACCTGCGCGAGTTCGACATCATGACGCAGGGCCAACGCAACAAACGCTACGTAGAAGGCCAGCACTGGCGGTCTAGCGGACGCCTAGTTCCTTTCTTCGGAAATCTGGGCATCTCAGAGATTACTTCTGGAAAGATTCAGGAATACCGACTTCACAGACACCAAGAAGCTCTTAGGGAATTTGGCAAGCCACCAGGCCATAGCACGATGCATCAAGAAATCGTGACGCTCCGCCAAACTTTGAAAACGGCGTTGCGCCACGGATGGCTCGACCGCCTTCCCGACTTTTCTGAACCTTACCGTAGATCACCCAAAATCTCTCACCGGGCATGGTTCTCGCCAGACGAATATAAACAACTATACAAAGCGACCCGGAAGCGTGCGCAAGAGCCAAAGAGACGCGGCTTCAATTGGGAGGCAGAACAGCTTCACGACTACGTGCTCTTTGCAGTCAATACCGGATTGCGGCCCGACGAGGCTTGGCGCCTACAGTTCCGCGATGTCACGATCGTTTTCGACGATGATTTGAAAAAGACGATTCTGGAGATCGAGGTTCGGGGAAAGCGCGGGGTTGGATACTGCAAAAGTATGCCTGGTGCGGTGTTGCCCTTTAAGCGACTTCGAAGCCGGCTCCGCCCGGCGCGCGTTGGTGGCGCGAACGCGCCCACAGGAACTTCCGAGACACCTGCTGTTCCGAACGGACAATGGCGCACGCCTGAACCTACCGATCTAATTTTTCCCAAGTGGCAGCGAGATCTTTTTAAAACCATCCTCGACGAAGAAAAGCTTCGCTTCGACCGAGAAGGCCAGCCACGCACAGCGTACAGTCTGCGACATACATACATCTGCCTCCGTTTGATGGAGGGCGCGGACATCTACCAAATCGCTAAGAACTGCCGCACTAGCGTCGAGATGATCGAGAAGTACTATGCGTCACACATCAAAACTTCGCTCGACGCCGTTGCCATCAACGTCATGCGACCGAAGAAGCGTAAAAAATCAAACGAAGGTAGCTTGACGGACGTGGCGTGAAAAACGTTCCTTCCAACCGAACTGGCTAACGAGGAAACGACGTGTCTTCCGAGCAATCCTGCCCTATGATAGAAAGGCAGTCAGACCTTCACGCAGGCGTAGCAGAAATGGCAGCCGCAGGCGACCTGAGAAGAAACTTGAATGCTCGCCGGGAAACTGGCGATGCAGGACTGACCAAAGTCGGCGAAACCTCCTCCAATCCAGAGCCAAGCCCGGCGCAATCTAGCCGGGAAGGCGTTAGACACTAGATGGGCAGCGCCTAAAACCTCAGATAACCGAGGAACGCTGAAGGGATAATCAAGACCGAAACCGGACATTGAATTTTCGCATGGTCTGGCTTCTGACTGGCTCATCCGTCAGAGAAGTTTGAGCGTTGCTCAGCTTCTGGTTTTCACCGCTCTGGTCCCGAATTCTCAGAAACCAATATTGACTCAGGTCTGGATCAACGAATGTGCTGAATGGAGGCTCCGGGACTGTGATTGGAGAAACTCCGAACCGGGCCTACGGCGTGACCGTGAAGGCCGTGGGACTCCAGCGGCTGCCGCCTAACGTGGTGATCACGATCGCTCCCGTCCGTGCTCCCACAGGCACCATCGCGATCACCTGTGTGTCGGAATCCACTGTGAAGCTGGCTGCCACACCGCCAAAAGTTACCGCTGTGGTCTGGGTGAGGCTCACTCCGGTAATCGTCACCGGCGTTCCCACCGGGCCGCTGGACGGGCTGAAACTTGTAAACTGCGGCAAAACGCGAAAATTCTGATTGCTGGTCAGCGTGCCGCCGGGAGCAGCTACCGTAATCGCTCCCGTTGTGGCCCCGTTTGGTACGGTCGCGGTGAGATAGCTGTTGGCATTCACGTTAAAATTGGCGGGAGTTCCGTCGAACGAGACACCGGTCGTGCCGATTAAATCGTTACCTAAAATCATGATGGCCGCTCCCACTTTGCCGAGGTTGGTCTGGGCTTCGACAAACGGGCCAAGGCCTAAAGACAGGCTGAAGATCGTGCCGTAAGGTGCAGTTTCAGAGGAGCCTTCAGTTGTGCCGTAGAGGTCCCCATTGGTCTCCTGTACCAAACTTGCCAGAGGATACTCTCCGTCCCGGCAATCATGCTCGGAGCAAAAACTGTAAAGTGTCGTCAACGTCCCATCCAAGGTGATTTTGAAGACCGTTCCGTAGTTGACGTTGCCACCATAGGTCGTCGTCCCGTATAGATTTCCATCCGTAGCCTGAATTAAGCCCCCTCGGGGGCCGGCGCCGTCCGCACAATTGGCTTGGGAGCAAAAACTGTAAAGCGTCGTCAAGGTGCCGCCCGGGGTAATTCTAAAAACCGTGCCGTTGCGGTTAGCTCCGCCGCCATAGGTTGTCCCGTAGAAGTTCCCGTCGTTGGCCTGAATCAAACCTGCGAAGGGGCTGGCGCCGTCCGCGCAATTAGCCTGGGAGCAAAAGCTATGAAGCGTCGTCAGGGTCCCACTTGGTGTAATTCTATAGATCGTGCCGCCGCCATCGGCTCCGTTTTCAAGGGTTGTCCCATAGAAGTTTCCATCACTGTCTTGTACTATGCCCGCTTCGGGACTAGAACCATCCGCGCAATTAGCCTGGGAGCAAAAACTGTAAAGCGTCGTCAGCGACCCATCGAGAGTGATTCTAAAGACCGTACCCGCACTGTTGGCGCCCCCTGCCGCCGTTACACCATACAGATTCCCGTCGCTGGCTTGAATCAGTCCCCCATTCGGGCCAGAGCCATCCGCGCAATCGGGCTGGGAGCAAAAGCTGTAAAGCGTCGTCACGGCGCCACCCGGCGTCATTCTAAAGACTTGGCCTGCGCCCTCGTTACCACCAAAGCCAGTTGTGCCGTAGAGATTTCTATCCGAAGCCTGCACGAGCGTGGACGAAGGGATATATTCGTATCCGAAACTGTAAAGCGACTTGAACGTCCCGCCGGGAGTGATCTCTAAGGCCGTGCCACCTGCGTTGGCGCCGCCGAAAGCGGTGGTTCCATAGAGGTTTCCATCTGTGGCCTGAACCAGTCCGACCGCGGGATTGTCGCCATCTTGGCCGTTAGAAAAATCGTGCAGCGTGGTGACCGTTTGAGCGGGGCACCCGATCACAGTCATCGCCCAAAGAAGACCCAAGAACAAAACATGGCGAAAGACCCGTCGATCTGATTTGTGCGTGGAGGCAAAACAAGGTGGGAGCATAATAATCCTCTTTCTGGTGCCGGGTGAGGGGGGAGCAGCCAGATGAGAGCATCACGATAGTGCTCTCCCTGGATCAGACTGTCAAGGAGAAAAAACGCATTTCTTCCCCTCACGCCTGCCTAATTGACTTAGTTTACTGAGCGGGAACACCCGTTAACTCTTAACAACTGAAGAGCGCCAGCGAGGATAGTAGGATACATGCAAGAAATTTCAAGCTGGAGGTTCTGACCTTGAGAAAATGGCTCCTGCTTATTTTCGCAGTTATCGTCCCGTGCGGTTGGGCTCAGGTCGCGGGTACGGCCACGCAATTGACTAGCGATCCCGCTTCCTGCACCGGAACTACGGCGACCCCGCAGGTGTGGTACAACACCAGCACGAACAGCCTGAAATCTTGCCAACTGGTTAACGGCACGAATCAAGTTGTGGTTATAGCCAGTGCTGGAGAACTAGGAGGCGCCATCGAAGCTTCAAATTATAAGACTTCATCGTCGGATTGGTGTCAGGACATCCTAGCAGCAATTAACGCCGCCAGCGCCAATGGTACTAACCTCGTTACCTATTTTTATCCTCCAACTTCATACACGTGCAGTGCCACAGATGCAAACAATATGTTTGGGAGCGTGCCAAGCACCGGAATCAAAGTCATCCTCGGATCCCCAGAGACCCGCTTGGATCACAGGCGTTGGCAAAACCGCAATTCCGCAACTGGAGCTACTGCCGCCGCTGCCGCCGCCGCTGGCCGTGGTACATGTGTAGCTGGAACCTCCCGTACCGTTCCCAAGGCTTACAGTTGGTGTTGTGGAATAGCCGCTTCCTTCATAGGGCACTGAACAGTTCTTCAGCGTTCCATTGCTGTCGAGCGATGTCACAGCAAGTTGGGCTGGCAAGGTGAATGAGCCACCGGAGAGAACGGGCTGCACGTAGGGTGAGTATCCCGACCCCGCAGAGACGACGGTACAGCCTACTATCTTGCCCCCGGAAATGCTTATAGAGATTGAGCCTCCGCTGCCGAGCACCGATTGAGTGCCGCCTTTCACCGCAACATAAAAAGTCGTTACGCCGCCAGAGGTCGAAGGATTAGCCGGGCAGGTCGATATATCGGTGGTCGTGCAAGCCATATACATACCCGCATTTCCATCGCTTGAGGAGTAGAGCGGGACCCGCATGGACTCAGGCCGAGAGGTTGTGTTGAATATCCGCCAGCATCCGCATCTCGATCACGGCTACGCGGTGACGAGCCATAGTAGCCAGGGCCAGACTGCCGAGCGCGTGCTGATTCACGTGGACACCGAAAAGAGCGAACTATTGATTAACAACCGGTTTGCGTATGTGTCTGTCTCGCGCGGCCAATACGACGCGCAAATCTACACCAACGACAGAAGCGAACTCGCGCGCGATCTAAGCCGCGACCTGACGCAGCCTACAGCTATTGCCGGCAAAGAGCACGAACCAGCGGCGCTTAAGATCGAGACAGCAACGGAGCAGCAAACAACCAAGGGGCCGGAGCAGGACGAGACGCACAGTATCGGTCACGGAATGGCGATGTGATTCTCATTTTTTCCGTCGAGAGTGTACGGAGCGCGGGAGTCGCGTCAAGGCTCTGCGCTTCGCTCCGATGAACGCGCAGCAAAACGCGCGGCCTTGACGCACCTCCCTCTCCGCTCCTGTTTTACTTCCAGCTATGGAAAAATGAGGGGAAAAAGAGGTTATCGCCCAGCGTTCCAACTCTAAGCCGCAAACGAGCGCCCGGTCACAGCAGCGGCCAAGCGGAAACCCAGCATCGTAACCGGACCTCAACGAGCGAGCGTATCTCCCCGTGGAAACAAGGCACAGCCTTAAATTAGAAACTGGGCTCAAGCCTTCCAATGGGTGGTAGAATCTCGTACGGATGTGCTGCTAGGACTTTGACCGAGCGCCCTATCCAAGCCCGGAAGGACCGCAATGGACTGCGTGAGCGAAATGAGCCAAAACCTGTGGAAATCAGCGAAAACTTTCACAGTTTCTTACACAGTTGCACATTTGTCGTTTTGGGAACAGAGGGAATGTAGTCGAAAACGTGATTTAAAGTCATAGACTTACCATCCGAGCCGGGATGGCGGAACTGGCAGACGCAGCGGACTCAAAATCCGCCGGTGCTTAGCACCTTGGGGGTTCAACTCCCCCTCCCGGCACCACATTTTCCCCGCACCCTCGTAAATAGAGCCTGCTCGCACGTGTGACCGACGTACCCTACCGCTCCCCTACCGTTTGAGCTATGGTAGGCCAGCTTTTTCCTCCCCCGAGGAAGGGCATGGCGAACCGCAAAGTTTCGGTCTGGAAATACGTCAAAGTCGGGAAGCGATGGAAGTATTGCAAGCTCGTCATGGGCCGAAACCATAAGCCCAAGCCTCACTGGGCGATGGTGAATGGCAACCCTGAACACCACCCAGAAGGCAATTTCTACATCAGCTACCGAGATGGCAAGAAAAAAATCTGGAAGAAGATCGGGCCGAATCCTTCCGATGCCCTGTACGCGGCTTACGTTGAACAATCCATCCTGAATGCCAAGGCTTTGGGAGTTCCCATCAAACCTGAAGTTCCCAAACTCGATTACAACGCACAGATGTGGAAGTTCTTGAATGATTACAAGCTGAGCCAAAGCCTAGAGTCGCATGAGCTGATGAGGCAGACTCTGTGCGAATTTCGCCAATTCTCTAAGAGAACGCTTCTCTCCGACATCACTCGTGAGGATCTTCTTCGCTATAAACAGTGGCTGATAGGGCGTGGAAGAAGCCTAAGAACAGCGGGCAACAAAATGCTGCGAGTAAATCAGTTCTACCGGGCCGCTGTGGGGCTGAGGCCCGGCGAAGGACTTGTGACCGTGAAGGATGGCAAGTTTGTGGAGAGAGAACCGGAGGTCTACACCGACGATGAACTGGATGCATTCTTCAACGCTTGCTCGCCGTTTCACTTCCGCGTGTTTAACACCCTTTTCATGGCCGGGTTACGCAAGCAAGAGATGGAAAACTTAGAATGGACTGACATCAACTTCGAAACAGGAATTCTCAAGGTGAGCGGCAAGAAAGATTTTCGGCCCAAGGACTGGGAGGAACGCGATATAGAAATACCACGTGAACTGGCAGACATACTCTTCCCGACTAAGAAAAATCGTGGGCTGGTGTTTGGCACCAAGAGCGGAAAGAAGTACACACATGTCTGGGACGACTGTAAGGACATCGCCAAGAGGGTCGGGGCGGTTCTCGCTGAAAAGGCGGATGAGGATGAGAGGGAAAAGGTCATCGAGGAAACTGCCGCCAAATATCACCCACACAAGTTCAGAGCGACCTACTGCACCAGACTTCTTCAATCAGGCATCGACTTGAAAACCGTTCAGAGGCTAATGGGGCACAAGACAATTGAATCCACGATGCGGTATCTGGCGAAGGCGGAGAGCAAGAAGGTGAAGGCCAAGGTGGATGCTGTTGAGTGGAAGAAACAACCGCCCAAAAGCATCCAGATAGGCGGCTACGAAGTGCCCGTCGGCCAAGTTGTGATCGACTGGAAGAAAGATTGAGGCTCTTGGAGATTAGTTTTTCACCGCAAGAGGTCTCCAGTGACTTTCGCGGCGCGCATACTCAATTAGCGACAGATGGAAGTAGGCGACGACACTGAATCGCTCACCCACTAGCGGCCCTAGGTTCCCGTGGAGTTCCCGGTTGTTATCACAGATGAGTAGATCGTGGGGCTGTAGTTCCGCTCCATAGCCGTAACGTGGAAAGACGAGCCTGCCGCCAATAAACTCATCACCCAGCGCAGCAATACAGATGAGAGCACCCTTCACATTCCGTTTGTCCTCGTGGGCCATGAAGAGGATATTGCGGTTCAATTCCAAGGTGCTGAACACGGTGTTCCAGAGACCGTAGGTGAATCCGTTCCATGCGTCGAGATTCTTCACGATGTTTAGAGGGTCGGGGAGCAGACCTCGCAAGTGCTCGGGTAGCGGACGCACTCGGCTGAGATCGTCCTGTTTGTCCTCCCGCTGTTCGGCATTCAATATCGTGCTAATGGCGTTCAGATAATACGGCGGGAGATATTCCTTCAGCTTTGCATCCATCTCTTTTACAAGGGAGCGCAGTCCGTGAAGCAGATTGGGCTGATCTAAGGTCGGCGCGGTTCGTATGTTGTCATAGTCATTGCCGGCTGTTTTTCCCGGCAATGGTGGGAGCCAGCCAAGGGTGAGTTTCTTTCCGTGTTTCTGTCCGTTAGCAGCGCGGGCACAGGGTTGCCAATCCGCTTCTTTCAATACATCCAAGGCTTGATTGTAGGATTTGGGCGACAGCGCGTTCTTCAAGAGTAGAAACTTGATCTGCTTCTGAGCCTTGTCAGAGTAAACAACGTTTGGCTGAATCTCATTAGGGCCGTGCTGCGGCTGGAGGTAGCAGTGATTGAGTTTTCGATATTTCTTGTCCGTAGGAACCGGCTCAATAGATTGATACGTCAAGTCGCCACGCCACTGCGGAGGCTCTTCCTGCTCCATCTGATGAAGTTCCGGGTCAAGGTCTTGGGGATCAAAGTCTGGGTCGGGCTGCTCCATCCGGTGAAGTTCCGGGTCTAAGTCTTGTGGATCGAAGTCTGGATCAGGCTGCTGCTTGGTTCCGGCGTCACTCATAGCGACACCAAGGAGCGATAGATTCGCTGCGTTGCTTCGAGCGTTCCTAGCCGGGCAACCGCCTCCATGAAGCGCCGCTTTTCTTCCAGCGTGAGACAGAAGACACACTCTACAGCCATGCGTTGTTCCGGGCTTTGGTCCTTAGTGTGCTTCCCGTTCTCACGAGCAACCTCAATTTCCGTTACGCATTGTGAAGTTAATACGCTCAAATCGGGCGTATTATTTTGCCCATTTTGTTGGGATTTTGTCGGTTTGCCGGGCTGGAAAACCCACTCTTCCGGCGGAACTTTGTTTTCGGTTTGGTAGAGGCAAATCCATTGACGCACCGTTTCGCGATTCAAATCGTGCTTGCGTAGCAGCGCGTCCCAGCGCCCGCGTCGTCCTTTGCTTAGACCCCATTTCTTGAGGAATACCTTCATCTGGTAGAGAATGCAGCCCACGGCGACACGAACCGGATGAAGCTCATGCATCTCTGATTCCAGAGCATCCTCTAGTCGATTCCATTCGCAATCCAAGGCGAGACGCTGTTCTTTTGTGAGTTTCGGCTTCTTGGGCATGGGCTACCTCTGTCGGCTCAGTATCGTGGAAGGCATAAGGGGGACGGTAGTTACGGATGTAATGGCAGATCGGAGTGTTCCCCGGCCCCGATTGCGAGCGGGAGGAGCAGCGTGGAACTCTCTTTGTGGGACCGGGCGAAGCCACATCCCCCCGTGGGTCCTGTTCAAAGCTCTTGAGCATATCCGAGTCGTTTGGGGAAGTGACAGATCGCGCCGGGACCTCTTGCGTGGAGCGGTGCGACCTTCGTCTTGTGAGGTGGCGTCGGCTGCACCACCCGCGTAAATGGATTAGATAATTGGTTGCTTCTTAGGACGCCCGCCCTTCTTGCCGTTCTCGCGGGAAGCCTTGGCGCGTTTGGGCGAAGACTTCTTGGCGCGGCAAGAAGGACAGAATGTCACGAGTTTGTGCTTACATGAAAAGCAGTTCATTTAGCGTCCCATATACGGCTCAAGGGGAGCGAACTCCTCGAATATGTCGAGGTTTTCGCGGAGCTGCTCAATGTAGTCGCAGGCGCGGTTCTCTGCGTCGTGACCCGATGAACGGTCGTGGCTGACTTCGAAGGCGCGCATCATGGCGAGGCGAATCTCTTCACGATTATCGCCCTTGGTGAGCAACTTCAACAGGACACCGCGATCGATCAGCTCTCGGACCTTTTTGTTGCCTGCCTTGTACATCAACCTGAGTGTAGATTTCTTTACCAGCATGGTGTTTCTCCTTTGGGTGTAACCCTGCGTGCTGGGTTACTAATACTGGCTCCGACAACGTCAGGAAAATTTAATTAGCAAATCGCCAGCCAAGTCCCGATGGGTGGATTAGAGGGCGAAGCCCTCTGAGGGTTTGGCTGTTGCGGTTGGCAGAAAGATGACTGAAGTAACGGATTCTCAGAGGGTTGGCAACAGCAAGAGCCGCGATTTCGCTAATGGGACACGTTTTGTCGCTGCGAGGCGCTAAAGCAGACATAGACAATTTGCTCTGGCGAGCATCACACAAAGTTTGAGTTGTAGGCCGATTGAGCCGGGTCTCCATCCTCTTCGCCAGAGCGGACTCGGCTCAATCTATGTTTGGAGGTTGTTATGAAGTATCTTGCGGTCAAGAGCTGGGATCAGGGACAGGGCGAACTGGATCAGAATCTGTCGATCCGCTGCGCCTCGGGCGTTATGCGGGACACGGATAAGCGCGGCTACGACGGTCGCAAGGCGGGGGCGTAATCATGGCCTACCAATATTCCAACGCCGCCCGCGAGATCGCCAGCATTAAGCGAATCTCGACTCGCAATCTGCTCATGGTCCTTGCTTCAGCCGTAGACAGCAAGACCGGAACCTGCTTCCACTCCGTCGAATGCTTGAGGCACTGGTCGCAGCTTGCCAAGGGAACTTTCTATCAGGCTGTGGACGAACTTGAAACGGCAGGCATCCTGAGCCGCGAACGTCGTCGCAGGGGCAACCGTACGAATCTCTGGCGTCTGGACATCAAGACGATGGAGTCGATGCGTGTGTCGTGGGATTCCATTCGGCCCAAGGATTCCGTGCCTGAAGATCAAGAAGAACCGATTCGCCCACCAAAGCAAGATAAATTCGCAGCAGCAGATGAATTCATAAAAGAACAAGAAGCCAAGCCATTCCAGATCGACAACGAAGGGGAAGAGTTCGCCTGCGTCTCCTGTCATCAAGAACCCGTCATGTATGAAGGCGGTCGCTGTCAAACTTGTATCAACAAATCTATCGCGCAACAAGAAGCGGAATCCGCCGCCGCACTAGCGCGTAAGAAGGCTGCGGAGCAGCCCAAGCTCACGGCGGCGCAGCTGGGACATACTCCATGGGAGACGGACGCGGAATATTGTTCCTCTTGCAAGATGCCACTGGATCTGTTGGCGGAGAAACAGAAGACTTGTGCTGATGCTACCGAAGAGAGACGACAACGGATCGAGAAAACCAATCAAGAACGACGTGCTAGAGCAGGAGGATAGGTGGTTCATAATATGAACCACTCAAATCAAGGTAGTTCGAGATTTGAACCTATGCTGGTTCAGAATCTGAACTATGGTAGTTCAGAATTTGAACGGGGTGGTTCGAAAACCGGTACTATAACTGGCCTTTGATCTGTCTTGTGTAACTGTCTTGCATAACCCGTCCTCGCGGGATGCTCTTTCGCTTCGCTACAGACAAGATCAAAGTCAAGAGCAACACCAAGAGCAACACCCAAACCCTCGGGGAGAATCCCCGATCCCCATCAGGAAGGACTTCTCGCCCTCCCTACGCGCTTCGCGCTACCCACCCCGGCAGAGATGACATGAGTGATTCATCTTGTGTCCCGCCGCCGAAGCACTCCTCGTCCCCGTTTGCGGAATTGTCTCGGAAGGCCCGTGAAAGGCCCGACCCGTCTGCGCCTGCTTCAAGACTTTACGACTTTAGAGTTACCAGCCAAAGGAGGAATTTCAATATGACCGAAGCTGAACGCATTATTCAAAGACTGAAGTGGAGGACCCGACAGTTGTGGTCGCGACGATACGAAACAGTCAGGTTGCTGTTCTCCGACGATTCCTTCGTCCGCGCTGCTGATCGGGAGCCGAGCGCACTTGAGGAAGTAGAAAGGCTGCTGCGGGCGGGTGAGCGACCAGTGGGATTCATCGCCCGACTGAGCGAGCGGCGGGGGCAACCCTTTGTGGAACCGTGGGTGAGCAGCGATGAGGCGGTTCTCGCGAAGCTGAATGATACGGCCCGGTTTTGGTATCACCACAGGATGTGAGAGGAGTTTCCGAATGAACCAACCAATCAAGCTAAATCCTCAATTTGCTCAGCAATAGAGCGCACAGGCTCGATCTCGTACTTCGAAATGATTTCAGTGATCCTAACCTCCTACTTGCCGTTTGGGCTTGCCCAGTTGGTCAGGTAAAGGAACTCAATTACATCGGGCAAGTATTCGAGGCTATTAAGGAGCAACTACCAGAGTCCCAGACCGCCGTGTACGTGTAAAGGACGGCGGGAATCATAGCGACTCCTAGAGGGACGACCTGACATCGCAGCGAAGGCGGTAGGTTGACACTGGCCGTACCGTCTCCTCAGCGACGGGGTACGAGTCGAGGACGCACACGGGCGTAGCCAAACGGACTAGGGTACTTAGTCGTCCTTCGCCTCGCCCTACGGCTGATAAACCTGCACCGTGCCGTCCTGACCGCCGAAGCAGTATAGCTTACCTTTGTATGCTACCCCCGACGGGTCCGCAACGGCCTGAGGCATGGAAGCCAGCGTCGTCCATGCACCTGTAGACAGGTTGAACGATTCGGTCAAATTGAAAACCTCGCTAGAAACCCAGCCACCCGCTGAAAACAGTAGTGAACCGATGGATGCTACACAGGTGCCTTGGCGAGTTGTGGGGTCCGAGGGGAGCCACTCCCAGCTATTAGTGGCTGCGCTGTAGCCTTGGTTGTGGGCGTCGGCTTCGCCATCAGAACCGTTCGCCACTATAATCGTGTTGTCCACCAGACCGCCCCCCATGAGGTCGGACTCCGCGCTCAACATGGGCGCTTCCTCCGCCCAGCTATTGGTCGAAGGGTTGTATGCCTCGTTGGTGCTAAGAAACGCACCGTTGTAGCCGCCCATGACATAGATAGTGTTGTTTTCTACGACACACGCGAATGCACCTTCCCGAGCAGTGGGCATAGGAGCACCCGAGGTCCACTGTTCCGTCTTCGGGCTGTAAATCCAGACCGCACCTGTGTAGTCGCCCTGACCAGTGAGGTCGCCGCCGATAAAGTACAACTTATTCTTCACGACTGCGGCGCATCCCCCGCCGTCCGCTACTGGCAGGGAAGTTCCGGTGCTCCACGCATTCGTAGCGGGGTTGTAAATTTGCGTGTTGGCAACGGGGCCAGTGGGAGTGCCTCCGCCTACGAGATAGATTTGGTTTTCGAGAACGGCGATGCCCGGTCGCCCAACAGTTATCGGCTCTTGCGTAGGCAAGCTCCATGTGTTTTTCCCACCGCTCAGCCTTTCGACTGAGAAGCTGGACTGGTCCGATGCGAGCGGCGACGGTTCTGCTTCAATCGTACCAGTTGACGTGCCGTCAGTGGTCACAGTGATTTGGTATACACCGTATGCACCCACTTGGCCTTCAAAGGCTGCAATCGGAAGGGGGACAGAACTCACCGTCGTTATGATAGCCGTATTGTCCGAGCCAAATGCGACGGTGCCGAAATTGGCGAACGGTAGGGGATTATCCTTGCTGTTTTCAGGGTCTTCGGCAATCCATTCGGCGGATGCTAGCGTCGCCCCAGTCACTGAAGCGGTTTTTGGGAAGGTCTTTCCGGTTCGTGCATCCGTGATTGTCACGGTGAACTGGTCTGTAGCACTGTAACTTACCTCGGCGGAAATCTGGTCGCCTGCTTGTATCGGAAAGTTACTAATCCCTTTTCGTGTAGTATCCTGAGGCAAGAACTGGTACCAAGCAGAATAGGTCGGTATTCCAAGTTCACAGATGGATGCTGTTCCAATCTGTTCGAGATCGGGTCCTGACCCAACTATACCAGCACCATCAATGCCTACCCAAAAAACGGAATATGAAGTTTCCAACAGGCCACAGGTGACGGCTGGAACCGTCCAAGAGGCTGTGGCTTGCGTGACCGTGCCTTGGGGTCCTACTACCATGTAACCACTCCAATTGTTAGTGTACAACTGCGAAATCTGGGCGTGCATAACGGGGGTAAGAACCGCAACCACCGTCAAGAATCCAATGCAGCGGAGCGAGAATGTAGTCAGCCGAACAAAGGAACCCGGAGTTCTCATGAGTTACTTCCTCAACGTTTCCGCACCGCGAAGATTAAGCTGGAATCTCCTTTTTGCTTCAAAAACCGCGCTCATCATACACCCGTCCCGCTCTTCGCTGCCAGTGTGAAACGATTTTCATACGGACCTCCCCCAATAGTCCGAGATCCGTACCAAGCGCCTCCGAGAATTGCCCCGTATTTCAGCCATTTTCACAACACCTCTCCTTACCCAGTTCCTGCTGGCGCTCGATTTCTGGCAGAAGCACTTCGTCCCAGTCCTTGGCACTATGCACGTTGCCCGGCCGCAACTTCGCTCCCAGACAATCTCCTTCCCCGTTGAACAGCAGCAGCGGGTGATAGCAGGTGGATTCAAAATGCCCGTTGTAGGCACTGTGCTCCTGTTCTCCGTAGACAGGGATTTCTGTACTATCCATATCCAGCACCACCTTCTGGGGTGAATCCATAGCCTCTGCCTTCGCCAGCAGTTCTCGATTGATTCGGCTCAGAGCGTCCAGGTTCTCCTCTTGAGTTAACACCTCGGTCTCGAACCAATGCAGCCGCGAAGGCAACGCTGCCCCCCGATCCCAGATCTTCTCTGAACCAATCAGGCGAAACGTCGGATCTTGCGATAGTCGCTCCGCATCGTTCACATCTTCGTATCCCGCCAAGCGACTGTAGATGGACTGCCGCAGCAGATCGGGAAGCGGTAACTGAGTGTTCTTGCCGCGCCGGTCTTCCATGATGTTCTCGCTGATGAGCGCACTCAACCCCAGACGTTCGTCCAATTCCCGCACCAAAAGCAGACCACTATCGGAGGTGACGCGAGAGCCTTGGAAATCAACTTTCAAAGACGGGTTGAACGAGAGCTGAAAGGGCTGATTTTGTTTCCCACCCACTGGGTCGAGCCTCCGCGAGGTTGATTTCACTTTCAAAGCCGCATGGATACTGGCGTTGGCGCGATCATACAACCACTTACTCAGAGTTCAAAAAGGAAATGTGGGATCAAATGCGAAACGCACCACGCGCAAACTCTGCACCTGATGAAGCCTGAAAGGGAATGCTCAGTTGTTGTTCTGCCGCTTCCGCGCTCCGATTCCTTGAATAAGCAGTCGAGGCTGAGTGCCTCACCCGACGCATCCCCATTTCGCCGTAGATTGTGAATTGGAGGGACGCCATGATCGAACTAATGAATGCCTTTCCGGGATTGACCGCCGCACTGAAAATCGCGGATTTCGTTGCAGGCTGTATCATTGGCACCATCCAGCTGCTGTTCTGGGTGATGTTTCTGCCCTTCCTCATCATCTGCTGGTGCTTCTACCATCCGACATTGGCAAAAGTGTACATTGCGAACGCGATTCCGTTGCTCTGGACCAACGGCTGGGCGGGCCGCGCCGTGTTGGGGATCATGATTCTGCTTCTCATGTTGCTTCCCAAGCCGACGCACAACTTCGCCAAGTGGACATTGCAGTCGCTCTGCCTCATCGGGTTCGTTGCTTACATCGTCGCAATATTCTAAGACGGCAGAATTAGGCCGTTTCTGCTTCCCCTACCACGACCACCCGGCACCGGAGCAGCGCAAGCAAGATCTTCAACGACACTCTTCTCCAGCCGCTGTTCGGTAGTCTCTCCCGCATCTCGGGCGGAACCAAAAGCTCTAGCAGTTCCAATGTGAAACTTTCGTCAATGGACAACTCACCCAGAACCGGGTCCGTGATGATCAACTCCGGCCCCTGTCCGCCACGACGTACCCTCGCCTTCGTCACCCGCAATCCGTTGACCCGAAGGGCAACCTTCCTCTCTGTCAGCATCTTTCAACAATTTACGGCCCTGCGTTGCCCAATCAGGTAATCACGCCTCCTTGATCAGCGTTCGAACCATAGCTTCTCTCCCTAGCGGCTGCGTAGTTTCGGAGTATGAAAAACGTCGCTGTTTTGCCTCCGGTCAAGGCCACGGTCCGAGCCGCTCTTTTGAGCCTTGCCGCATACAAAGACATTCCCACGCAGCAACTAATCGCGGCGGCTCGCGCCTTGCCGGGCGGAACGAAGGTTCATATCCCCGACCGTGTCATCGCGATTGCGCTCTTGCTGGGAACCAAGTCTGTTGATCTCAACTAGGGCAGAATTTTTCTGCCGATGATGTTGGTGGTGTGAACAGTCCCATCGCTCTTACGGATGGTGATGTTCTGGATCACAGGATTGCCCCGGTCATAGAGCGTGTTGCTTGTTAGGCGAGGAGGAGAAGCAGACATGCAAATCGGTACGCCATCACGGGAGTTCGTTGTGGAACCGCTCGAGCTTCCTGTTAAAACACCTCAAGAGCAGCCGGAACCAACTGCGCCGAAATCCGAACCCGAGCCGGAGCCAGCAACGAAGTGAGAATTCCAGACTACATATCGCCGATCATCGGCTACCGAATATGGCGGTGGGATGCCGCTGGCCTGAAGTCGCTTAATGGGGAACTGTGGTTTCCGCGTCAGCCGCTCTCGGCCGTGTGCAGGGCTGCTGCAAGGAATTCCATTTCGGGCCTCGCAAGACCTGCCCACGACGCAGCCGAGTTACCGAGTCTCAAGTGTACCTGCGGCGTCTATGCCGCGAAGAACAGTGAGCACATACACAAGTGTGGCTACGGCAAGTTCGCCGTCCACGGCGAGGTCTACCTGTGGGGTCGGGTGGTGGAGCACGAACGCGGCTGGCGGGCTGAGTTTGCCTATCCCAAGTCTATGTTTCTCTCGCCGGCCGCAATCCCGTTCTCGCTTTCAGCGATAGACGCTCGGCTCAAGACTCTGACTGCGTTCGGCACCGACATTTTCATACTGGGAGATCGCGAGCGCATCCGTTTGTGGGCCAACGGTACGGGCTACGATGCACCCGGCTTGGACTACCTAATCAGGGCGCGCAAAGAACATTACGTTCGCCGTCAATCGGAACGCACTCTGAAGAGAGGTGACCGCGTTGCTGTGCATGGGCGCGGCATCGCAGTGCTCCAGCGCACGGACGGCGGGCTGGTTGTACTGCGCTTGGGAAATACGCAAACCGTGAGGCTCGCAGAGAAGGACATCATCTTTAGCGAACAGAACAACCGCTGGGAGTGCCGCTGCGTCGGATGATTCACGAGGAGGATTACAGATGCGAGTTGCCTTGTATGCCAGAGTCTCCACGCTCGCTGGACAGAGTCCTGAAATGCAGCTGACCGAACTGCGGGAATACGCATCACGCCGGGGCTGGGAAGTTTCTGGTGAGTACGTGGACGCCGGGGTCAGCGGTTCGCGAGAATCCCGTCCCGAACTGAACCGGCTCATGGCCGACGTTCACAGACGATTCTTTGACGCTGTGTTTTGCTGGAAGATAGATCGGTTTGGGCGCTCACTCAAGCACCTCGTCAATGCGCTCGCCGATCTCAATTCCTACGGTGTCGCGTTCGTCAGCCTGCATGACAATCTGGACCTGTCCACCCCATCCGGGCGGCTCATGTTTCAAATCATCGGAGCGATGGCGGAGTTTGAACGCTCGCTGATTCAAGAGAGAGTCCGATCCGGATTACGCAATGCGAAGCTCAAAGGCAAGACGCTGGGCCGTCCGAGCCGCATCGTCAGCCTTGACGAGATGACACGGCTGCGACAGCAAGGAGCAAGTCTGCGCGAGATCGCAAAGGCTGTGGGTGTTTCCTACGTCACGGTTCGGACGCGCCTTCTGCGGGGTGTTAAATAAACCTCCGGGCCGGGGCCATGGTTTTGACGTTGCGAGATCGCACCTTACGTTGAGCGCAGATCCGTTAAGTAACGTGCCGTTTATTTAACGGCGCGGATTGCAACCTCTTGAGTTAGAGTTTCTGATCACTGGCTGATCTTAATTTTGAGCACCTGCGGTTGTTTGTTCACTAAATCACAGTGATTATTTATTTTCCAGTTTCCCGGTATGCCGACACATTTAGCAAAAACACTAACCTCGTCGCCAACCTGTGCTGCCGCCGCAACAACAACGTCAAAATCGGCAGTCGTCTGACCCGGCGGAACGTAGACGTAAGTCGAAACATAGTAGACCCCTGTGCCCGCCGCTTGCAGGCCCGTTCTGCCGAAGGGCGTTACCATATCAAGAACACCGAGTCTATCAATCGTGAGCAAAACGAGAGAGCCAGACGCGGGGGCCGGGTCGAAAAGAGTCACTCTGCCGAAGCCCGTATAGCTCGCGCCCGCGACGGCCTTTCCTCCGCCCGGAGTCGTTATTGTTTGCGGAGCCGTCGGCTGATACACCGTTGCTTTTACGGTGATCGGAAAGTCGTAAAACCAATGCCTGTTGTATGGTTTTAAGCAATCTGTAAATGCCCCACCTGAGATGGAATACTGTCCGGGGTTCTGCCAGATGTGATCCCCATTAAGATGCAGCTTTTCGGGCCAGCTTCCGTTCGGAAAGTAGTAAATATCAAAAGCCTCAGTTGTGGACGGAATGGGATACGGTTCTTCATATGCCGGACCAGTAGTCTGGAAAGGGTTTCGAGTGTCGGAGATTATTCCATCGATATGATCACCGCCGCACAGGTTCTGGCTCACAATCCAGCCTCTAAACGGAACGCCAGCTTGAGCAACTACAGTACAAGGAGTGTATGCACCCAATGTTTTAGGAACCTGCCACGGCCCGCATGCTTGGTTTTCATCATAGGGAAGGTCTGGAACTGGCGCGTCCTGTACTTCCCTACCATCCGGGAGGGTTATAGCAGCCATGCCAGCAGGTATCGATGCGGGTGCAACTCTCGGAGCATTGGTTTGAGATAGAACGGGGCTGGACATCATGTGTAAGGTTAGTAGCGTTATACAAGCTGTCAGGACTCTTCGCGACAGGCTGTAACGGACACGTTGGGTCATCGTCTTCTCCGGTAACAAGTCAGCGGCTCGTAGTCGCCCTGTGAAGGACCCCGGAGGAAACAGACGGAGGGGCGCACAAGGCAAACGGGAGTCTGCCCTCATTGTGTATTTAATTGCCCCCTCAATTCTGACGCAGACGATACGCATGTTACAGGTGGAAGTCAAGCCTGTGGGTAGAAGAAGACTTTGAACGAAAAAAATAGAGCAACGTGGGGAGCGTGATCTAATACTCTTCCGGGAGCAACACAGTAGTTGCCGACCGATCCGCTTCCGTGATGATCCAGATTCGCGTCCCATTGCGAAGTGTGTAGGCGGAGAGTAGACGGAATCCGTGAATCAGGCCGATTTCGTTCTCGCCACGGTCGTGCTCGTCAACTTCGCCCCAGTCTCCATGAAGGTGACGCGACAAGTAGTCGAACGGAGCATTACCCGATGCCTCGAAGGCAGCGAGAGCACCGGGTGTAGCGAGAATCTGCCCCGGCTGGAACTTTTTCTCCAGCCACAGCCTACCGACTAGCTTTCGCCAACAACGACTGGAAGCGAGTGGCCGCTTCCTCCGCTGAGGCCAGTCCCACAGCTGCCGCCCTTTGGTCCCATGTTTGGCGGTCCCCGTGCTGCCCAAAAACCGCGATGAACTGTTGCTTCTTCGGTCTCCCAGCCAATGCGAATAACCGCAGACCCTCGGCACGGGCTTTTCCAGCAGTGTTCTTCTTGCTAGTCCTGATCGCCTTCTGAGCGTTTCTCTTCTTCGTCGCTTTGCGAGTCATGTTCTTCCCCCCGGTTTCAAGTTGTGACCAACTCGCCGAACCATAACTGATCGAAGAGAGAAGTAAAGGAAAAAGTATCGTGAGGCGATGTATGTCAGCTCGGAATCAGGTGTGCCGTGGATATGGTCGATGCCGACCGATTCTGGCGCGGTTGGCCGCTGGCTGATTGGTATCCCGCTGGCGATCATCGGTTAGCGCATCGTGTCATGGTGGTTCCGCACATGATTCGCCGTAAGCTGTGCGCCCTCGGATACGATGGGGACTGACTTCCGCTCTACTGCCGTCGGTTCGGTCTGGACACAATAGCTATATAAATCAAATAGTTAGCAGCCTACAAAGTTGCAGTTTTGATAAACTGCAATTTGCAGTGTGTAATTTTCTTGACTGCATAGGGTGATTCCTGTAGATTTTGATACAGCGAAAACTGCAATTTGCAGTTTCCCATAAATTAAAATTCCCGAAAGGACGCGCTACATGTCTGAAACTTTGAAGCTCGGCGTTTGTAAAGGCACGGCGGGCAGCTACCCCATTCTAATGGGGTCGGCCTCGCTGGCAACTCTGGACAATATTTCATTCGTTGACCAATTCGTGATGGAGACGCAGGAAGGCGTTCAGCGTCCCCTCGACAAGAAGCACGCGACGGACTTCCGCAAATATATCGAACGCGCTCTCCATGGAGAGAAAGCAACGTCACCGCCGCTTATCCTCAGCCTGCGCGAGAAGGTTAATGTCCAGAACGGACAACTCCTCGTTCCTAACAAGAAGCACGCCATGAACCGGCTGGATGCACAGCACCGGATGGCCTTCACTGGTGATCTGGATGTCGAGTTGCCGTTCGTAATCTACTACGATCTGACTAAAGAAGAAGAGATCGAGATCTTCACCACGATCAACGACAACCAGAAGGGTCTCCAGAAGTCCTTGGTGGACTCACAGAGACTGCGGCTGTCAAAGAATCCAGAGGAGGAACTCCCTCACATCGCTATTGCGACGGAGTTGAATAACGACTCGTCCTCGCCGTGGTATCAGGCCGTGAACACTGGCGGCGTTTCGTCCAAAGGCACGCCCGGCAGCAAGCGCAAGATTACGCTGCGGACTTTCCAAGACGCAAACAACACGCTGATTTCCGGCCCGCGCTGCCAGAATGCAGATTACAAGGACAAGTATGACGCTGTTCGTAACTTTTGGCAGGCCGTGGCGAACACCTTCCCGGACCCTTGGACCGACAACCGCAAGCATCTGTTAATGAAGGGGGTTGGCATCGCCGCTCTGGCCGATGTTGGCCGCGACATTATTCAGGAATGTTTCGCCAGCAGCGACACATCCGTAGCTGCTATGTCGAAATACCTGAAGAAGTTGGATGGGTTCGATTGGGGCAACAAGACCAGCGTTCTCAGCCTCGTCGGCGGTCAAAAGGGTGCAGCGGCAGCGGCCAAGGCATTCAATGCTGTTGTGTTCGGCAACAAGGAAATCTCTGAAATTGCCGAGATGTTGATGCCACTAGCGCCTGCGGCAGTGGCGTAAAGCGACGACTGGGACGGCCCTGCAAAAAGGCCGTCCCCCGCCACAGCCCACACCGAAGGGAGCGTGAATATGGACTTAAAGAATCTACAGCCGAACTACACGATGCGCGACATGGTGAAAATGTTTCGCCGCGTTGATGAACTCACTCGTGAAAACAATGTGCTCCGGCAGCAAGTTGCAGCAGCGCAGAATGAATTGGCAGAGGCTAAAGCCGAGATCACTGATCTTACCGCACAGTTATTTGACATGCAGGGCGATTTGGCGCGCCAGATGACCGCCCCTCGCGTCCTCAAAACAGTACCGATGGAAGCATAAGGGGCCTAGATTCCTTCCTTCCCGCGTGATGCTGTACGCTTGTCACAACAAAGACAATCCCGGAGAAGTCGATCAATGGAAGCGCAAGAAAAGAACGTCACAGACGACTTTATGCTCAAAGAGTACGAGAGTATTGCTGCCGCGCATTTCGACTCACAGAACGGACTACGTCAGCAATTCAGGTTTTACTTAATCATTGCTGCGGTGCCCCTCACCATCTTAGGTCTCGTGACAAAGGAGCAGCAGGGAGGCCAACTGGCACAGATAGGACCTTTGGATTTCCCTCGGTTTATTGGCATTGTCTTTCTCGGCATAGGGGTGCTCGGAGTGTTGATGCTCCTTGCGATGATGCACACTGCTCTCGACGCAACTCTCTACGCCCGTACTGTGAACGGCGTTCGCAACTACTTTTACCAGCGGGCAAAAGACCTCGGGAACGACATCGCTCCTTATTTGAAGATGCCGCGTGACGTGAACAAGCCCCGCTATTTCCATGTGCGTGCCTTTTTCTGGCAGGTCATGTTGGTTAGTCTAATAAACAGCGGCTATATCGGATTCGGAATTCAAACAATATTTAAGATCGGTCTGCCAGTGTGTGCAATGGTTCTGTTGCTACTCGGCCAGATCCTTATATATGTGATCTTCAGTTTCGCTCGCCAACGCCGGGAAATTTCCGTCTAGGCTCTTTGGGAGCGTCGGTTGGCATTCTTGTGCAGGCGGGCCAGCCGCACGAGCATACGGTCCACCAGCAGCTTCGCACTGCTCTTGTCGGTGGAGCACTCATACAGCAGCGCGAATGCCTGCTCGTATGCTCGCCGCTGGACGGGGGCAAGGTTGCTCAAAACTCTAGCTTTGTAATTGGTGGACCTGACTTTGGTAAAGTCGCGCCGCAGCCTCGTCAGGACTGGTAGCAGAGCCGGGGCGTCCAACTGTAGTGCGTCTTTGCCGAGTGCCTTGTCCATTGAATCCAGAGTTTGCTGAATCTGATAGGCGAATACCTGGCGCTCCGGCCCGCTGACCGAACCCTGCTTCATGATTTCCAAGTCACGCTTGATCTGGTCCTTTTGGCGCTCAAATTGACGCAGCCAATTTCGGCGGATTGAACTTTGTCGGCAGCGGGTGCTGATGTCGCGTGCGATCGGTGAAAGCTGGTTGATCAGATTGGTGTAGTGAACGTTCTGCTCGTAGTGGTCCCTGCGACCATTCGGGATGACACGGGAGTCAACGACGTGGATTTCTCCGACGCACCACGAATTGAACCGAGTTTCAACAAACAGGTCTTCCAGTATCCCATTCGTTCCAACTTGGATGTTTCCAGACCGTAGCCTCAATCCCTTCAGATTCCCGTTTGGCACCGCACCCATGTAACTGTGGTGCAGAATCCAGCCGATCGCGGCGGTGCCGTTTCCGTCCGAGGCTGGTATATGGATCTTTTGCAATTCCTGAAACCTATCCAAGCCACCGGAGATTTCAAAGGAATCGCGATGCGGCCGAAAAGTGGGCGTGCTATTGCTGCCGACCTTAAGCGTAATGTTGGTCAGGCCGACTTGCCCTTGCAGGAGCGTAGCGATGTCATCTGCGAAGCGGAACTGAGGGGCAAAGGGCAGTGGCGCAACCTGCGACAGATACTCTTCAATCACTGTCGGGTTGAGGAGCCAATCGTTACGTAGGCGCGGAACATTCCGAAGTTCAACTTCAAAGAAATGCTCGGGCAATGCCTTTCCGTCAACGCGGCGGACCTGCACTGACTGCGCTACAACGTCAGCAAGGTCGCCGGAGAAATCCGCGGAACGCAGAAGCGCCTTCGCTTTGCGGCAGTCCCACCGCAGCTCTGAGATCATGGACTCCCCGGCTGCGCGTGACCGGAAAATAAGCTCCTGACAGTAGGCGAGGCCGGAAAGCCGACCAACTCCGCGGAACCCGCGTGCATTCATTCCCCGTTTAACGCTCGCACCGAAAGACGTCATCCGGGTTTCAAATTCGGGAGCAGGAATGCCCGTGCCATTGTCACGAATTCGCGCCGTTCGCTTATCCAGATCAATCTCAATCTCAACCGTTCCGGCCTCGTTGGGATCGAGAATGTGTGCCGCCCGTGCATCATCAATGGCGTCGGCGGCATTCTGGATGTACTCGCGATAAATCGCCAGCGGATCGACGTACATCGCGCTGCTGAGCACTTCCAGAATGTCTTTGCCGACTACGATGGACTCATCGCGATAGGCCCACGGCGTTTCAGGCGTGTGTAAGCTGACTAGTGCTGTGCTCATATGTGTGCGTGTCGTACTGCCGATTGCGGCTTCTTGGTTACAATCGGAAACTCCAAGACGTTATCCGTGAGGCCCGCGTCTTCGACCCTCTCGTCGTCCGGGACCTGCGTTGTCGGGTCAACCGCCTCCCTTGTGCGCTGGCGCTCCCAAATAGCAGCCTCTTGTTCCTTCACCAGTGGCACATAGAACCGCAGCAGTTCGCGGAGCTGCTTGCTCTTAGTTTGTTGATGCAGGTCCTTGAAGTATCTTGGGTGCGTGGAAGAAACCAGCCACAGCAACTCGGCCCTCTCGGATTCAGGCAATCGCCCGAATTTCGCCTTGAATTCATCAGACTCTGGCTGACCGTGGCCCTTTTCGTACCAGTCACGATTGAACGTAAATTTGTGGGGTAAGAGCAACAAGTCGTGGAACTCCGCTTCAGTTTCGCCGAAGGCTCGCTTGAAGAATTGCGGCGCTCCGCTCACAACGCCGTGCGTAGCCTGCAAGATGATTTGCAACGACCTGAGTTGGTAGCGCGTCCACTTCTCGCCGATGTGAGACCGATTGGGTAGATCGGTTGGCTGATACCGCATGGGGAACGACCAGATGCGGATATTGAGATCCTCGTTTAGTTGAACGTTTAGACGCATTCTCTGATAGAGGTCAGCCGGGGTATCGTGGAAGTTGTACAGCATGTAATTGGAAAGCTCGTGCAGGCCGAACTGGTGCGCGTAGCGGACCGACTGCTCATAGGGCTTTCGCAGACCCCAATGGTCAAAGGCGATGCGGAGTGGTTTGAGACAAATGGTGGAAAGCTCTCGCAGATAGACCGGGTCCTTACAAAGAATGCGGGCGTCTACTCCTTGGTTGAAATCCACGCGCCGCTGAACCGGGACCCGACCCCGGCTAAGTTTTGAACCGGGTGTGAACCCAAGGTCGCGAATCTCCGCAATTATCTCCTTGAAGCGGGGAGAGGCCGCGATGTTGTTATCCATCAACGTGAGGTCCTTTTTCACGCCGTAGAGTTCGTCCACACCGCGCACTAGCAGCGTGAGTGGGGCCGTATCGCGTTGGTCACCCTCCAGCTTTGGCACGCCACAGAAGCTGCACTTCCGAATGCAGCCTCGTGACGCATAAGCGAAATAGGCATCATTCACCGGGTAGCGGTAGCTGATCTGGTCTAGGATGCTGTAGTCGGGTATCAGATCCTCAATCGGCGTTCCGGTAATATCGTCGGAGTAAAGCTCTTCTGCAAAATCATCCAGCTGGAGAGAGATGGCTGGCGGGCCTCCAAGCAATCCCTTTATGAACCGAATGCCGCGCCACTTCGGCTCCTCCAGAAACTTTGGATGCATCAGCGATGCGGCGATGCCTCCGACGAAGACCTTCTCGGCGTGCCCGTTCGCAACGTAGAGGGCGAAGTCAATGCTCTGCGAGATACGCTGAAACTCAAATGAGAACAAAGTGGTGACGTAGATTCGGTCCCACGCCGTCATCAAAACGGAGCGGTCTTCGCCTTTGATGAAGCGGACGTTGTCCTGCTTCCCGCGTGGTCCGTGGTACTGGGCGATTTTCATCAAGCCCAGCGGCGGGTATTTATTCTTGTACCCCGGCTCAATCAGCAGAATATTCTTGCCAGCCATGCCGAGCGTTTGTCCCTTCCCCCAGAATTAAAGCGCAGCGCCGAAACCAGTTTGAGTCGTGGTATCGGGAAACCCCAATTCTAGCTGCCCACGGTTATACGCTTCATACAACATCCCGAGTGCGCGACGTGCAAGTTTGGACTGGTCAATTCCCGTCTTGGCAGAAATCTGCTCTAGCCTCTGCTTTTCATCTCGCGGAAGCCAAACATTAAACATCACTTTGCCTGCCCTTCGCGACTTCTGCTTCTTTTTCATAATGTAAGGATATGTATAGACATTTCCTTACACGTAATTTACCTCGTACCCACCTGTGAAAGAAAGGGAAATTTTCGGTTTGAAGGTCCCCGGCTAGTTTACTTCGTCCCAAAGCTGTTGTCGATCCTATTTAGGATTCGGTCCGCCCATTGCACGGCGCTGGCGAACAAGCGATTCCGTGCCGGGCGGCTCTCATTGCAGCTCCTTGGGGTTCCTCAGGTGAACGCACAACAAGGATTCCCGCCACAATAGCCAGCACGCGCTTGCGGACCTCGTCCACACGGAAGAGCTTAGCATATTCGTTTTCTATTCGCCATTGCGCAAAGATGCAAGGCGCTATTGAGCTTTACAGCTTGACAACAGGTGTACACTGGTTATGTAGGTTAAGAGCTTATATGGAGGTGTAGAGCATGGCAACTAGCGAACTTTTGGCGGGAGTGGAAACAATGAAATCAAAATCTGAACCAAGCGACGACGTGCTGACGGTGGAGGAGGCATCGGCCTACCTTCGCGTCAGCGAAAACGCAATAAAGGAAGAAATTCAATCCGGCGCGTTGCCCGCGCTCAGAATCGGCTCGGAATTGCGGATTCTCCGAAAGGATTTTGAGCAGTTTCTCCGCAGCAAGATGGTGGCCCGCGCCAAAACCAAACCGGGTGGTCCAATCGCGCACATTACGTTTGCGAAGAGCAAGCCGTTCACCTACCAATGGCCGAACAAGCGCACGGAGGACTTCGATACCGTGTACGAAGGCCGAGTTGGGCTGAAGAAAATCGTTATCGGCTACACGACCGGAACCATGCACGGCAAGCGGCGCAAGACGGTTGTGTTCGTTGATCGCCGCCCGCTGGTGCGATTCAAAGCCGCAGACGATTTTGACCGCTCGGAGCTGATGGTCAGCGTCATCAAGACGGTTGACCGGAAGCAGCTCAGGCCAGACGATCCGGTCCCGTTTGAGTACAGCGGGTTTCGGATCGAACCGTATCGAACCCACATCGACGAACCGGGCACTTCCAAAAACATGGTCGTTGTGTGCAAGCAGGACGATCTGCAAACAATGGCGCAGCACGCGCTCATTCGTGCGGACCAGATTGAAGGCAGACGGCAGAGCTTGGGAATGTGATATTCTGTAGTTTCGCCAGCGTCCCAACCGTTTGGCCATCGTTGGCTGGCGAGCGATCTAGTCCAAACGGGGCCGTGAGGACTCGCGTAATCCGGCACGCGCTTACCTTGGTGACAGCAGCAACTTGGAGTGATGTTCGCTTCCTGTTGATTGCCGCTCCAAGTTGCAAACAGGATGCAAGAGTAAGACTCGGCCCCAAGGGACATCGTGAAAGGCCTCCCGCAAATGGGGGGCTTCTCCATTTTTCTCGGCCCTCGCCGCCGTCCTTCTCTGCCGCTTCCGATCTGTCTGCACTGGTTAACGGGTCCCCGCCGACACCGATCGTGCCTCTCGCGGCATCTTGAGCGGTAGAGACGGTAGGTTTTAAGGTCCGTCAGCGTAATAATCCTCAGCCCGGCTCTCCGGTCAGCACGACGCAGCAGCGCATGTTATCGGCTCGTGGGCCAGCGATCATCAATCGCCTTCATGATCTCCTCAGCCAAGCGCACTGCGTCCGCGATTGGAAATCGTGGTGGGAGCCGCACCAGTTCCAACAGAAACCATGGGCCGCGAAGTGACGGCCTTTCTGACGCAGCTCAAGAGCATCGTGTTTGCTGCAACACGGGAATCGGGTGGACTGCTAGTCTCTGGCGACAAGACCGAGGAGGCGGCAACAGCTTAGCATTCCCTTTGTCGCCTTTGAGTGTTGGGAAGTATTTGTTTTAGGGAGCCGATTCGAGCTGGAGACCAACTTGCGTTTTTGGTAATCTCTTGAACGAAAGAAACCGAAGTGAGGGATAAGATGGAAAGCCTCAACCACGCAATGCGCCCAGCCGATGTCGCTGGGTATCCCTGTACAATCTGTCATTGCACTGGATTCCAGCCTGATCCGACAGATGAGACGACGTGCATCGCCGCAAACCAAGTCACAGGAATCAGGTGTGGGCACTCGTACCTTTATCACCCGGCTCCTAGATAGGCAGAGCAGTCCGTTTTAAGGTCGCTCTACGGTGCATCGGCACTAACATGAGATTCTTCGCAGTGTTGCGCAACGCAGGGACAATAACTCGATGTTCCGTATTGCTTTTGTGTATTCTCACCTCCCCTTTGCTTCAAGCGCAGGAGGTTTGCCAGTTCGTGCCGGGATATGTCGGAACAACCTACTCGTCTCCCGTATACATTGTGGACGGAGTTCAGCCGTATCACTGGACAATCACGTCCGGGCAAGTACCGCCGGGATTGTCGTTTCATGACGGAGTACTCTCCGGCACGCCCACTGCCGCGCAAGCGGAACCATACGAGTTCACTATCACGATAGCAGACTCCTATCAACCACCTCGACAGTTTAGTCATAAGTGCTCAGTCGCGATCAATCCAGCATCTGCAAAGCCCCCCGGTTTTGTTGCTCCGGACACGTGTGCAAAGGACTGGGTAGCATGCTTGAGGACTCCGGAAGAAACCCAGTGTGTGCAGGATCACGCGATCGCTCAGGCAGCGTATGAGCATTGCAAGGCTAAGCATCCAGACAACCAGAGCGTCTGTGACGCATTGAAACAGAGAATTCAAGCGCCTTGTGGTCACCTTAGCGTAACGTACTCGCCCAATCCTGACCCCGTACAAGTGGTCTGGATCGATAATCAGCATTTCACCCCGCATCGGTTGATCGACGCAGGTGAAGATCCGGACCAGCACCTTCCTTTGTCGGTATGCGCCGTAACTTTGATCGATCCGCACACGAACCTATTGCTAGGAACGTTTCCGGGCAAGCTGCTTAACCACAACTGCAATGTGGCGTATGGCGGTGGTGGAACGGAATACCATGAGTACTTAATCGCTGACTTGACTAAACAAGACGGATATTGGGCTCCTCCGAACAGCGACACAGCTCACATGCTAAACGTGACTGGAATAACAGGTGTCCCCGCCCCTCCACCCGGCGGTTTGCCCACCTTTAAGGATGAGAACCGTGTTCAGCTAACGGTTTGCCGAGCAAACTTCACTCGGAGGGAGGGACTGTTCAGCATATGGGGTGCTCAAGTGTTTCCGAGCGATGTGGATCATGGTAAACATGTCGGATATCTTGAGGGGGGCACATGCCATTTCGAGTGGGGCGGAACAGAGCAGGTCTCAAGCAGATACGTAGAAGTTTACTATAAATTGCTCCTTCCTCCCGTTTCACCTCCCGTTGGCCAGTCCCCAACGCATCCGGCACACCCCACCCCAACCACGACTTGCAGCATTCCTGCCCACACTGCAGCATGTGCGGACGCTGGCGTCCTTGCACATCCGGACAATGGCTGTTCCGTCACGTGCAACGATCCGAAACATCCGGCCTACTGTGTACCCGATACCTGTGCTGGGAACTCATACACAGAGGAATTGTGCGTCTGTAAGCAATAGCGATCTCCGATTTGGCGTCGGGATTTATCAGAAGGCTGCATCTCTCCGCCGGGCTTACGTGGACTGGTTACGACTCCCGACGAGGCCGATCGTACCTCCTCCGGCATCTGAGCGGCAGAGCGAGGTGGCTTTCAGCGGCTATCGCGACAGAAATTTCAAGATTGAGGCCTGACGGCCCATTGGAAGAATGCGATTTTTGCCCTACCGTCCCCTACCGTTTTTTGGCGTTGGTAGCTGGTCAGATGGGGCCAATTAGCGGCCTTAAGTCGTTTGCTAACCTGTTATGATGAGTGGGTTTTGCCAGTCTTATGGGGAAAATTGGGCCGTAAAAAAATCAACTCCCCCTCCCGGCACCACGTTTCCCCGCACCCTCGTAACCGGCGGACATCCCCATCTTGATGCAAGCCACGGCCGAGTACGCGAAGCTGAAATGAGTTAAGTCTGCAAACTTGTCTTC
>Ga0187784_10000477_pt1 | contig 29433 bp, 22 predicted proteins | sample 1015_SJ02_MP15_2_FD_132964 | JGI IMG/M metagenome (GOLD analysis project Ga0187784, IMG submission 132964) | Tropical peat soil microbial communities from peatlands in Department of Meta, Colombia - 1015_SJ02_MP15_20_MG | ecosystem: Environmental > Terrestrial > Soil > Wetlands > Peat | place... | reverse complement strand
TCCCACTCCGGATCGCCAGCGTGCTCCTTGCCATCGCCCAGCGCCCACCCCACGCTCGGCTCATAGGCCTCCGCCCACCAGCCATCGAGCTCGGAGAGATTGAGTCCCCCGTTCACGAGGACCTTCATGCCGCTGGTGCCGCATGCCTCCCAGGGGCGTCGAGGCGTATTGATCCAGACATCCACGCCCGCCACCAGGCGCTCGGTCATCAGCATGTCGTGATCGCTGAGGAAGATCGCATGCGGCCGCACATCGTAGCGGCGCACGAATTGCACCCACTCGCGCACCAGCCGTTGACCAACGGCATCTGCGGGGTGGGCCTTGCCGGCGAGAACGAGCTGAACGGGCCGCTGGGCGTTGGTGAGTATTCGAGCGAGACGCTCGGGATCGTGCAACAGCAAGTTCGGCCGCTTGTATGCGGTGAAGCGCCGTGCATATCCCAGTGTCAAGCGCCCGGGGTCGAAGAGCTGCTTGGCCCCTTCGATCTCACCCGGCGTGGCTCCCGAGGCAGCGAGTTGCAGGGAGAGCCGCTCGCGTGCATAGTCGACGAGGGATGCTCGCGCCGCGGCGCGACACTCCCAGATCGTGGCATCGGCGACACCTCGGATGCGTTCCCTGACCGACCCGAGCGATCCGAGCCAGCGATCCTTACCGCAGCAATGCGTCCACAGTGCATCGGCCTCGGGGCTGTCCCAGCTCGGCGTGTGCACGCCGTTGGTGACATGGCCGACGGGCACTTCGGTGCTCGGCCAGCGGGGGAATAACGGTTGAAAGATGCGGCGGCTCACTTCCCCGTGTAAGCGACTGACGCCGTTCGCGGATCCGCAGCCGCGCATCGCGAGGTATGCCATGTTGAAAGGCTCGGACTCATCATCGGGATTCGCTCGGCCGAGAGCGAGGAGCTGCTTCAGTTCCAGGCCGAGCGAGCGATCGGCGTAGCGGCCGAGGTACTGTGAGATCAAAGACGGCGCAAATCGGTCGAATCCGGCCGACACGGCGGTGTGAGTGGTGAACACGTTGCCGGCACGCGTCGTGGCGAGCGCCGACTCGAACGGCACTGCGTTTCGCTCCATGAACAGGCGTGCGCGCTCCAGGACGGCGAACGCGGCGTGTCCCTCGTTCAAATGGCAGACCTCGGGATGCACACTCAACGTCTCGAGCAACCGCCAACCGCCGATCCCGAGCACGATTTCCTGCTGCAGCCGAAGCTCGGATCCGTCGCCATAGAGCTCGCTCGTGATGCCGCGCTGAGCCGGCTCATTGGCGCTGTCGTTGCTGTCGAGCAAGTACAGGCGCAGGCGACCGACCTGAACCTGCCAGACGCGAAGCGAGAGACTGTCGCCGGGGCTGTGAATCTCGAGCCTGAGCCATTCGCCGTCCGGGCCTCGGAGCGCCGTGATGGGCAGCTGAGCGGGATCGTTATAGGGATACAGGGCCTGCTGCGCGCCGTCCTTGTCGATGACCTGGCGAAAATAACCCTGCTGGTAGAGCAAGCCGACTCCCACCATCGGCACACCCAGGTCGCTTGCGGACTTGAGCTGATCGCCCGCCACATTGCCGAGCCCGCCCGCGTAGATCGGCAACGCCTCGCTCAGCATGAACTCCATGCTGAAGTAAGCCACTCGAGTCAGCGGGCAGTCCGGATGGGTCTGCTGAAACCAGGCCGGCTCCTGTGCTTGGACCGAAGCCTTGCCGAGCCGCTCCAGCTCCGCTTTGAATTCCGCGGTCTCGAGCAGCCGCTCCAGGCGCTTGGGCGACGTGCTCGATAGGACTATCCAGGGATTGTGGGTGCGGGACCACAGGTCGGGGTCCATTCGCTTCCAGAGCTCATCGCTCGCGTGGTTCCACGACCAGCGCAGGTCGAGCGCCAGCTGCTGCAACAACTCGAATGGCGGCTTCGCGCTCATGGCCGACGCGGCGGGCGGCGGCCTAGGACACGCTGTCCTTTCGCCGGCGACTCTTCCGCCCACGATCCTTGCGACGCTGATTCACCTCGGCTTCCGCTGCGAGCCAGTCCTCGAGCTCGTGACCGGGCGCGAAACCGCGACGCTCCGAGCGGAAATAGGCGGCTTCGGCGATCGCCGCCTCGCGCTCCTTCGCTGCCTGGCGGTCAATCGCTGCTTGAGAGTCATTTTGATGCCCCGGCGCCTCACCTGGCTTATCGATCGGCGGCTTGCTCGCTGAGCGTCCTGTTCGCTTGCCTGTGGCCATAAGATTCTCTCCAGCAAACACGGGGATAAGATCGATTCTCGGCGTGCGGAGAGCGGCAGACCATTCGCAGAACCCCCATTCGGTGTAAGTATTACCCCCGGGGTCCCGAGCTCAGGATGTCTCTCGCGCGCAAATCGCCCTAGAATCGCCCGTCGTCAGGAGCAACCGCGCACTTTCCCCGGCAAGGTACTGCAAAAATGCGAAACCCCGTCCCTTTCGATTCGCTCTATCGCCATGGTTTTGTGCGCATCGCCGTGGGTACGCCTCGCGTCGCCATTGCCGAGCCCTCGATCAACGCCGCTGGTATCGTCGAGTTGGCGCGCCGCGCCGATCGCTGCGGCGCGCTCCTCGCTCTATTCCCGGAGCTCGGATTGTCGGGGTATTCGATCGACGATCTCGTTCAGCAGGACGCGCTGCTCGATGCCGTCGAGCGTGCCCTTGCCGAACTGCTCGACTCGACGCGAGATATGCGCACGATGCTCATCGCCGGCGCGCCACTGCGCTCCGAGGGCAAGCTCTTCAATTGCGCCCTGGTGATGCACCGAGGAAATCTCCTGGGGGCGGTGCCCAAGGCATACTTGCCCAACTATCGGGAATTCTACGAGGAGCGCCACTATGCGGCGGCTTCCGAGGCCGTTCACGACTGCATCACGGTCGCCGGGCAGCAGGTGCCATTCGGGAACGATCTGCTCTTTACTGCCATCGCGATGCCCGACTTCACGCTGCACGTTGAGATCTGCGAGGACCTGTGGTTTCCCCTTCCGCCGAGCAGCTATGCAGCGCTCGCCGGAGCGAGCATTCTTGCCAATCCGTCGGCGAGCAACGCGACGATCGGCAAGGCGGATTTTCGCCGGCTCCTGTGCCGATCGCAGTCGGCGAGATGCGTGGCGGCGTATGCGTATGCCGCGGCAGGGTACGGGGAATCGACCACCGACCTTGCCTGGGATGGTCATGGCCTCATCTGCGAGAACGGGGATCTTCTAGCCGAATCCAAAAGATTCGCGTTCGAGAGCGATCTCATCACCGCGGACATCGATCTCGAGCGCCTTCGGCAGGAGCGCATGCGCCTCACCAGCTTCAATGATTGCGTTCGGGTGCACCGTGAATCGCTCATCGATATGCGCCGCATCGAGGTTGCGCTGGAAGTCCCGACGGAGGCGGTCGTGCTCGAGCGAAAGATTGCGCGCTATCCCTATGTTCCATCGGAGGCTGCGCTCCTCGATGAGCGCTGCGAGGAAGCGTATGCAATTCAGGTGCAAGGTCTTGCCCGCAGGCTCGAATCCGTTGCGAAGAAGGTCGTCATCGGCATCTCGGGCGGGCTCGACTCGACTCAGGCGCTACTCGTGGCTGCAAGAACCATGGATAGCTTGGGCCTGCCCCGATCGAACATCCTCGCGTACTCCCTACCGGGCTTCGCGACGACCGAGCACACGCAGGAGAACGCACGCACGCTCATGCAGCACCTGGGGGTAACCGCGGGGGAGATCGACATACGCCCCTCGGCGATGCAAATGCTGCGCGATATCGGTCATCCGTATGCGCGCGGCGAGGCCGTATTCGACGTCACGTTCGAAAACGTCCAGGCGGGCGAGCGCGCCTCGCACCTCTTTCGATTGGCGAATCTGCAGGGGGCGCTGGTCGTCGGCACGAGCGATCTTTCCGAGCTGGCGCTCGGCTACACTACCTATGGCGTCGGAGACCACATGTGCCACTACGCCGTCAACGCGTCGGTCCCGAAGACCCTGATTCGACATCTCGTCGGATGGGTTGCACGGAGCGGTCAACTCGACCGCAGCGTGAGCGAGACGCTCGAGAGCATTCTCAACTCGCCGGCCACCGCCGAGTTGGTTCCCGAGGCGCCCGGCGAGATGCGGTCGGCGGAGGACACGGTCGGCCCCTATGAGCTGCAAGACTTCAATCTATATTACTTGAGCCGGTTTGGATTTCGGCCGAGCAAGGTAGCCTATCTTGCGTGTCAGGCGTGGTCCCGGCGCGAGCGTGGAATGTGGCCCTCCTCCATGGCACCGGCGGAACGACACGAATACGATCTCGCCACGATCAAGCGCTGGTTGGCCGTCTTCATTCAACGTTTCGTTCAATCGAGTCAGTTCAAGCGCTCGGCACTCCCCAACGCGCCCAAGGTGGGCTCCGGCGGATCGCTATCGCCGCGAGGCGACTGGCGCGCGCCGAGTGACGCGACGGCGCAGGCCTGGCTCGAAGAATTGCGCGACGAGGTTCCGGACAGCTAACAGTCGCGATTTTTGCGCGCGCGTTGCTCGCCTGGGCAAATCGGCCTCCCCCGGCGGCCGCTGCCGAGAGCCGCATCAAAGCCAGCGGCGAGCTTGCGCACGGCGTCGGAGATCTGGACCGGATACGCCGAATCCCCCGCCTCGAGCCTGTGCAAGTCGGGCGGCAAGGCGACCACTTCCCGCCGGCAATAGTCGCGTATCTCCGAAAGGGTCGGTAACGGTGCGAGGCGTTTGCCCGCGCGCAGGACCTCGCGGAGCAGCGGCTCCCCGCCGGCGGGCTCGTCCGCGAGACAGATGCGATCGAGCGCGGCGCGACGCGCGTCGTCGCGCTGCCGGTACACTTGCTTGGCACCGGGCCAGGTGGCTTTGCCGACCGATTGCTTGCGGCGCGGCTTGCCTGCGTACTCCTGAAGCTTGTACGCCATGTCCAGAGCCGGCACGTCGCTCGAGGTATCGAGCGAGGTACCGACACCGAAGATATCGACGGGCACGCCGTCCCTCACCAGCGCCTCGATCGAGTGCTCATCGAGCCCTCCGCTCAGCACGATCTTGAGGTCCCCGCGGTGTGCCGCATCGAGCATCCGCCTCGCCGAGCGCGCCTGCGCGGCGAGGTCGCCGCTGTCGATACGGATGGCCTGCACCCGGTGCACCGCGTCGCGCGGCGCGAGCTCGCGCTCGATGTCGATGACTCGCTGGACGGCCCGCTCCGTATCATACGTATCCACGAGGAGGGTGGTGGCGCCGCTCGAGGCCTTCACGAAATTGCGAAAGGCTTGTTCTTCGCTGTCATGGGCCTCGATGAACGAATGCGCCAGCGTTCCCGATAGCGCAATGCCGAAGCGGCGGCCGCTTTCGACGGTTGCCGTGGCGTCGAAGCCCGCGAGATAGGCGGCGCGCGCCGCAAGAATACCCGCGTCGGCCTCGTGAGCGCGCCGCAGGCCGAAATCGACCAGCCGCCGGCCGCCTGCGGCAAGCACGCAGCGTGCCGCCTTGCTCGCGATCAGGCTCTGAAAGTGCGCGATATTGAGGATGCGGCTCTCGAGGAGCTGGGCCTCGAGGATGGGTCCCGTCACCCGGATAATCGGCTCATCGGTGAAGAATGGCGTACCCTCCGCCATCGCGTGCACCGAGCCTGTGAAGCGCACCGATTGGAGATAGCGCAGGAACGGCGCTCGGAACGTGCCGAGAGCGGAAAGAAACTCGATGTCCTCGGATGTGAAGCGAAGCTGCTCGATATAATCGATGACCTGTTCGAGTCCCGCTGCCACGAGGAACCGTCGCGTCCCGGGGAGCTTGCGCACGAAGAGCTCGAACACGGCGGTTTCGTGCATATCGAGCTCGAAATAGGCCTGCGCCATCGTGAGCTGGTAGAGATCGGTGAGCAGGGCGGGGAAGCTCATCGTGGCACGGTATCTAGGGCACAGTGCGGACCGCTATACGGGAAGATACGAATGGGCGGGGCAGCCAAGCTCGGCCAAAGTGTTCCTCCGAATACGAGGAAGGGCTGATGTCATGGACCTTCGGGAAGCTATCTATGGGCGTCGCGCCATGCGCGAGTTCCTGCGTAAGCCGGTGGAGCGATCGGTTATCGAGTCGCTGATCGATGCCGCCATTCAAGCGCCGAGCGCGGTCAATGAGCAACCGTGGACGTTCGCGGTGGTGCGTGATCAGCGGATCTTGGATCAACTCTCGGCCGAATCCAAGACGCATATGCTGAGATTCCACCCCGGTATCAGGGAGTCCGAGCATTTTCACCTGTTGAACGATCCGCATTTCCAGATCTTCTATCACGCGCCGGTGCTGATCGTCATCTCGGCGGTTGCGCCGGTGCCGTGGTTCGTCGAGGATTGCTCCCTGGCGGCGCAAAACCTCATGCTTGCGGCATACGATGCGGGACTCGGGTCCTGCTGGATCGGATTCGCGCAAGGGTATTTGGGTACTGCGCAGGGTAAGGCGCTCCTCGGGCTACCGCTCTCTTGTGCGCCGGTTGCGCCGATTATCATAGGAGAGCCCAAAGCGGAGCCGAAGGCGGTTGCGCGCAAGGAAGCTCAAATTCGATGGGTTGGATGAAGGAGAGGTACGATGCCGTGGAGCTTGGAGCGCTATCCTGTATCGATGAAAAACCTGCCCGAGGCCGTGCGGTCCAAAGCGATCGAGATTGCGAACGCTCTGTTGGAGGAAGGCGAGGAGGAAGGCCGCGCCATTCGCGTCGGAATCGCCCAGGCCAAACGCTGGGCGCAGCACCATCAGGAGGCAGGCTTCGATGAGGACTGGGCGAACTCACGCTGAGAGCCTGCAGCGCCGCTCCAAGGCCTGTCTCGCCGCGAGCCTGTTTCTCTGGGCGACGGGCGCCGGCGCCGAGGAGCTCTCGAGCTACAGCGGCGCCGAGCTCTACCAGAGATTCTGCGCCTCGTGTCACGGCCGTTCGGGCCAGGGAAACGGTCCCGTCGCCTCGGAGCTGAAGGTCACGGTTCCCGACCTCACCCGCATCGCTCATCGCCATGGCGGAGACTTTCCGGCCGAGGACGTACGCCGCATCATCGATGGGCGCACGGTACACATGGCTCACGGCACACGGACCATGCCGATTTGGGGATACGAGTTTCGCGCGGCACAAGGAGAACAGCCGGCCGATGAGCTCGTGAGACGTCTGGTCGAGTATCTTCGCTCGATACAGATCTCGTAATCTCGACGCGAACCTTGATGGGAACGTGCGCACGGAGTGAAGACCATGCAACAGACACTGAAGGAATTGGGCAACTTGCTCGAGGATGTCGAGCAACGCTTTCAACGCCTGGCGAGCGAGGCCGGCGAGCGTGCCGAGGAATCGACCGAGCGGCTGCGCAGCGGCTTGCGGCGGCTACGCGAGCGCTTCGCCGACCTGGAGAGACAAGCCGAGCGTGAGGTTCGACGCAAGGTCAAAGACACGGATCGATATGTGCGCGGTCACCCGTGGGAGACCGTCGGCGTGGCAGCGCTTGTCGCGTTTCTGCTCGGCGCCATGCTCACGCGGCGGCGCGATTGACATTGAGGGCTATTATGAGGCTCGGCTCGCGCGTCTCAACCGCCCGGGCTCTCACGCGCGAATTTCCGCCGAATCTCCAGGAACTCTCGCAGTCGATGCTCGATGCGGGCATTGAACGAGCCCTCCGGAAATTCGCCTGAGGGCTGACGTTCCCCGGGTGAGAGCCCGGTGAGCAGCGTGAGCGCCTCATCGAGCGTGCGCACGGCGAATAGATGAAACCGGCTTTGCTCGACGGCCAGAATGACTTCATCGTGCAGCATCAGATGAGGCACGTTGTCCCACGGGATGATGACCCCCTGGGTGCCCGTGAGTCCTCCCACTCGGCAAACCTCGAAGAATCCCTCGATCTTCTCATTGACCCCGCCGACGACCTGAACCACCCCGTGCTGGTTGATCGATCCGGTCACTCCGAGCGACTGGCGGAGCGGTACGTCGGAGATGGCCGAGAGCAGGGCGCAGGCCTCGGCGAGCGAAGCGCTATCCCCTTCGACCCCGCCGTAGCTTTGCTCGAAAGTGAGGCTCGCTTGCACCGACAGGGGCAAGCGGGCGCCGAGACGCGAGCCGATCAGTGACGACAGGATCAGCACGCCTTTTGAGTGGATCGCGCCGCCGAGCTTCACTTCGCGTTCGATATCGATCACCTCGCCCTCGCCGATGCGCACCGTCGCCGTGATCCGGGACGGCTGACCGAACAGCATCGGCCCGATGGCGATGACCGAAAGGCCGTTGATCTGACCGATCGCGAGCCCGTCGCAGTCGATGAGGCGCACACGGGAGCGGATGGTATCCAAGGTCTCCTCATGCGTGCGTGCGAGGCGCTTCCACTGCTCATCGAGCGCTTGCTCGACATCGGCGGCGCCGACGATGTCGCGCCCGCTCATGGCGGCAAAATGGCTCGCCTCCCGCAAGCTGTCATCGATGCTGCGCCAGTGAGTGCTGAGCTTGCGCGAATCGCCCGCGAGGCGCGAGCCGTGCTCGACCAAGCGGGCAACCGCAGCGGCCTCGAGCGGCCTCAAGGATTCACGCCTGATGGAGCCCGCGATCATCTGCGCGTAGAGCTGAATGTTTGCCGGATTACGCTCGACCGTGTCGTCGAAATCCGCCGCTACCTTGAAGAGCCCGGCGAACTCGGGATCGAACGCCGAGAGGAGCTCATAAGTGCGCCGTGATCCGATCAGAACGACGCGAACTTCGAGGGGGATGCGATCGGGCTCGAGAGATAGGGTGCTGATCAGGCTCAGATGTTGCCCCAGGGACTCGATGCGCACGGCGCGCTCGAATAGGGCATGCTTGAGCGCCTCCCACGAGTAAGCTTGCGAGAGGAGCCGCTCGGCATCGAGTATCAGAAAACCGCCGTTCGCACGATGCAGGGCCCCGGCGCGCACCAGCATGAAATCCGTCGTCAAGGTGCCGAGTTGCGCGATGCTCTCGATCTGTCCAAGGAGATTCTGATAAGTCGGATTGCCCTCGTAGACCACGGGTGCGCCGCTCGCGGTTCCGCCGCCATCGCTCACCGTGCCGCCATCGATGAGCACGTTGACGTCGTAGCGCGAGCGCTCGCTGCGCGAAGCGCCGCTCAATCCCAAGGCGGCGAGTGCCGGGGACGGCTCGCTGCGCAGCGCGCTTCCCGCATTCTCCACCAAATCGGCCTCGACGCCCGTCAGATGATCGAGGACGTCCGGGCAGTCCGAGTACTTTACGCGCAGTCCCTCGATATGCACGCGCACCGTGGTTTGCGTAATCTCGCGATCCAGGTCACGGAGCTTGCGGTATCGGTCTCGCTGCCACAGGGGCACTGACTCGACGTGCTTGCGCAGCATGTCGCTGACCACCTCGATGCGCTCTCGGGTGCGTGCGCGCTCCTCCTCGGGGAGCTTGGCGAATGCCTCCGGACTCAGCACCTCGCCCCGTCGCACGGGCGCGATCACGAAGCCCTCCGGGCTCTGCAGCAAGGTGAGGTCGGATCTCTCGGCTTCTTGCTGAATGGCTTCCAGGGACTTGCGGATGCGTTCCTCGAGCGCGCGCTCCACCTCCGTGTGCCGCTGTCGGTGCGCCTCGGACTCGATCGCATCGGGCAGGGCGGCGCGGATGTCGCGCACGAGCTCTTGCATATCGGCCTTGAACGCGCGGCCCCGCCCCTGCGGCAGCCGCATGGCTCGCGGTCGCTGCGGATCGTTGAACCGATTGACGTAGCACCAATCCACCGGCGGGGGCCGCGTCTTGGCTTCCTCCTCCAGGGCTCGGCGCACGATGGCGTGCCGGCCGCTGCCCGGCTCTCCCATGACGTAGACGTTATGAGTGCGCGAGTCGATCCGTACTCCGAGATCGAGCGCCGCAAGCGCCCGGCGCTGCAGAATGCCGATGGGTGCGTCGGAAAGCTCCGCCGTGGAGCGAAAGGTGAACTCCTCGGCACGACAACGCGAGCGAAGCAGCGCCGGGGGCACCACGCCGCCAGGGCAGCTATCTTGGGTCACCGGACCCCCGTCTCCGGAACCGCCGCCCTCACGGAGCAGTAGGTCTTTGCGCGGGTCCACGCTCAGACACGCCTGCCGAGATGCCCCAAGTGCTCCGCCAACTTACGAAGACGACTTCTCAGAGTCGGTGGGCGACGATGGAAGGTGATTAATCTCATGAGCCTTCACCAGGGTTTCTCCGGCGCTTTCCTCTCAGCTGGTAGATTCGGGACGCACAAAAACCTGGGGTGCGCGTCAATTCAACGGCACCCCGGGCACAAAGCCACAGTTACTTGCCGGTCGCTCGCTAACTCGCCTTGGATCCTTTCGCCATCTGGTGTAGCTGCGCCAGCGGCTTCTTGGCTGCGATCTTTGCGCACTCCGCATCGCTCGGCTCAGCGGTCGGATACTTGCTGCTGATATCTTTGCACGCCGTGAGCGCCACATCGTTAATGCGGTTCTCGATCTCTTGCACGCCCGCCTGAGTCGACAAATCGACACCGGCGAGACTCACGGTGTAGCTCATCGAAATCTGCGTGATCGGAATACCGGTCGCGGTTCGCCCGACGATCTGGGTGGTCAGCATTCGCTTGGCTTGAACCGTGACCTCCTTGAGGTCCTGGGCTCCCACGGTGCTCACAAACCCGTATGCGAGAGACGCCAGTAAGGTAGCTAGAACTATCTTCTTCATACACTCCTCCGTTGGATATTGCACACCATTTCGACTTGAGTGCCTGCGTCCGTCGCAGACGGCGGTCGGCCGGTTAAATGCTAGGGGGAGACCGAAAATTCTCATATACGGACTTGCCGCGGTTTGTTTAGCACAATCGCGAGCCGCATGTACCGATTACGATCGGGCTCTAACCCTTGACGCACACGAGCGGTGCGAGGCGTGCGACCTTTCGCGCAAGACCCGCCGCCTCGGCAGCGTCGACGACCGCCGAGACGTCCTTGTAGGCGCCGGGCGCTTCCTCGGCGATGCCCCGCATCGAGGGGCTGCGAACCACGATGCCGCGAGCCGCCAGCTCTTCGACCACCTGCCGTCCGTTCCAGGTCTTGTGCGCCTGGTGGCGGCTCATGGCACGTCCGGCTCCGTGACAGGCGGAGCTGAACGCGGGCGATTCGCCCTGCCGATTCCCTGCGAGCACATAGGATCCGGTGCCCATGGAGCCGCCGATCAGCACCGGTTGACCCACGGCGCGCAGCGCGTCGGGCAGGCTCGGGTGTCCGGGGCCGAAGGCGCGCGTCGCTCCCTTGCGATGCACGTAGAGCGTTCGTGTCCGCCCGCCGATACGATGTTCCTCCAGCTTGCAGGTGTTGTGCGAGACGTCGTAAAGCACTTCCAATGCGGCCTGAGGCAGTAGCTCGGCAAAGACCTCACGGACGAGGTGCGTCAGCAGCTGGCGGTTGGCGAGCGCGCAATTGATGGCCGCCCGCATGGCGCCCAGGTATTGTTGACCCAGCTCGGAGGCGATCGGTGCACAGGCGAGCTCGCGGTCGGGAAGGCTGATTCCATAGCGCGGCGCATCGATCGCCATCTGCTTCAGGAACTCGGTGCCGATCTGATGGCCGAGTCCGCGGGAGCCGCAGTGAATCATGACCACGATATCGCCCACTCGGAGCCCGAAGCACTGCGCAGCTTGTTCGTCGAATAGCTGGGTAACCTCTTGAATCTCGAGGTAATGGTTGCCGCTCCCCAGGGTGCCGAGCTCGTCGCGCTGGCGGGTCTTCGCACGGGTCGACACGGCACCCGGCTTCGCGTGCAGCATCTGGCCGGACTCCTCGATCCGCTCGAGATCTCTCGGCAGGCCCCAGCCGCGCTCGACCGCCCATCGTGCGCCGCCCGTCAGCATGGCATCCATGTCTTCCGCGCTCAACCTGATGAGGCCCGTGCTGCCGACGCCCACGGGGATGCGTGCGAACAAGGTGTCCGCCAGTCGCCCCTCGACCGCGGTGATGTGCGAGCGAGTGAGCCCGGTGTGCAGGCAGCGCACGCCGCAGGAGATGTCGAATCCCACGCCGCCGGCCGATATCACGCCTCCCTCATCGGCATCGAACGCAGCGACGCCCCCGATCGGAAATCCGTAGCCCCAGTGGGCGTCCGGCATCGCATAGGAGGCTTCCACGATCCCGGGCAGCATCGCGACATTCGTGACCTGCTCGTAGACTTTTTTGTCCATGTCGCGGATCAGTGGCTCGCTCGCGAAGATCACCGCCGGGACGCGCATGGCGCCCTGACGGGGAATCTCCCATTCATATTCCGAGCGTCGGGTGAGGAGAGCGAGATCCATTCAAACATCCACCACCGTTTGCGCGATCCACGAGTCGCCCTCCCGAGCCACCCGCAGCATCGTGTAGGTGGCGCCCTTGATCTCGACGGCCGGCCGATGGCGCGGCGGGTCGAGCCTCTCGCCCCATGCCTGGGCCTCGAGGCGCGGTCCATCGATTTCGACCGAGAAGCGGCTGAAGAGCATCTTGTCGGCCGCCACGAGGTAGACGATCGCATTCAGCCACTCGACCAGCAATAGCTCGTCGTCTGGCGCCTCGCATTCGACCGGCCGAGCCTCTCGTGCTTCGATCGTGGCCACATCGGCCATCACGGCGATCAGGGCAAGCGCCGCCTGCTCGAAGGCCTCGGCCTTGGTCGCCCCGATTCCCCGGACGCCGACGTCCGCGCCGTGCGGAAAATGCTCCCAGCGGCTCATCACCCCGGCACCCGCGATCGGCCGGTCTCCCGGCGCCCTGATAATTCGGCCTCTCGCATCGCGCTAGCTCTTGCTTCCTCTCAGCGGTCCGTTCAGGGCGCGTTTTCGAGGATCCACTGGACGGCGTGTCGAACGAGCTCCACACCGCTTCTGAGTTGCAGCTTGGCGCGAATCTTCTCGCGATGCGATTCGATGGTGTGGATGCTTCGGTGAAGCTGCTCGGCGATCTGGCGCGTACTCCTACCGCGCCCAATGAGCTCGAAGATCTGCAGCTCCCGGTCGGTCAGGCCGTCGATCCCGCTTGCCGAATGCTTGGCAGTGAGGGCGCGCTCGGCGAGCCGCTTCGTCATGCCGATGCTCACGTATAGCTCTCCGCGCAGGACCGTGCGGATGGCCTCGATGACGAGCTCGGGAAGCTCGTGTTTGTGGACATAGCCGCGGGCGCCTGCCTCCAAGGCGCGCTCGCCGAATATGGACTCCTCATAGGCGCTTACGACCAGGATTTGCGGGCAAGCCGCATCGGCCTTCGCCCGCTTGATCAGATCGAGCCCATTCTCTTCTTTGAGCGCCAGATCGACGATCATGAGATCTGGGCGCATCGCACGCATCGCCTGAAGCGCCTCTTCGATGCCCGTCGCTTCTGCGCAGACCTCGAGATCAGGCTGGGCGGAAATGCGCGCCACGAGACCTTCGCGCACCAGCGGATGATCCTCCACGATGAGGACACGCACGCGCGACGCTGCGGTCCGTGGCGTGCTCTCGGCGTCGCGGGGCGCGCCGCTCATGTTCCACCGCTGATCGAGGGGATAACGCAAGTGACGACGGTGCCGCCGGCTGCATGCCCGGTGACGTTGAATCGGCCGCCAATGATGCTACAACGATGCTCCATGAGGCGCAGGCCCACCCCCTCGTTGGAAAGCTTTCTCATGTCGATGCCGATTCCATTATCCGCGACCTCGAGCAGGAGATCACCCTCTTCGTGGGCCAGCCGGATCGAGATCGTGTCGGCCTTCGCATGCCTTACGGCGTTGGCGACCGCCTCCTGCGCAATGTGGTAGAGGTGCGTGGCGGTTCCGGTATCGCTCACTCTGACCGGGTCTGCAGACTCGAATCGGCAATTGACTCCATAGGTTTTCTGCGTGCTCGCCGCGAGCTCCTCGAGCGCCGCCGTAAGGCTCGCGGCATCGATGGGAACGGGAATGAGACCGCGTGCCAGCGCCCGCACGTGCAGGTTCGCCTGGGCGATGCCCGCCGTCAGTCTTGCCGCGAGCTCGGCACTCGTCTGATCTGCCTGTCGGCCGAGCATCTCACCCAAATTTTTCGCGAGTAATCCGAGTCCGCTCAGCTCTTGCTGGGTACTGTCGTGCAGCTCCTGACCGATGCGCCGCTGCTCGAGCATCGCGATGTTCAAAACCTCCTGCTGCAGAGCGCGGGCCGCGGTCAAATCATGTATGCAGCCGACGAAAAGGTCCGATTCGTCGATTGCGGTGACGGACAGGCTGATCGGAAAGAGGGCGCCGTCCTTGCGGCAGGCGCTGAACTCGCGGGGCCTGCCGATGATGTGCGGCTCGCGGGTCTCGGCATAGCGGCGCAAATACCCGTCGTGTTCGGCGCGTTCCCGCGGGGGCATGAGCATGCGGACATTCTGCCCGACGATCTCCTCGGCGCTGTAACCGAAGAGCGCCGTCGCGGCGCGATTGAACGTGACGATCCTGCCCATGATATCGATCGTGATGATCGCATCGGCGCTCGCATTCACGATGGCGCGCATCTTCTCCTCGCTATTCTGGAGCTCATGGGTGCGCTCAGCGACGCGCCGTTCGAGCTCGGCGTTCAGCGTGCGCACCTCCTCCTCGGCCCGCCGCCGCGCACTCACATCGCGCTCCGTCATGGCGAGGGAGGCGGGTTTGCCGAGCGCGTTCCTGAGCAGGGTGACGGTGGTGGACACATCGATGTCGCGCCCGTCGCGGGTGCGACGTTTCGTTTCGAATGAGGGCAGGGCCTCGCCGCGCGCGCTACGCGTGATGAGCTCGATGGCCTGCCTGCGGCTATCTTCGGTGGTGAGGTCGGCGATCGTCATTTTCCGTGCCTCGGCTTCCGTGTAGCCGTACAAGAGCTCGGCACCTCGATTCCAGGCAGTGATCCGGCCCTCCGGATCCATGACGACAATGGCATCGCTCGAGTCGCGCAATACCGCCGCCATGAGTCGGCTCTGCGCCTCGGCCTCGATCCGCTGCGTGATGTCCACGAAGCTAAGGACCACCCCGAGCGGACCGTCGGGGGCGCGATAGGGCTGCACGCGGCGCAGGTACCAGCGATCGTCGCCGGAGAGAACCTCCTTCTCCGAGGGCGTCGAGGTGTCCATGACCAGACGGGCCTGATTCTCGAGATCGCCGTCGCTGAACTTCGGTGCAAGATGCCGGAAGGGCCGGCCGAGGTCAGCCGGCAGAAGATGGAGGAGCTTGCCGGCGGGCGCCGTAAAGCGCCGAATGCGCAGCTCCCGGTCGAGAAACACGATCGCAGTATCGGCCGCAACCATCAAATTGGTCATGTCGTTGTTGGCGGCATCCAAATCGCTGACCTTGTCCTCGAGTTGATTGTTGACGGTCGTGAGCTCCTCATTGAGCGATTGGAGCTCCTCTTTGGAGCTCTCGAGTTCCTCGTTCGTGGACTGCAGCTCCTCGTTCATCGACATGACTTCTTGGTTCGAGGCCTGGAGGTCCTCGTTGGAGCTTTCCAGCTCCGAGATTGTTCGTTGCAGATCGTTGCGCGTCGCGCGCAGTTCGGCCTCGAGCTTGCGGGTGTTGTGGGTGGGCTCCCGGGCGCCGCTCGTGCGTTTGCGCGCCGGAGGGGCAGGCGCGTCCTCGAACAAGACGAGCAGGAGCCCCTCTTGGCCCCGCCGCGACACCGGTCGGACGGAAATCCGGCAGTCCAAGTAGCGGCCGTTGCGGCGAACTTTTGCATGGACGTGGCGCACGGTCGTGCCCCTGCGGATCGCCCGTTCGCCGGCCGCGCGAACCGCCGCCCGCAAGCTCTCCCGCGACATGGCGAGCAAATCCTGAGTGAGGGGGCCGGACGGGATGTTCAGATACTTCACCACCGGACCCTGAACGGAGAGAATCTGATATGCGCGGTTCACCAACACGGCGGCCGGCGCGAGCTCATCGAGCAACAGGCGCTGCAGGAGCTCTGAGCTGCTCGCGGCACTGCGGCGCGCCGGCTCGCGCGGTTCTCCCGCGGATGTTCCGGGCGCCAGGATCGGCACGCTCGCGATTGTCCGGCGCGCGAGACCGATCTTGCGATAGATACGCCACTTTCTCGAAATCGGCTCGAACAAGTCCGCCGCCCCTCCGATCGTCTCGGCCGGACCGAGCAACAGGTAGCCGCTGTCCTTCAGCGCGAAATGCAGTAGCGAGATGACCTTCGCTTGAATGTCGGGCTCGAGGTAGATGAGCGCATTTCGACAGCTGATCAAATCCAGTTTGGAGAACGGCGGATCGGTGATGAGATTCTGCGGTGCGAATACCACGACATCGCGCAGCTGCTTGCCGACTTGATAATGCCGGGGGTCGCTCCGCGAGAAGAACCGCTGCAGGCGCTCGGGCGACACCGTGGCGGCGATGCTGTCGAAATACTGCCCGCGCCGTGCGATTTTGAGCGAGTCGTCTTCGACGTCGGTGGCGAATATCTGCAAGTGCACGTTCTTATGAGCGGCTCGGAACTGCTCGATGAGGAGAATCGCGACCGAGTACGCCTCCTCGCCGGTGGAGCACGCCGGGACCCAGACACGGAGCGGCGAGTCGGGCCCGGCGCGCCTGACGAGACCCGGCAGGGCGCGCCTCGCCAGGACATTGAACGCCTCCGGTTCCCGAAAGAACGTGGTCACGCCGATGAGCAGGTCGTGGCGCAATGCGCCGAGTTCGGCGGCATCCTGGCGAAGCCGCTCGGCGTATTTCCGAATGTCCGTGATCTGCAGCAGCGCCATCCGGCGCTTGATGCGGCGCAGGATCATGTTCCGGCGGTAATAACGAAAATCGGACTTCGAGCGTGCCTGCAGGAGCGCGAGAATCGCCTCGAGCCCCTCGAGCGTCAGCGGGTCGAGCGGCTCGCTGCGCTCGCTCGAGGAGTGCCGCGCATAAGCGATCAAGGCTTCCGGCATGTCTTCGGGCGCCAGCACGAAATCGGTCGTGATGCCGCTGGCCAATGCGGCGCGCGGCATCTCATCGTGCTCCGCAGTGGCCGGATCCTGAACCAGCACCGCGCCGCCCGCGAGCCTGATTTCCTTGAGACCCGCGCTGCCGTAGTTGCCCATACCCGACAGGACGATGCCGATCGCATTTTCGCGCTGATCCTCGGCCAGCGAGCGCAAGGCCAGATCGATGACCGCCCCCGTGTGCGCCTCACCCAGGGAGCTCAGCAGGAGCCGGCGATGCTTGATCGTCAGATATTTGTTCGGCGGAATGACGTACGCGTGATTGGGCTGAATCAGCATGCGATGAGTCGCTTCGAGCACCGGCATGCGGGTCTCCTTGGCGATCAATTCAGCCATGAGACTCCTATGCGTCGGGTCGAGGTGCGGTACCAGAACGAATGCCATTCCGCTGTCCATGGGCATGCGCGCGAAGAATCGCTTGAAGGCCTCCACTCCACCCGCCGATGCACCGATCACGACGATGGGAAAGCCCGCCGCTGGCGACGGCGCGTCCGCGGCCGCTATCGGCGCAGCGGCTGCCTCGCTTTCCGCCGATTTCGCTCTGCGAGGGATTTTGGCAGCCCTCGGCGTGCTTTTGGCTGAGCGTCTGCTAGGCGATCTTTTCTTGTTTTTGACGGCTCGGGGCATGGGTTTGTTTCAGTTATGCGGACGATGGTGTTTCAAAGCACCCAAAAGTCTTGAGTTTTTCCGCGGATGGTGGATTCCACCATTCGCGGATGGTGGCGCGCCTGATTCTCCTGGACGGCTACCCACCAGGAGAATTATCCGGCGTTCCCGCTCGAGTGTACAAATTCAGCCAGGGTGGTCGAAGACAGGATGATCTCGATCGCATCCAACCTCGCGCTTCGCGTGCTCGACGCCGCGCCCGATGCCATGATCTTGATCGACGACTCTGGCACGATCTGCTTCGCAAATCGCAGGATCGCGGATCTATTCGGGTATGAGCCCGAGCATCTGCTCGGACAGCGCGTCGAGGCGCTAATGCCCGAGCGCTTCCGCGTCCCGCACCTCGAGCACCGTGAGGAGTATTGGCGCGGCGTGCGCGTGCGTCCCATGGGGGCAGGGCTCGAGCTCTTCGGTCGCCGGCAGGACGGCAGCGAGTTTCCGCTCGAGATCAGCTTGAGTCCGATAGCGGACGGCGATCGTACCCTGGTCGCCGCGGCCATCCGCGACGTCACCGACCGCAAGAGCGCCGAGGCCGACCTGATCGAGGCGCGCCGCGCGGCGGAGCTCGCTCGGACGGCGGCCGATCGTGCCAACCAAGGCAAGAGCCGATTCCTCGCGACCGCGAGCCACGACCTGCGCCAGCCCCTGCAAACGCTCTCGCTCCTCAACGGGAGTCTGCGCCGCATGAGCGTGGGCCGCGACATCTCCGAAGCGCTGCTGCAACAAGAGCAGGCCATCGGCGGCATGTCTCGGCTCGTGAATGCGCTCCTCGACATCAGCAAACTCGAGTCCGGGGCAATCAAGCCGGAGCCCACGGATTTCGCCGTAGCGATGCTGCTCGAGGAGCTGCGTCGAGAGTTCTCGAATATCGCCGCGAGCAAGGGTCTGCAGCTCAAGATCGACTCATGCTCGCTCTCCGTGCACAGCGACCCGTCGTTGGTCGGTCAGATTCTGAGAAATCTGTTGTCGAATGCCATCAAATACACCCGCGAAGGCTGGGTGAGATTGCAGTGCTTGCGCGAAACGGCACGGATTCGCATCGACGTGCTCGACACGGGCATCGGCATCCCGGCCGATCAGTTGCCCTACATCTATGATGAGTTCTACCAGGTAACCGGTGCCAATCGCGTGCGCGAGGGCTACGGCCTGGGACTCTCCATCGTGCAACGACTGGTGAGGCTCCTCGATCTCGAGCTCGACGTCCATTCGGACGTCGGGCAAGGCACGACGTTTTCTCTCGTGTTGCCCGTAGGTAGTGCGCAAGCAGCATTGAGGCATGGCAGCGCCGCGTGCCCGCAGCCTGAGAAGGAGACCGGCTCTAAGGTCCGGATTCTACTCGTCGAGGACAATCCAGCCGTGCGGCGGGCGACGGGCTTGCTCCTGCAGATGGAGGGCTACGAGGTAGCCGCGGTCGCCACGCTCGAGGAGGCGCGCGCGGCTGCAAACGCCGACCGGAGCGCGAGGCTGGTGATCACCGATTACCACCTAGCCGATGAGGAGAACGGGATCGATGTGATCGCGGCGCTGCGCGGGACCCTGGGGCCCGTGAGGGCGATCCTCATGACAGGTGATACCTCCTCGGCGATCAAGGAGCTTGCCGGCGATCAGCACCTGCGTATCGCGAGCAAGCCGATCAACGCCGATGAGCTGCTGGGGCTAGTCAGGGCGATGCTTGCCGGCGGGCCGGGAGCCTCCGAGCCGCTCGGGCGCGAGCCTAGACGTCCGGCGCAAACATGATCTCCGGCGCAGCCATGACCGAGACGACCTGGGCGCTGGTCTTGGCGGCGGGCGACGGCACCCGCCTGCTGAGCCTCACCACCACGGAGTCGGGCACGGCGATCGCCAAGCAGTTTTGCTCCTTGCGGGGCGGGCCCTCGCTCTTGCATGAGGCTCTCAAGCGAGCGCGCGAGGTGACATCGAGCCGCAACATTTGTGCAGTCGTCGCCGAGCAGCACCGGCGCTGGTGGGAATCGCAGCTGCGCTCACTGCCTGAGGGAAACTGCATCGTGCAGCCGCAGAACCGGGGGACAGCCATCGGCATCCTGCTGCCGCTCGTGCGTATCCTGGAGCGTGACCCGGGCGCACGCATCGTGCTCCTACCCTCCGACCATCACGTGCGGGACGAGGCGATTCTGATGCGAGCGATACACCGGGCCGTCGAAGCGCTCGACTGGCACTTCCGCGAGGCGATACTACTCGGCTTCCTGCCGGAGGACGCCGATCCGGAGCTCGGCTACATTGCACCCGGCAAGCCGGACGGTCGAGGAGTGCTTCTGGTCGAGCGTTTCGTCGAAAAGCCCTCGGCCGCGGAGGCCCGGCAGCTGATCGAGCGCGGTGCTCTATGGAACGCGTTCATCACGGTCGCGACCGGCGAGGCGCTGCTCGCGCTATTTCGCCGGCGTATTCCGGGTATCGTCAATGCCATGCGCTTGGCGGTGGCAAGCGATCTCTTATCCTGTGGTGAAACTCGCGCCGTCGTGCAGCTCTACGCGGAGCTTCCATGCCTGGATTTTTCGCGTGACATCCTGCAGGGTCAAGAGCACGAATTGCGCGTGCTCACGGTACCGCGGTGCGGCTGGAGCGATCTCGGTACGCCGGAGCGCGTCGCGCACGCTCTGCGGCGGGCACCCCTGGGCGCGGCTGCAGATGACAGGCGCGCCGCATCGGTACCTTTGAGCCTCGCATCACAGCACGAGCGCCTGCAAGTGGCGGCGGCGCGCAGCGGCGGGGCGCCCTGAGGCTCCTCGCCCTCGATCAGCGGATTCGCTCGATCCGGTGTTGACCTCGGGCATAGGGGTGATGGTACCACCCGCCGCTGCTCGGTTGACCCTCAGGCGCGCTCAAAAGGTATCATCCGCCCAAATGCCTATCTCAGCGCGACGGGGCGGCCTGCAGCCACCGAGCGGCCTGCACCCGGCAAGGTCCGCCTTGCGAAGGGGCGACGCGCTGCCCGCACCGCAGGAAGGGACCTTGAAGGCGACCCCGTTCAGGCGGCTGGCCGAGCTCTTCGACCGCCTGGAGCACACCTCATCGAGCAACTCGATGGTCGGGATGCTCGCGCGCATGCTGCGAGTGCTCCCGCCCCGAGAGGTCAAGATGACGGCCTACCTGCTTTCCGGTCGAGCGGGGCCGAGCTTCTCCACGCCCGAGTTTGGCGTCGCCCAAGCGCTGGCCGCGAAGGCGATTGCCGAAGGCAGCTCGCGCACGATCGGGGAAGTGACCCGACTTATCGGCAAGGTCGGCGATGCCGGCGAGGCGGCAGCGGAATTGCTCGCTGCACGTTCGGTGAGCCGCCTGCGGATCAGTGAGGTCTTCGAGGAGCTCAGCGCCATCGCCTATCAGACAGGCAGTGGTGCCCAGCAGGCGAAGGTAAGAACGCTCGCCTCGCTCCTTGAGCGTGCATCGAGGCTCGAGTCGAAATACATCGTGCGTACGGTGCTCGGGACTCATCGCATCGGTGTCGCCGAGATGACCTTCCTCGCAGGTCTCGCCCGGGCATTCGGCAGCAAGGAGAACGACAAGGCGACGCTCGAGCAGGCGTACAACGTCCTCTCCGATCTGGGTGAGGTCGCATATCGCGCGGCAGCGGACGGAATTGCCTCCCTCCGACGAGTCGAGCCCGTGCCCGGGATACCGGTGCGGATGATGCTCGCCTCGCGAATCGAGGATCTCGACGAAGTGCCGATGCACATCGAGGGCGAGGTGTTCGCCGAATACAAGTACGACGGGGAGCGCGTGCAGGTGCACAGGAACGCGCACGGTGAGTTACGCGCCTTCTCACGCCGTCTCGAGGATATCACGCACCAGTATCCGGAGATCATCGCGAGCCTGCGCAAGCACTTCAGGGCGAGAACCGCGATCATCGAGGGCGAGGTCGTCGCAATCGACCCCAAGACGCACAAGCTCAGGCCCTTCCAGCTGCTGATGCGCCGCAAGCGCCGGCACGAGGTCGCACGCTACCAGAAGGAGGTGCCGGCGAGGCTTTTCCTCTTCGACCTTCTTTTTTTGGACGGCAAGAGCCTGTTACGCAGGCCGCTCCTCGAGCGCAAGCAGCTGCTCACTCGTCGCCTGAAGCCCGATCGAGCAGTCCACATCGCAAAGTTCATCCGAACGCAGGAGCTGAGCCGGATCGAACAGTACTTTCGCGAGGCGCTTGGCCAGGGGGCGGAGGGGGTCGTGGTCAAGGGGGCCGCGAGCCCCTACCAGGCCGGCCATCGAGGATGGCACTGGGTGAAGTTCAAGAAGGAGTACGAAGCAGAGCTCGCCGACACCTTCGATGTCGTCATCGTCGGAGCGCTGCGCGGCAAAGGGATGCGTGCCGGAGCGTTCGGCTCGCTCCTCGTGGCCGCATTCGATCCCAAGACCAACCGCTATTACTCCTTCACCAAAGTCGGAACGGGGTTCACCGAGGAGATGTTGCGGCGCCTGCCTCGACTGCTCAAGGCGCATGTGCTGCCGACGAGGCACCGGCTCGTCGAGACCGGGATGAAGATGGATGTCTGGTTCGAGCCGGCTCAAGTCATCGAGATATCGGGTGCGGATCTCACGGTGAGCCCTGTGCATGGCGTCGCGCGCGAGTTCGTGGGGCGGGGCGGGATAGCGCTACGATTTCCACGATTCTTGCGGCTGCGCGATGACAAGACGCCGGAGCAGGCGACGACGGTCGATGAGATCTGGCAGATGTACAGGGCTCGTCTCGGGGCCGCCCGATCCGCGCCGCGGTGAGGCCAGCAGGGAATCCAATAAGGGGTTCTGCGGGGCGCGTTTCGGTCGAATCGCATAGGCATGGAGGGCGAGAGCCGGCAAGATGCTCCTCGGAGGAATGCGTATGAGCCTCGGGGCGGTGTGTAACCGTGAAGTGACGATCGCGCGAGCGACCGAGTCGCTGCACACGGCAGCCGAGCTCATGCGCGCTGGTCGCGTCGGCAGCATCGTCGTCTGCGAGGAGGACGGGGGATCGAAGCGCAGGCCCATCGGTGTGCTCACGGATCGGGACGTCGTGATGGCATTGCTGCAGCACAGCAAGGGGCTCGGTGAGCTCTTGATCGGCCAGGCAATGACTCGCAACCCACTGCTGCTCCACGACGAGGACGAGGTAGAAGAGGCAATCGAACGCCTGCGCGAGCGCGCCGTCCGGCGTGCTCCGGTCGTCGATGCGCACGGCTCCCTGATCGGCATCGTATCCTCGGACGATCTGCTCGAGCTGATCGCAGAGGAGTTGGATGCGATCGCGCGCCTCATTCGTCGGCAGCGGCCAGCCTAGGGCGAAAGCGCATGGACTCGCGTCGCATCATGTTCGCCGTCGCATCACCCGGCGACGTTCGGTCTGTCGAGATGGAGAAGGCAGCGGCCCTCGCGCGCGCACTGAATACGGAGCTCGAGCTATTTCACTGCATCTTCGACGAAGACGTCGGGCGTGAGGGGCGCTTCGGAACGCGCGGAGTGCAGGAGGATATCCACGGATTCGTCGAGGAGCGGCGGCGCCAGCTCGAGCTCTCGGCCGATGAATTGCGTGCTCGCGGCACGCGCGTTCGGACGAGCATTCGCTGGGATGACCCGACTTACGAAGGGATTGTCCGCCAGGTGCTGCGCCATGAGCCCGTCCTCCTCATCGCGCAGTCGAGGTGGAAGAGTCGTATGGCACGGGCCTTATCGACTCAAAGCGATTACCGACTGATCGAGACTTGCCCCTGCCCGGTGCTGTTCATCAAGACGCCGAGAATTTATTCGGACCCGTTGCTGGTGGCTGCCGTGGATCCGGAACAATCCCACGGCAAGCCGCAGTCTCTGGACGACCGGATACTCGATTGCGCCACGATGCTTCGCGATGCGCTGGGGGCGAGATTGCGGGTATTTCACGCGCGAGCTCCCCGGGCGGATGCCGTCAGGGCCGATCCGGAGCTGCGAGATGTCCCGAACGTGGAAACGGATGACGTATACGCTGCCTACCGTCACAATATCGAGAGCGATCTCCGGGAGCTCGCCCGAGGTCATCAGATCCCGGAGGAGCAAGTCGAGATCGCGGAGGGTTACCCCGCCGAAGCGTTGCCGCTCTTCGTGAGTCGCGAGGCGGCCGACATCGTGATCATGGGCGCGGTTGCACGCTCGGCGCTCAAGCGCGCACTCGTCGGTCACACCGCTGAGAAGGTGCTCGACACCCTCGATTGCGACGTGTTGGTCGTCAAGCCGCCCGAGTTCTGCTCGCCCGTCAGCCGCCAGTCGGCGCACCATCTAGAAAGGCGAGCCGAGTGAGGAGGCAGGGTACACCGTCAGGTCGATCCGTAGATTGCGTTCACTTCCCGCTCAGCCTCGAGCCAATCGGCCCACTCGTTACCGGGTGCAAATCCGCGGCGCTCCGCGAGGAAATAAGCCGCCTCCGAAATCAGTCGGTGTCGCACGCTCGGGGTGAGCACCGGGCGCACTCTCATTTCGGCGGCGGGCGAATCCGCTGGAGCCAGAGTATAGGGGTCCAACATAACCACTGGGTCGAAGTCCTTGTGCACTATAGCCACATCGCCCTCCTGTCTGAGACGACGCGAATGAAATTCGATACGCAAACTCCTTCTCAATCTCAATCGTTCTCGCGCTCGAGCTCACAACAGTGAGCGCCGGGAGCGGGTCGTTCGTGATCCGCGGGAGTGGCCGACTGGATGACCTGCGCCCGACTCGTCTCGCGAAACACCGTGCAGCCTTTGAGACCCAAGTCGTAGGCAGCACGGAGAATGTCCGGCACGCTCGTCCTGGGGAGGTCCCGGGGCAGCATCAGCGTCTTGGAAATCGATCCGTCCACGCAGGTCTGCAGCTCGGCCTGCATGAGCAACTGATCGCGCGCCGAGACGGCCTGTGGGTCACGCAGCGACTCCGGTAGCGCCTCGCCGGAGGCTCGAGCGCACCATGCCGCATAGGCGAAGTCCTCGACGCGGACCTCATGACGCACTCCGTCAGGATCGAGCACGTGCCGGCGGACCTCGAGCCCGATGATGGGCTCGATGCCGCTGCTGACATTGCCCGCGAGCAGACTGATCGTGCCCGCAGGCGCGATCGCGAGCACGTGGCTATTGCGCATTCCGTGGCGGCGAATGCCGTCCCTTATCTCAGGAGGCAGGCGTCGAATAAACGGCCGCTCGAGGTAGCGAGGAGCATCGAAGGCGGGAAATGCTCCCCGCTCCTCGGATAGCCGGATCGAGGCTTCATAACCCGCATCCCGTATCGCACACATCGTGCGCGAGGCCATCTCGCGGGCGGCGGGTGAGTCGTACCGCAGCCCGATCATGGCGAGCGCATCGGCCAATCCGGTGATCCCGAGGCCGATGCGGCGAGCGCGGTAAGCCTCCTCACGTTGCCGCACGAGTGGGTAGCCGGAGACATCGACCACGTCATCGAGGAATCTTACGGCAAGCGCGGCCGTCTCACGAATCGCGGGCAGGTCGAGCCGTGCCGTGGGGGCGTAGGCGTCGAGCACGAAGGCGGTGAGATTGACCGAGCCGAGGGTGCAGGCGCCGTAGGGCGGCAGGGGCTCCTCGGCGCAGGGATTGGTGGCGCTCAGGGTCTCACAATAATTCAGATTGTTCTCGGAATTGATGCGATCGATATAGAGAACGCCCGGCTCGCCGCAATCGTATGCGCTATCGCACAGCCGAGCCCAGAGGTCCCGCGCCCGCAGCGTCTTTCGCACTTGCCCGAAAATCAAAGACCACGGCAGATTCTCCTCGACCGCGTTCATGAACGTGTCGGTCAGCAATACCGACAAATTGAAGCGTGAAAGCAAGTCCGGCCGGCGCTTGGCATCGATGAATGCCTCGATATCCGGATGATCGCAGCGCAGGGTTGCCATCATCGCCCCGCGCCGAGCGCCCGTGGACAGGATCGTCGCGCACATCGCGTCCCAGAGGTACAGGAAGGAAACCGGCCCCGAGGCGATCATTCCCGTCGAGCTGGCTCTTGCGCCGCGAGGCCGCAGGGTCGAAAAATCGTAGCCGACTCCGCCGCCTTGCTGCATGGTGAGTGCGCCTTCCTTGAGCGAGTCGAATATCCCGTCGAGCGAATCCTCGATCGGGCCCATCACGAAGCAGTTGCACAAAGTGACGTGTCGCGCCGTACCCGCACCGGCCAGAATCCGCCCTCCCGGAAGAAACCTGAGGTCCCCCAAGAGACCCATGAAGCGCTCCTCCCACACGGCAGGATCGCGCTCGCTTGCGGCTGCACTGCGCGCCACCCGCCTGAAGGTATCGCTGAGTTCGCGCTCCGGGGGATTCGCCTCATTGTCGCGATAGCGGGTGCGCCAGATGAAATCTGGAAGGCTCTGCAGGATCGTCGCGGGCGCGTTCATTTTTTCCATTTGGAATAATCCCCGGCTCAGGCTATCAGCAGATAGCCCTGCTCGATATCTGGACTTCTACTTAAGCGGATCATGAGTGCCCACGCCGCGTGTTGCTCGTGTGCTGACCCATCGGTAGATGCACTCATGGTAATCGTGGAAAGCGCGGGTGGCGGTGTGCCGCGGGGCATGGGAGGCTGGAGCGCATGGAGCAACGGTGATGAATAGACGCGACGTCGTGTCGGGCATCCTCGGGACTACGGCGACAGCGGCCGTCAGGGGGGGCGGCGCGGAGGTGAAGAAGAGCGTGTCGCTCCCCGCGCCGCGCCGCGAGGGAGGCGCACCACTTCTGTCCGCGCTCAATTTGCGCCGCTCGACGCGTGCCTATTCGACTCGGCCGCTCTCGCTGCAAACGCTATCGGATCTGCTGTGGGCCGCCTTCGGCGTCAATCGGCCGAGCGGTGATCGCACGGCACCGTATTGGCGCCACGTGATGGTGATCGACATTTACGCGGCAATGGCCGACGGGGTGTGGCTCTACGAGCCCATGGCGCACGAGTTGCGGTCCTACATGTCGGCCGATATCCGCGCGCAGACGGGGCTTCAGGATTTTGTGGGCAGTGCGCCGCTCAATCTGATTTACGTAGCTCACGGCGAGCGCATGCCGGAGCTCAAGCTCGAGGAGCGTCGGTTGTACTCATCCGTCGATACGGGCTTCATCGGTCAGAATGTTTATCTGTACTGCGCCTCGGAGGGGCTGGCGACGGTCTTTCGAGGCGCAGTCGATTACGCGAAGCTGGCTGTGACCATGAAGCTGCCCGATCAGCAGTTCGTGACCTTCGCTCAGACCGTGGGCTACCCGGCGTAAGGCGACGGCGGTGCGAAGCGGAATGTCACGCCGGGGGTTCTTACAGCAGTCGGTTTTGACGACCGCGAGCACCACTCTCGGTGCACTCCCCCTCATCGCAGCCTCACAAGAAGCGGCGGCCGCGAGCGCCGGCGCGCGGCCCATCGCCGGGGCGGATCGCTTGAGCATCGCGCTCATGATCAACGGCAGCGAGCGAACCCTCGAGGTCGAGCCTCGGGCGACGCTCGTGGAGGTGTTGCGAGGCCCGCTGGCTCTTCGCGGCACGAAGATCGGCTGCAACCGCGGTGCGTGCTCGGCGTGCACGGTGTGGCTCGATGGGGCCCCGGTGTGTGCCTGCATGCTGCTCGCGGTCGACGTCGGGCATCGCCAGGTGACCACGATCGAGGGCCTCGGCAGCCCGGATCAGCTGCACCCCGTTCAGGCCGCCTTCGTCGAGCACGACGCCGTGCAGTGCGGGTTCTGCACGCCGGGGATGGTGATGAGCTGCGCAGCGCTCGTTCGAGATCGGCCGAGCGCCACCGCGGAGGAGGTTCGCCAAGCGATCAGCGGCCACCTGTGCCGTTGCGGCACCTATCCCCATGCCGTGGAGGCGACCGTCGCCGTACTCGCCGGCCCGAAAACATGAGCACGCAACCCATGACGAGGCAGGCCGAAGAGTCGGTTCGAACCGTGTCCCTGCCCGTGGGGATCAGTGGCCACGACCTCAAGGAAGTCACTCGTGAAATCCCGATCGACGAGCCTCCGCCGCTTGCGCCCAATGAAGAGCTCGCAGTGATCGGCAAACCGATCCCACGACACGATGCACGCGCCAAGGTGACGGGGGCAGCCCGCTTCACCGTCGATGTGGCGCTTCCGGGAATGCTTTACGGGCGCATCCTGCGCTCGCCTCTGCCTCATGCGCGGGTACGCGCGATCGACGTGTCCGCCGCGACCGGCCATCGCGACGTGCGCGCCGTCGTCGAGGTCGCTCGTCCTGACGATGCGTCGGCATCTATCCTGCGGTACGTGGGCGCACCGGTCGCAGCCGTCGCCGCCGTTTCCATGGCCGCCGCGGAGGAGGCAGCCAAACTGATTCGAGTCGACTATGAGCCATTGCCGTTCGTCGTGGATCTGAATGAAGCGCGCGCGCCGGACGCACCTCGAGTCTTCGACGCCGCTTCCGCGCCGGCAGGAAGTCCCTCCGGCTACCCGGCGCCGGCGGGGTTAGCATTGCAAGGCAATGTCCGCGGCCCTGCGGTCGTGCGCCGCGGCGAGGTCTCGTCGGGTTTCGCCCAGGCCGACGTGCTGGTCGAGGAAGAGTACTCCACCCAAGTACAGACGCATTGCTGTCTGGAGCCCCATGCGATCGTCGCAGACTGGCGTGCCGATGGGCTGACGGTCTACATGTCGACGCAATACACCGCCGGCCTGCGGCACGAGCTGGCGGAGGCCTTCGGCTTACCCCTGAGCCGAGTCCGAGTCATCGTCGAGGCGATGGGTGGCGGGTTCGGATCGAAATCGACGCTGGGGAATTACGGGCGGGTAGCCGTCCGGCTATCGCAACAGGCGCACGCGCCGGTACGCGTCGCTCTCGACCGGAGCGAAGAGCAGACCGATGCCGGCAATCGCCCGGCCACGTGGCAGCGCATTCGGCTGGGAGCACGGCGCGACGGATCGCTCACCGCCATCTCGCTCTCGAGTTACGGCACAGCGGGCGTCGCGCTCGGAGCGGGAGTCTGGAGCACGGCGGAATCCATGTACACCTGCCCGAATTTCGAGGGCGCCCAGCACGACGTGTTTACCAACGCCGGTCCCGGCTGTGCGATGCGCGCGCCGGGCGCCGTGCCGGGTGCCTGGGGTCTGGAGCAGGCCGTCGACGAGCTCGCCGAGCGCCTCGCGATCGATCCGCTGGCGCTGCGAGATCGGATTGATCCGAGCCCGGTGCGTCGCGAAGAGCGGCGCATCGGCGCCGAGCGCATCGGATGGAGCGGGCGGCACGCCCCGGGCGCCGAAGGCGGACCCGTCAAGCGCGGCATCGGCTTCGCCCAGTCTTTGTGGTATTCCAATGTTCAGATCAATGCATCTTGCGAAGTGCGAGTGCTCCGCGACGGCTCAGTGGAGGTGCGCTCGGGCGTTCAGGACATAGGAACCGGCACCGGAACGGTACTGGCGCAGGTGGTCGCCGAGGTGCTCGGATTGGCGCCTTCGAGCATCAACCTACGCATCGGGGATACCGAGTATCCGGCCGGTCCGCCCTCGTACGGCAGCCGTGCGACCGCCTCGATCACACCGCCCGCACGCACGGCGGCGTGGCGTGTGCTGCAAGCCCTCTATCGCGAGGCTGCACCGCTGCTCGAGGCCTCGCCGGCCGAATTGGTGGCCAGCGCCGGGAGGATCGCCGTCCGGAGCGATTCCACTCGCAGCATCGCATTCGCCGACGCCGCTGCAAGGCTGCGCACGGACTTCCTGAGTGCGGTCGCGTCGCGAGCCGATGACTATGACGGGTTCCGCAGGCGCATGGGAGATGCCGCCATCGCGCGGCAGGATCTCGGGGGAGTGCAGTTCGCCCAGGTTGCGGTGGACACCGAGACGGGCATCGTGCGCGTCGAGCGCGTCGTCGCCGTGCAGGACTGCGGTCGACCGATCAATCCGCGACAGATCGAGAGTCAGGTGCAAGGCGGCGTGCTCATGGGCATGTCCTTTGCGCTGCTCGAAGATCGCGTTCTGGATCGGCGCTCCGGTCGCAT
>Ga0187784_10000476_pt1 | contig 29442 bp, 23 predicted proteins | sample 1015_SJ02_MP15_2_FD_132964 | JGI IMG/M metagenome (GOLD analysis project Ga0187784, IMG submission 132964) | Tropical peat soil microbial communities from peatlands in Department of Meta, Colombia - 1015_SJ02_MP15_20_MG | ecosystem: Environmental > Terrestrial > Soil > Wetlands > Peat | place... | reverse complement strand
TTTAGAGCGTGATGACTTTTCTTCGAATCGTCATCACGCTCTAACTTCTTCTTGGAGCATGATCTTTTTCCGAAAACCGGTATCCACTTTTCGGGATCATGCTCTGGGCCCGAAACGGTTCCGCGACCGATGTTTCGCGCGCCTGCACGGCGCATAACACAGCGGTAGAATACGGGCCCGTTTCCATAATCAGAAGATATCTTTTCGCCGATCGCGCCCAAAGTTCGTCGCGAGCCGGCGCGCAACAGCATGTCGCGCGCCTGGTCCGCGTCGATCCGCGCCGAGTTGTGGCGCATTTGTCACAGTCAAATAAAATCGACCGCCGTTTTCACACAAACCGGTGTTTGTTCGAGAATTTGCGATTCGCGCCGTATCGGTCGGTGTGGCTTTCCTGCAACGCAGGGAACTTGCTTAGGCTACAGCCAAATCCGACGGACAAGTGATTACGGCTGCGGCAGTGCGTCGCGTCGCCGACTCATTTGTTATGAAATGGCTATGCCCGTTTTTGAAAATTCATATGGACATTTTAGCGCAAGCTGCACGACCATGACCCTGCCGGCGTGGGGATATGATCGAACCCGGGGGGGCTCGTCATGCGGAAAAGTCTGGCAGCGGGTGCTGCGCTCGTCGTCATGGTGGCGGCCGGCTCGGCCCATGGGGCACCGCCCGACGGCGCGGCCTGCGATCCTTACAAGAACTATAGCTGCCTCGACGCCTATCTGGGCGAAGGCTTCTGGACCCGCCTCGTCAACTACTACCGGCTCGAATGGGAGAAGGATGCGGCGCCGACCGATCCCAAGGCTCCGTCCTCACGCCGCGACGGCTGGCCGACCACGCCGCAGACGACGCCGCCTTACCCTTACACCGAATGGCCCTACGGCGGCGTGACCACCATCGGCGTGACTCGGCCGAACTCGGTCGACAGTCCGCTGATGGCGGCGCTCGGCGACACCCAGCTCGGCAAGGCGATGAGCGATGCCCACGTCCAGGTCTATGGCTGGATCAACGTGGGCGGCAACATCAGCAGCAACGACGTGCGGCCGGGCGGCAACGCGCCCGCCGCCTATATGTTCACGCCCGACACCATCCAGCTCGACCAGGCGGTGGTCTATATCGAGCGCCTGCCCGACACGGTGCAGAAGGAGTCCATCGACTGGGGCTTCCGGTTTTCCGCGCTCTACGGCGAAAACTATCGCTACACGTTCGGCTATGGCGTCGACAGCACCAGCTTCCTCGGCCACAACCTCTACAACGGCTACGATTTCCCGATGGTCTACGGCGAAATCTTCATGCCGCAGTTCCTCGAAGGCCTGATGATCCGCGTCGGCCGCTTCATCTCGCTGCCGGACATCGAGGCGCAGCTCGCCCCCAACAATTACATGTACTCGCACTCGCTGACCTACGCCTACGACAACTATACCAATACGGGCATCCAGAGCACGCTCGCGATCACCAAGAACTTGTTCTACCAGCTGGGCGTCACCGCGGGGACCGAAGCCTTCCCCTGGCATTGGGGGCAGACGCTTCCCAACCCGTTCCCCAATCCGCTCTACCCGCAACTCACCGTGGCCAAGGATCCGGGCGCGGTGCCGTCGATCACGAACTGCCTGCGCTATCAGACCGACAACGGGAACGACAACGTCTATCTCTGCGCCGACGCGACCAACGCCGGCATCTGGGGTTTCAATAACCTGCAGTGGTTCGGCGGCACCTACTATCACAAGTTCGACGACAAGTGGAACATCTCGTTCGAAAGCTACATGCTGTACGAAAAGGACGTGCCCAACCTGAACAACCCGGCGGCGGTGGCCATCATCAACAGCGGCGGCACGCCGTTCTCCAATCCGTTCAGCGGGATCCAGTTCAACGCTCCCAACGCCGCCCAGTGCAGCAATCCCAACGTGCTCACCTGTACGTCTCAGGTGTTCACCATGCTGACGTACATCAACTATCGCTACAACGCGTTGAACAACTTCTCGGTCCGGCTCGAATACTTCAACGACATGGAGGGTCAACGCACCGGCGTGAAGACCCGCTACGTGGACGTGGCATGGGGTCTCCAGCACTGGCTGTCGCCCCAGGTCGAGCTGCGTCCGGAAATCTGCTACTACGCCTCCCTCGACGCGGCGGCTTTCAACGGCAACTCCGACGCGCTGCCGGTGGCAATCCCGCCGAGCAAGAACTACGCGTGGATCGCCTCGGCGGACATCATCTGGCACTTCTGACGCACGGAACCCCCTGTGCTGACGCGGCCAGACCGCTTTCCGATTCACTTCAATCGGAAAGCGGTCTGGACTTTTGATTCGTCGCATTTTCTGCGGAAACCGATGCTCACTTTTGCGGAAGATGCTCCGAGTGCTCCGGGCGGATTCCCCGCCCGCGGCACCGCGCCGTCGGTGCCCGATTCTGCTGAAAATTCGAGCAGGAGGAGCAATTTCGAAAGGCACCCCGCGCAATCGGCGAGGGCGACCGGCGAAAGCGACGCGAAAAGGGCCCGGCGAGGCCGAAAATATATGCCGTGGATATGCGGATCGGCCGGGCTCTCTACCGAAAGGATATGGCGATCGGCATAGTTTCTGCATAACAAGCAGGGATGGAAAGGACCGCCACCAGACCCGCCTTGCGGATCGGCCCGCGCAAATGGGGGCGCCGCGCCGCGGCACCGCGATCGGGACCGTGGCATTGGCCATGGCCCCAGGAGCGCGCAGCGGCCGTTTTACGTGCGGCCGGACCGGCCAAGGCTCGCGCCGCCGAGGCCGCGATTCCGTCGTTTAAGGCCGCGGAGATGAAGCTTTATCCCATCCCCGCCGCGCTCGGGTTGGTCGCCGCCACCACCGGCGTGCTGATAATTCTGCACGGCATGCTCCCGATCGACCATGTCACCTTGGTCTTTCTGGTGCCGGTCATGTTCTGCGCGGCGCAATGGGGCCTGCTGCCTGCCCTGACCGCGACGGTCGCCGCCGTAGCGGCGGCGGATTTCTTCTTCTACCCGCCGATCTACTCGTTCAGCATCGACGATCCGCGCAACATCATCGATCTGATGCTGTTCTCCTGCGTGGCGGTCGTCACCAGCGAACTCGCCGTGCGGCTGCGGCGCGCCGCCGAGGCCGCAAGCCGGCGGGAAGGGGAAATCCGCGATCTCTACGAGTTGTCGCGGCGGCTTGCCGCCTGCACAAGCCCCGCCGACATCTATGCGGCGATCCGTGACCACCTCGCGAGCAGCCTGGGAAGCCGGGCGACCCTGATCGCCGACGCCGGCAAGCTTGCCGACGCGCCCGACGACCCGCTCAAGCTTCCCGCCGAGGTCGGCGCGGGGGCGCGGGAAATCTTCGCTCGCAATAGCCTCGAGCCGCGCCTGATCGTGGACCCGCGCAGCGGACACGCCTGGTTGGTTCGCTCGGTCTCCGCCGAGGCGCTCGATTTCGGCGTCATCGCCGTCGACCTCGGTGCCGGAGCGGACGGCGTCGAGGCGATCAAGCAGCGCATCGACCCCGTTCTCGCCGAGGCCGCCGCCACGCTCGCCCGCCTCGATGTCGCGCGCCTGATCGACGAAGCGCGGCAGCGCACCGAAACTGATCTGCTGCGCAAGGCGTTGCTGGGTTCGGTGTCGCACGAGTTGCGCACGCCGCTCGCTTCGATCGTGGGCGCCAGCACGATCCTCGCCGATGCGCCGGAGATCCGCCGCGACCCGCGCCTGCACGCCGTGCTTCAGGTCCTGCAGGAAGAAGCGGAACGGCTCAACGACGACATTCAGAACCTGCTCGATGCCACCCGCATCACCAACGAAAACGTGCAGCCGCACGCGGAATGGGCGGAGCTTGCCGACATCGTCAACGCGGCGATCGAACGGCGCCGCGCGCGCCTCGCCGGACGCCGCATCGATCTGGACCTGCGCGCGGACCTGCCGCTGGTCAAGGTCGAACCGCGCCTGATCGAGCAGGCGCTCGGGCACGTCATCGAGAATGCGGCGAAATATTCGCCGCCCGGGTCGTCGATCGTCGTGCGCGCGGTCGCGGACGCGCAGCGTGTCGTCGTTTCCGTGCAGGACCAGGGGATCGGGCTGACGGCGGAGGAAAAGGACCAGGTGTGGGAGCGCTCTTTCCGCGGCTCGCGGCATCCGAACGTCGCCGGCTCGGGCCTCGGGTTGTGGATCGCCCGTGCCTTTGTGGTGGCGAACGGCGGTACCGTCGAGGCGGTGAGCGCCGGGCCCCGCTGCGGCACGACCATATCGGTCGCGCTTCCCGTCGTGGCCGATGCGGTGGAGCAATCGGGGGAGAGTTGTAATGCCTAAGCCGTCGCCGACCGTGCTCGTCATCGACGACGAGCCGCAGATCCGGCGCTTCCTGCGCGCCGGCTTCGAACTGGATGGTTTTTTGGTGCTGGAAGCCGGCAATGCCGGGGAGGGCCTCAAAGCGGCGACGCTGCGCTCGCCCGATCTCATCCTCCTCGACCTCGGCCTGCCCGACATGGATGGGGGCGAGGTGCTCGAGCGCTTGCGGGCGTGGTCCGACGTTCCGGTGATCGTGCTCTCCGTACGCACCGATGAGGACCAGAAGGTGCGCGTCCTCGAAAACGGGGCCGACGACTACGTCGTCAAGCCGTTCGGCATGGCGGAGCTGTTGGCGCGCGCCCGCGCCGCCATGCGGCGGCATGTGCGCCGCTCGGTCGGCGAGCCGGTGGTGCGGTCGGGGCCGTTGGCGATCGACCTCGTGACCCGCCATGTCAGCCTGAACGGGAACCGGATCAGCCTGACGCGCAAGGAATACCGGCTGCTGCAGGTGCTGGGTCAGCACGCCGGCAACGTCGTCACCCACCAGCAATTGCTCAAGGAAATCTGGGGCGCGGGCCACGTCCACTTCACCCAATACCTGCGCATTTTGGTGCGCAAGCTGCGCCACAAGATCGAAGCGGACCCGGCCAAGCCCTGCATCGTCGTGACCGAACTCGGCGTCGGCTATCGGCTCGCCCAGCCGGAGCCTGCGGCGGAATCGGCGTCGGCCGGTCGCGCGGTCGAGGCTGCCTGCGCGTAAGCCTTTGCGACGCGCTACGAACGGCGCTCTGGCTTGGTGCAACCCTGAATCAAACTACTTCGTCTGCCGCGGGAAAAAGGGTCGTGCTCAGGAGCGCCGCCACCGCTGCGCCGATCAGTTGGGCGGCGACGAAACCCGGCACGTGGTTGAGCGCAATTCCTGCGAATGTGGTCGTGAGGCCGCGCGCGAGCGTCACCGCGGGGTTGGCGAATGAGGTCGATGAGGTGAACCAATAGGCGGCGGTAATCGTCAGCCCGACGAGCCACGGGATCGCCTGCGGTGCGTATCGCAGTCCGCCTAGGATCGAGATTATCAAAGTGAGGGTCGCGACCGCCTCGGCGAGCCACAACGATGGGCCGCTGCGCGCGGCAGTGCCGACGGCGAATGGCGCCAAGTCGAACATCAGGTGGGCGAGAGCGGTGCCGGTAACCCCGCCGACGCATTGCACGGCGATGTAGAGCGCGACTTCGCGCCACGGGATCTGCCCGCGCCATGCAAACACGAGCGTAACGGCCGGGTTGAAATGGGCGCCGGAAATCGGGCCGAAGATCGTGATGATCACGACGAGGATGGCGCCGGTCGGGATGGTGTTGCCAAGGAGCGCAATTGCCTGGTTTCCCCCGGCAAGCCGCTCAGCCATGATTCCCGAGCCGACGACCGTGGCAACGAGGAGGGCCGCCCCCAAACCTTCGGCCATAAGGCGCTGCGGTAACGACGGAGCCGGAGACGACATCAGGCCGCTGTAGCGGAATTGTGCCCGGCGTCCTTCGTTCTGCCGATGGCGTCTAACTGCCGTTGCAATGACAACGCATCCAAAGAGCGGATGGGCAGGCTCACGAAGATCGATATTCGGTTGGAAAGCATTCGGAACGCATCCGGGAAGGCGAGGCGTATCTCCGCTTCGTTCCCCGTGGCGGCGGCCGGGTCGGGCACTCCCCAATGGGCCGTCATGGGTTGGCCGGGCCAGTGAGGGCAGGTTTCCGCGGCGGCGTTGTCGCAGACCGTAAATACGAAATCGAGCTTCGGCGCGTCAGGGCCGGTGAACTCGTTCCAGCTTTTCGAGCGCAATCCGCTCACATCGAAATTCATCCTGCCGAGCAGGTCGAGCGCGTATGGGTGAACCTCTCCCTTGGGCTGGCTCCCGGCGGAGAAAGCGCGGAAGTGCCCTCTGCCCTCGCGGTTGAGCAAGGCTTCGGCCATGACGGAGCGGGCCGAGTTCCCGGTGCAGAGGAACAGCACATTGAAGGGAGCCCCGGCGTCGCGCGGGTTCATGCTACCGCTCCTTATTCAATGTCAGATCGCCTCAGAGTCAGATCACCGCAAGCGCCAACTGGAACGCGTAGCCCGCGAGCAGCGCCCCGACTACGGCGAAGGCGATATAGAGGGCGAACACCTTCGGCTTCACCAAGGCCCACACCGCGGTCATCGCGGCAAACCCGGTCGCGGTCGTCGCGAGCATGAAGGCGAGGCCCGCCGCCGGGCTCATGCCGAGTTGGATCAGGCCGGCGACGAAGGGGATCGCAGCGAGCGCGTTGATGTACACCGGGACGCCGACGAGAACCGCGAGCGGAATGGCGAAGGGGCCGGTCCCGAGCCAGTGCGCGATGAGCGCGGGCGGCACCCACGCGGTCATCACGCTCTCGATCGCAAATGCGATCGCCAGCCAGCGCACCAGGAACCAGGCGGTTCCAGCGGCGGATGTGAGGAACACCTGACAGCGCTCGCCGTCTTTCCAGAAGCGCCAGATCGGCCGCGTTGCTTTCGCCTTGCGCGATGATGCGCAGCACGATTTCGGTCGCGCCGATATGCGCAAATTGTCCGCGGTCGAAAGCATCCCGCTGCGCGTGAGCGCCATCGTGCCGTACCCGCCCAGGAGGCCCATGCCGACCGCTGCCAGGGTCTTCGCGACGGCGAAGCCGACCCCCAGACTGCCGGCGATCACGAAGAACTGGGTCGGGTCCATCAGCGGGGAGGCGATCCAGAACGCCATGACCGCCGCCAACGGCACGCCGGCGCCGAGGAGCCCGGCCACCAGCGGGATCACGCCGCAGGAACAGAAAGGCGTGAGGCCGCCCACGACAGCGGCAATCGGAATGACCCAACCTTCACGCCCGACGAACGCTCGAGCGACGACGCCATCTGCGCCGGTCGCCTTGGCCGCAGCAGCAAAGAGGACCGACAGCGCGAACCACGGCGCCAGACCGGCGAGCTCGGCGCCCACGTAGGCGAGCGTGCGGCGCGCGAGCGCAGGATCGACCGCGGCGATGAAGGCGATGAACAGCACGAACGCGACAACGACGCGGTCGAGGCGGCGCGCATGGGCACGCAGGGCGTCAAGGGCGTTGGGACCGGCATGCGCCAGGAGGGTGGCGGCTGATATCGCCCGGTTCCGGATGGCCTGTGTTTCGATCGGGGTCATTGGTCCCACCATTCGCGCATTCACGTGTCGTTTGGTAACTCCCGAACCTCATCAGGCGGCCGCGGCGGACGGATGGCCCGGCATCAGCTTGTGCGGATGCTCCCAGTTCGGCAGGGCTTTGATCCGCTCGAGCCAGGCGGCAATCGCGGGATAGTCGGCGACGATGTCGAAGCCGAGATGCTCCGGCGGGTAGTAGAGGTACCCGCACATGGAGATGTCGGCGATGCTCGGTTTGCCGCCGGTTATGAAAGGAAGGCTCGCGAGTCGCTTCTCCACGATCCCGAACGCGCTTTTGATGCGCCCCTGCAAGAAGGCATGTACGGCCGGGTCGCCTGCGTTGCGGATGGCGCGCTGGAAAACGGATGTCGCGACGTAGCTGGTGAATCTGTGGTTATCGAACAGGATCCAGCGCAGCACCTCGTCACGCTCGTCGTCGTTGTCGCCGCCGAATCGGCCGGAACGTTCAGCCAAATATGTGAGGATCAGGCCCGACTGGCTGAGCTTTTTGCCTTGGTGCAGCAGCACCGGCGCTTCGCCCATCTCGTTGACATCGGACCGGTAAGCTTGCGACCGCGTCGCGCCGTTGAAGAAATCCACGAATATCGGCGCCCAATCCGCGGCGATGAGATTGAGCATCAGCGCAGCCTTGTAAGAATGACCCGACTGGGCAAAGCAGCAAAGTTGATACTCGGCCATCGTGATGCTCTGCTAACGGCAGCATGTTGGCGCACAGCAAGCACCCGCGGCCGCTTCCGGCTTCATCGCGAGGACGAAAGCGCTCATGAACTTGCCGTCGACGGATTTGGCGATGGCATCGACATCGACGCCCTTGCCGCTGAGGAACTCGCGGGCATCTTCGACCCGATAGACCCGCGTGGGTTCGATGCCGATGGCCTCGAACCCCGCGGCGGTCAGCTTAGCGCGGTACTCGTTTTCTTCGAGCGCCCCGGCGATGCAGCCGACCCACAGCAGCATGTCGCGGCGCAACTGCTCGGGCACCGCGCCGCGCGTCACCACGTCGGACACGGCGAAGCGACCGCCTGGCTTGAGGACCCGGAAAGCCTCGCGCAGCACCCGATCCTTGTCGCCGGAAAGATTGATGACGCAATTGGAAATGATCACGTCGACCGAGTTCTCCGCGAGCGGAATAGCCTCGATCTCGCCTTTCAAGAATTCGACATTGTCCGCCCCGGCCTTGCGTTGATTCTCGCGCGCAAGCGCCAGCATTTCGTCGGTCATGTCGAGGCCGTAAGCCTTGCCGGTGGGCCCGACGCGGCGCGCGGACAGCAGCACGTCGATGCCGCCGCCCGACCCGAGGTCGAGCACGGTCTCTCCCGGCTTCAATTCGGCAAGCGCCGTCGGATTGCCGCAGCCGAGCGAGGCGAGAACTGCCGCTTCCGGCAATGCGCCCGTCTCATGCTCGCTGTAAAGGTTGGAGGTGATCGGATCGGTGCAGGCGCTCTTCGCCCCGCCGCAGCAAGAGCCGCCGGCGCGTAGCGCTGCCTGCGAGTACTTTTCCCGGACTGCTTCTTTGATGGCGTCGGTCATCGTGTCCTCCTGACGCAAGTCACAGGGCTGAGCCGCACAAAGTGATTCCCGGATATCCGCCGCTTCGTAACGTCAAAAGCCCCAAAAACGTAAGTCACAGACACGGCGGTCCCGAACGGAGCCCGGCGGACAGCACAGCAGGCCGTATTCGCGCAAGTCGCGCGCGCTCGGTTCCGCTACGGAACCAACGCGTTCTTTTGCCGCCCGATACCTGCGAAGCAACTCGGTGAAGAAAGTTGCTGCTTTTGATGGGAGCTTTGTGCGCGACATGATCGTTCTCCGGTAAGACCCGCTACTACTGACCCGAGCGTTGCGATTCCTTCTTGCGCGCCGCGGGCAATTCCGGTGCGCACGCCTCGGGCGCGCATTCATCCACGCCCTGGCAGCAGTTCTCGGTGAGATAGGCGAGGAGCGCCCGCATGCTGTCGAAGCGAGCGGCGTAGATCATCGAGCGGCCGGCGCGGCGCACGGTGACGAGGCCGGCGTGGCGCAAGCGGTCGAAGTGGAACGTGAGCGTGTTGGGGGCGAGCCCGAGCGCGGTCGCCACTTGGCCCGCCGAGAGGCCGTCCGGTCCCGCCCGCACGAGCAGGCGAAATACGTCGAGGCGGTTGTCCTGGGCGAGCGCGGCGAGCGCCGCCACGGCTTGTACTTTTTCCATAATTCGACGAATATAGAAATAATCGAGCATTGTCAAGGGTCATTTCAATGGCCATCGAAATATTTTCGCGGGGGTGCCGTGCGTCCATATGCGCCGGGGTTGCCTAGCGATGGCAAGTCTTAACGGCCGGCTGCTCGTCGCCGCCATGTGCGTGGGTCAACTCGGCAGCTTGCTTCCCCACGTGACGGTGCCGGCCATCATGGCCGAACACCTCATGCCGCCGTGGCACCTGAACGCCGCACAAGCGGGACTGATGGCGAGCACGTACGCAATTGGTTACACGCTCGCCGTGCCGGTGTTGACCGGACTAACGGACCGGTTTGACGCGCGCTTGGTCCTCCTGGCCGGCTCGATTTTAAGCAGCTTGGCGACGATTGCGTTCGGCGTGTTCGCCGATGGCCTTTTGTCGGGGTGCCTGTGGTGGGGCCTCGCCGGCGTCGGCTTCGGTGGCGCATATATGCCGGGCCTCAAGGCCCTGACCGACCGGCTTCCGCCCGGCGACGCCTCCCGCAGCGTGACGCTCTACACGGCGAGCTTCTCGGTCGGTGTCGGACTTTCCTTCCTCCTCTCGCAAGTCACCGCAGATCGCTTCGGCTGGCATGCCGCCTTCCTGGTTACCGGGCTCGGTCCACTGGTAATGGCCGCGGTCTGCCTGATGCTCACCCCGTTCACGCCGCAGCGCTCGCCAGGCCATCCGCTCGATTTCCGTCCAGTGTTCCGCAACCGCGCGGCGCTTGGCTACATCCTTGGCTACGGCGCGCATTGCTTCGAGCTGTACGGCATGCGCACCTGGATCGTGTCGTTCTGGACATTTGTTGTCGCGCGCGGCGACGATGGCGCGTTGCTCAGCCCGATCGCGGTCAGTGTGATCGTGACCTTGCTCTCGCTCCCCTCGAGTATTTCAGGCAACGAAGCCGCCCTGCGTTTCGGACGCCACAGGGCGATCGTTGCAATCATGATCGCCTCGGCAGCGGTCGCGATCGCGATCGGCCTGTCTGCGTCCGCTTCCCCGCTACTGCTTCTCCCGCTCGTCCTCATCTACGGGATCACCGTGCCGGCGGATTCGGGTGCGCTCACCTCCGGCATGAGCGCGAGCGCCGTCCCGGCGCAGCGCGGCGCAACCATGGCATTGCATTCGACGGTCGGATTCGGGCTGTCCGCACTCGGCGCCTGGGTGACCGGCGTGGCCCTTGATGTCGCCGGAGGGCCTGCCAGCCCCTCAGGTTGGCTCGCGGCTTTCACGGTGCTTGCCACGGGCGTACTGCTTGGGCCACTGGCCTTGCGGTGGTCGCGCACTTAGAGTGGCGACCTGAGCGGGACGCCTGATGACGGACCACGTCGAGCCCAACGCCGCAACGCTCGCCGCGGCCGTGCCGAGCGGGCGGCGCGTGGCGGAGGTGTTTCGCGCCTTCCTTAAGCTCGGCGTGACGTCGTTCGGCGGGCCGATCGCGCACCTCGGCTATTTTCATGCCGAGTTTGTCGAGCGCCGGCGCTGGATCGACGAGCGCGGTTACGCCGATCTCGTCGCTTTGTGCCAGTTCCTGCCCGGGCCGGCGTCGAGCCAGGTCGGTTTCTCGCTCGGGCTGCTGCGCGCGGGCGGACTGCTCGGAGGGCTGGCGGCCTGGACCGGGTTCACGCTGCCCTCGGCGCTGCTGCTTCTGGCCTTCGCCTACGGGGCGTCGGCCTTCACCGGCCCGATCGGCTCCGGCGTGATCCACGGGCTCAAGGTGGTCGCGGTCGCGGTCGTGGCGCAGGCGGTATGGGGCATGGCGCGCACGCTCGCGCCGGATCGTCCACGGGCCACGATCGCGCTCGTCGCCGCAGTCCTCATCGCCGGCTTTGCCGGCGGCTCGCTGGCGCAGATTGCAGCGATCGTGTTCGGAGCGCTGGCCGGCCTCGTGGTCTGCCGCGGCGCCCCGGCCGAGGTGAGCGGCCATCTCACCTTTCCGGTCTCCCGCACCGTCGCCATCGCCTGCCTCGTCGTCTTCTTTGCGCTTTTGATCGTGCTCCCCCTGGCTCTGCATTGGTCGGGGTCGCAAGGGCTCGCCTTGTTCAGTGCGTTCTTCCGCTCCGGCGCGCTGGTGTTCGGCGGCGGCCACGTGGTGCTGCCGCTGTTGCGCGCGGAGTTCGTCGATCCCGGCTGGGTGAGCGCGGACGCGTTCCTCGCCGGCTATGGCGCCGCGCAGGCGGTTCCCGGTCCGCTGTTCACCTTCGCAACCTATCTCGGCGCCGTCGTCAACGTCGCGCCGAACGGTCTGGCGGGCGCCGCTCTCGGCCTCGTTGCCCTTTTTCTGCCCGGCATCCTCATCCTCCTCGGCACCTTGCCGTTCTGGGACGCCCTGCGCGCGCGGCCCGCCGCCCAGGCGGCGATGCACGGAACCAACGCGGCGGTCGTCGGCATTCTCGGCTCCGCGCTCTATAATCCGGTGTGGACGTCGGCGGTCCTCAAACCGCGCGACTTCGCCCTGGCGCTGACCGCGTTCGTGCTGCTCACCGTGTGGAAATGTCCGCCCTGGGCCGTCGTTGCGGTCACCGCGGCGGGCGGGGTGGCGCTCGGGCTGTTATGAAACGCCGCTCCGCGGCTTCCGCGGTCTAACTTCCAGACAGCCCCGGAGCAGATATTTGCAACCCAACTATGCCTCGCTGATCCGCGCGATGTAGCGCGCGGCCGACGTCGCGACCATCTGCTTGCCGTTTGCGTCTATCTGCCCGCGACCGGAAAACGCGCCGTAGACCGCGTCGAATGCGAATGGCTCGAGGATTTCCGCCATGCGCCGAACCGTGCCGGCCGAGAGCGGGATCAGGTTCGGGTACGACCACATGAAGCTGACGTGCCCGCTCGGGACCACCTGGAGGATGTCGCCCGAGAGCAGGACGCCGCGGCCTTCGCTCCAGTCCGCCCAGTGCAGGACGGTGCCGCCGTCGAAGTGTCCTCCCAGCCGCACCAGCGTGAGGCCCGGTCCGATCGGCTTGGCCTCCCCCTCCCAGAACTGGACCGCCGGGTCCGCCCGCATCACCCACCGGCGATCAGCCGCGTGCAAATAGATCGGCACTTGTCCGAGCGCGCGGCTCCACTCCACCATCGTGGTGTAGTAGTGCGGGTGGGAGATCGCGATCGCCTTAACGCCACCCAGGCCCTTGAGCAGATCGACCGTGGCGTCGTCGATCAGCGCGAGGCAGTCCCACAGCACGTTGCCCGCCGGCGTGTGCGCCAGGATCGCGCGCTGCCCGATGGCGAAGGCCGGCGTTGTCTCGATCGTCGTAAGCCCCGTCGCCAAGCGGCGGAACTTGTTGCTGTGCGCGCTGCGCAGCCGCTCCAGCGTGGTCCAGGACTGGCCCGAGGCCGGCACGAACTGCCGCTCGTCGGTGCAGATCGGACACGCACCGGGCGGAGCTTCGGAGGGCGGATACTGCGTGCCGCAGGCGGTGCAGATGAACGCGGGCATGACGGCAGGATACTACATCAGTTCCGCGCTTGCTGGCGCCAGGCCGGAAAGCGATATACTCGCTCTCACGACACGGATATCGCTCCCCGTCAATTTACCGGAGGCCGTCCATGGCAGGCGAGTCAGCGCACTTCGGCTTGCGACGGCGACTGCCGACGCCGGCGGTCCGGCCCTTCGAAGTGCGGCCGGGCATGCTCAGGACCATGGTCGATCGGGTGCATGCCGCGCGGGCCGAGCCGTTCCGTGGGATTTCCGTCAATGGCGGCATCGTGCCGGGGCTGTTCGCGCGCGAACCAACCGGAGTTTCGCTCGCATCGCTGATGCAAGCGGCGCGCGCCTTTCTCGCGGCGCTTACGCCGCAACAGCGCAAGGCCGTCTGTTTCGCGCTCGACGACGAGGCCTGGCGCCAGTGGTCGAACATTCATCCCTGGCTGATGCGGCATGGCGTGTGCCTGGTCGAGCTTGACGGCGGCGGGCGCGAGCGCGCGCTCGCGCTGCTGCGGGAGACCATGAGTGCGTCGGGGTACCGCTCTGCGCGCGACATCATGCGGCTCAACGAGCACGTCCTCGAAATCACCGGCAAGGCTGAGGAATACGGCGAATGGCTCTATTGGGTCAGCCTGTTCGGCACGCCGTCGCCGGATGAGCCCTGGGGTTGGCAGATCGACGGCCATCATCTCAATCTCAATTGCTTCGTGCTCGGCGACCAGCTGGTCCTGACGCCGGGCTTCATGGGCTCGGAGCCGGTGCTCGCGCGCTCGGGCAAATACGCGGGAACGCGCGTCTTCGCCGCCGAGGAGGAGCAGGGCCTTGCGCTGATGCGTTCGCTCCGCGCGGACGAACGGGCGCAGGCGACCATCGGGACGGATCTCCCCGGCGAGCTCCTGACGGCGGCGTTCAACGACAACCGGCGGATCGATCCCGCCGGCATCCGCTATGGCGACCTGCCGGCGGAAGGACGCGAGCGTCTCGAAGCGCTGCTGGCGACCTACACCGGCCGCATCCGGCCCGGCCACGCCGACGTCCGCTACGGCGAGGCGAAGCGTCATCTCGACGACACGCGCTTTGCCTGGATCGGCCCCTGCGACGACTCAAGTCCGTTCTACTATCGCATCCTCAGCCCGGTGATCCTCGTCGAGTTCGATCACATGCCGGGCATCGTCTACGACAACGACACGGCCTCGCGCGACCATATTCACACGGTGGTGCGCACCCCCAACGGCAACGACTATGGCAAGGACCTGCTGCGCCAGCATTACGCCCAGCACGACCACTCCCACGCGATGACCGCGCACCGGCATGGCCGCCATGCCGGGCACGACGGTCCTCGCTTGTGACCGTCGGCGGCGGCCCGGAGGTGGCTCATGGATGGTGGATGCACCTGCCGCCAATTGCGGTATCGATTGGACGGCACGCCGTTGATCGTTCACGCCTGTCACTGTCGTTGGTGTCAGCGGGAGACCGGAACCGCGCATGCGCTCAACGCGCTCTACGAGGCGGAGAAAGTCGCTCACATCGCCGGTGAGCCCGAGATCATCGACACTCCCTCGGTGAGCGGACGCGGTCAGAAGATTGCGCGCTGCCCGTCCTGCAAGGTCGCCATCTGGAGCAACTACCCGCAAGCCGGTCCCGCCGTCCGCTTCGTCCGCGTGGGGACGATGGACGATCCCGATCGATGTCCGCCGGACATCCACATCTACACGTCGACGAAGCAGCCCTGGGTGGTGCTGCCGCCGGGCGCGAGAGCCGTGCCGGAGTTCTACGATCCCACCACGGTCTGGTCCGCGGAGAGCCTGGAGCGGCGACGGATCATGCGCGAACGCATGCAACGCCCATGATCGAGCACTAGGCGCGCCGGCGCGTCGTAATCGCCGCGGACGTACCGGCACGGCCGCCGGGCCAATATCACAGCAGAGTGATCCACTTCACTTTTCGCCGCTCGCTTTGCCAGGATGATCGCCTGGGAGGGCTGCGATCGAGAGAGCGCGCCGGCGCCGGCAGCAGACCGGGCGAGCGAGCGAGGTTCCCGCTATGATGCCGGTTCCGTGGCCAGACAGGTCGACAGGCATGAAGAAACCCAGCAAATCCGTGCGCGCACGGGTGCGACGACGCAAGGCGGCGCGGAAAATGGCGCCGAAAGAGCGGGCCGCGGCGCCCGCCGCCGCGGCATCGCACGCGGGCAAGCTCGCGCTCATGAAGCGCGACCTCGACGCGGCGCTCGCGCGGGAGGCGGCGCTGGCGGAAGAATTGCGCCGGCGTACCGCCGAGCTTGGCGAATCGCTGCAGCAGCAGACCGCCACCAGCGGCGTGCTCGACGTCATCAGCCGGTCGGCGTCCGATCTCCACGCGGTGTTCAAGACCGTGGCGGAAAATTCGGTGCGGCTGTGCGGAGCCGCGCGCGCCTTCATCTACCGGTTCGACGGCGAGTTTTTGCGGCTGGTCGTGGACTTCAACGCCAGCCGGGAATTCAAGGAATTCCTCGAACAAAATCCGATTCGCCCGGGCCGTCACAGCGCCGCGGCGCGCGCTGCGCTCGAACGGCGAACGGTGCACATCCCCAATGTTCTGGTCGACCGTGAATACACGTTCGGAGCAAAGGCGTTCGAGGAGGTCAGGACGATTCTCGCGGTGCCGATCCTCAAAGGCGAGGATCTGCTGGGCGTGATGATAATTTATCATGTCGTCGAGGTTCGGCCGTTCACCGACAAGCAGATCGCGCTGGTCGAGACCTTCGCCGATCAGGCGGCGATCGCGATCGAGAGCGTTCGGCTGCTGGACGCGCTGCGTCATCGTTCCGAGGAGCTCAGCCGATCGGTCGCCGAATTGCGCGCGCTCGGCGAAGTCTCGCAGGCGGTGAACTCGACGCTCGACCTGGAAACCGTTCTTTCGACCATCGTCGCCAAGGCGGTCCAGCTCTCCGCGGCCGATGCCGGCGCCATCTACGGTTATGACGAGCAGACGCGCCAGTTTCGTCTGCGCGCCACCTACGGAATGACCGCGCAGATGATAAGCGCGCTGGCGCGACGCCACATCGGCCTGGACGAGCCGCTCGTCGCCCCGGCGCTGGCGCAGCGCGAACCGCTGCAGATCGCCGATCTGACGGCGGCGGCTCCCACGCCGCTGGTGGAGATCAACCTGCGCGCCGGATATCGCGCTCTGCTGATGGCCCCGCTTCTGCGCGGCGAGGAGATCGTCGGCGCGCTCGTCGTGCGCCGCCGCACGCCCGGCCAGTTCGACAGAAATATTGTCGATTTGATCAAGACTTTTGCGGCGCAGTCCGTGTTGGCGATTCAGAACGCGCGCCTGTTCCGCGAAATCGAGGATAAGAGCCGAGAGCTGGAGTCGGCGAGCCGGCACAAGTCGCAATTCCTTGCCAACATGAGCCACGAGCTGCGCACGCCTTTGAACGCGATTCTCGGATACACCGAACTGATCATGGACGATATCTATGGCGAGACGCCGGGCCGGGTGCGTGCCGTGCTCGAACGGGTGCAGAGCAACGGCCGCCATCTGCTGGGACTGATCAACGACGTGCTCGACCTGTCGAAGATCGAGGCCGGGCAGCTGGCGCTCTCGCTCTCCGACTATTCGCTCGCGGACGTCGTGCACGGGGTTGTCACCAGCGTCGAGCCGCTGGCCGCCGAGAAGCGGCTCGCGCTCAAGATCGATGTGCGGCCGGACCTGCCGGCCGGCCATGGCGACGAGCGACGCATTGCCCAGGTCCTGCTCAACCTCGTGGGCAATGCGATCAAATTCACCGACGCCGGCGAGGTGGCGATCGAGATCGGCTCCGCCAACGGGTCGTTCGTCATGGCCGTGCACGACACCGGGCCCGGCATAAGTGCGGTCGACCAGGCCAAGATTTTCGAGGAGTTCCAGCAGGCCGACGCCTCGTCGACGCGCAAGAAAGGCGGCAGCGGGCTCGGACTGTCGATCGCCAAGCGCATCGTTGAAATGCACGGCGGGCGCATCTGGGTCGATTCGATCCCCGGCAAGGGCTCGACATTCTCGGTCAGCTTGCCGGTCATGGTCGAACGAGGGGAAACGCAGTCGTGAGCGGGCGCATCCTGGTGGTCGAGGATCAGGAGGACAACATGCGCATTCTGCGCGATCTCTTGACCCATGCCGGATACGAGATCGTTGAGGCCGCCGACGGAGAACAGGCGCTCGTCGCCGCGGCGGCGAGGCGTCCCGACTTGATCCTGATGGACATTCAGCTGCCCGTGCTCGACGGCTACGAGGCAACGCGCCGGATCAAAGCCGACCCGTCGCTCCGGGCGATCCCGGTCATCGTGATCACGTCCTATGCGCTCAGCGGCGACGAGAACAAGGCGCGCGAGGCGGGCTGCGACGATTATGTCGCCAAACCGTACAGCCCGCGCCAGTTGCTGGCAAAGATTCAGCAGTACCTGCCGAGGTCGCCATGAACGATCCCCCGCACATCCTGATTGTCGACGACAACGAGACCAATCGCGACATCCTCGAAGCGCGACTCAAGGCGCATGGTTATGTTTCGTCGCAGGCCGCCGACGGCGAGGAGGCGCTCGCCGCGGCGCGGCAGCTTCGCCCGGACCTGATCCTGCTCGACGTGATGATGCCCAAACTCGACGGCATCGAAGTGTGCCGCCGCATCAAGGGCGACGCCACCCTGCCGTTCATGCCCGTCATCCTGGTGACCTCCAAATCCGATACCCGGGACGTCATCGCCGGCCTCGATGCCGGGGCGGACGAGTATCTGACCAAGCCGATCGACCAGGGCGCGCTGGTGGCTCGCGTCAAGTCCGCCCTGCGCATCAAGGCGCTGCACGATCAGGTGCAGGCGCAGGCCGCCGATGTCGCCGCATGGAACCGCACGCTCGAAGAGCGCGTGGCGGCGCAGGTGGTCGAGATCGAGCGCGTCGGCCGGCTCAGGCGCTTTCTCTCGCCGCAGGTCGCGCAATTTGTCGTATCCTCGGGCGACGACCGCCTGCTGGAATTCCACCGCCGCGACATCACCGTGGTTTTTTGCGATCTGCGGGGCTTTACGGCGTTTTCCGAAACGGCGGAACCCGAGGAGGTGATGGCGATCCTGCGGGAATACCACGCGGCCCTCGGCCTGCTGATCAACATGTTCGAAGGCACGATCGAGCGCTTCACCGGCGACGGCGTCATGGTCCTTTTCAACGATCCGCTGCCGTGCCCCGATCCGTGCGGGCGCGCCGTGCGCATGGCCGTCGAGATGCGCGATTGCATCGGCGATCTGACGGCCAAATGGCGCCTGCTTGGCCACGAACTCGGCTTCGGCATCGGGATTGCGCACGGTTTTGCGACGCTTGGCTGCGTTGGCTTCGAGGGGCGCGTTCAGTATTCCGCGACCGGAACGGTGGCCAATCTCGCCGCCCGACTGTGCGATCAAGCGGCCAGCGGACAGATTCTCATCGACCCGAAGGTGCATCACGCGGTCGGGTCGATCGTCGACCTCGAGCCGGCCGGTGAACTCGTGCTCAAGGGCTTGCGGCGGCCGGTCCGCGCTTTCAACGTGTGTGCCCTGCGATCGCAGCGGCGGAAGGCCGCACGACGACCGGCCGGCCTAGGCGCCGACGCGCGCTGCGCCGGGTAGCGAAAATATATCGCTCTTTCTCGGCCTGAGCTTGGTGGAGGCGAGAGATGGATGCTTCCATATCGAATTACGACGGCTCGATAACCGCCGACCCGCGCGTGTTCGTGCGCGTCAAGGACGTGGAGGCGCTGCGCGCCGTCCTGCGGGACAAGGACGGCTATCCCGGACCGGTCCGGCCGAAAGGAAGCTATCACTCGTTGACGCCCTGTGCCTCCTCCGCGGGCACGATGGTCGACATGTCCGGCATGACGCGCATCCTGAATATCGATGCGAAGAAGATGACGCTGACGGCGCAGGCGGGCCTGCAATTGATCGACGCCGCCAAGGCGTTGCGCGAGCACAATCTTCAGTTCATGACCAACGTCGAGATCGGCAACATGACGCTCGGCGCCGCCGCATGCTGTCATACCAAAGATGGCCTCGACGGATTGGAGTTTGGACAAGCCAGCTCCTATGCGACCGGCATCAAGTGGGTGACCCCTTCCGGCGAATTGGCGGAGGCCTCGGAAGAAAGTGATCCGCACGCCTTGCGGATGATGCGCTCGAGCCATGGCCTTGCCGGCATCGTCTACGAGGTGACCTTCAGGCTCAAGCCGCTCGAAGCGATCAGATTCACCTATCTGCCGCGCCCGGTCGACGCACTCACGGAAAAAGAAGTGGAGGACATCATCGACCGCTCGCCGGGCCTGGTGTGCTGGACCGTGGGCAGGACGGCCGTCTTCCAAAGGCGCACCGGCGCCGAACGGGCAAGTCCGCTGGGACCGTTGTTTGCCGCGGTACGGCGCCGGCTGTGGAGTCGCAGCGCCGCGCATCTCGGCCGGTTCATCGACACGTACGTACCGACGGCGGGGCTGAGAAACTTGAGCCACGACGCGTCTTTCTTTGCCTATCGAACGGCCTATTCGGCCTTGGGCCTGATCGGCGGCTGCGCGCTCGCCAATCCGGACAAGACCATCGATTACCGCAGCACCCCGGCATCGGGCAAATACGCCTTCACTTTCTGGTCGTTTCCGCGCGCGCAGTGGCTCGCGAATCTGCGCGACTACCTTGCCTTTGCCGAGCAGCATTTCAAGACACACGGATTCCGCTGCAATTTGCCGCTCGGCTCATATCACATTCGCAAGGACACGAGCGGCATCCTGTCCTATACCTATGACGGCGACATTTTCTCGATCGATCCGATCCATGCCTACAGCGACCTGCCGGCTTGGGAACGGTTTCTCCACGAGTTCAACGAGTTTGCCTACAAACGAAACGGAGTACCGCTTCTCAATCAGACGCCCTTCATGGAAAAGAAACATATGGTGCAGGGTTACGGCGATCGATGGCGCGAATTCGCCGATTGGATACGCGGCAGCGACCCGGATGGGCGGATGCTCAATCCGTTTTTCGCGGACCTCCTTTAGAGCTTGATGTTCCTGGACCCCGTCTCGTCATGCCCTGCGAAACTTGTCCCCGCGTAGGCGGGGAGTGGGGCATCCAGTAAACACCGCTCGTGATTTTATTCGCAAGGCCGGTGGTTACCGGATTCACGTCCGCTAGGGAGCGGTTGGAGATCGGCTGGCTTGTGTTTTTGCCCGATCGCATTGCATACTGACGGTCGCTGCAGCGGGCCGGTTGATTTCCCGGTGTGCGATGAAGAATATCGCCGATTGGCTGTGCGCGCTCGGTCTCGAGCAGTACGTCGATCTGTTCGCCAGAAATGGAATAGACGCCGAGGTCCTTTCCGATCTTACCGATCAGGACCTGGAGCAACTCGGCGTCCTGCTTGGGCATCGCCGCAAGATATTGCGTGCGATCGGCGAACTTAAAGATAAGGCTGAAAGAACCGCTGCAGCGCCGGACGCGGAGCGGCGGCATTTGACGGTCATGTTCTGCGATCTGGCGGGATCCACCGCCTTGTCGGCACAACTCGATCCGGAGGACATGCGCGAGGTGATTGCCGCTTATCGGGCGGTCTGCGCAAGCGCCATCAGGACGTACGGCGGCTTTGTCGCGCGGTTCATCGGCGATGGCGTGCTGGCGTATTTCGGCTATCCGAGCGCGCATGAGGACGATGCGGAGCGCGCCGTTCGCGCCTCCCTCGACATCGTCGCCGGGCTCAGAGGCAAAGAGATCGCCCCTGCCGGTTCGCTTTCCGCGCGCATCGGCATCGCCACCGGCTTCGTCGTGATCGGCGAACTCATCGGCGATGCCGCGGCGAGCGAGCAGGAGGCGACCGGCGATACTCCCAACCTCGCGGCGCGATTGCAGGCCCTGGCCGAGCCCGGAACCGTCGTCATCGCCGATACCACCAAACGACTGGTCGGCCGGGTTTTTACTTTGCGCGATCTCGGCGAGGTCGAGGTCAAGGGGCTCGATCGCCGGCAGCAGATCTGGGCCGTCGACGGCGTCGCGAGCGCGGAAGCGCGCTTCGAGACGGTGCGTGCGACCCATTCGGGCGCATTCGTCGGTCGCGAAAAGGAAACCGCCCTGCTGGCAGAGCGGCTGCAACTCGCTTGGCGCGGCGAGGGCCAGGCGGTGCTGATTTGCGGCGAACCCGGCATCGGCAAGTCACGCCTTGCCGCCTGGCTCGACCAGCACGCCGCTGCGCAGTCGCGCATCCGTTTGCGCTATCAATGCTCGCCCTATCATACGGACAGTGCGCTCTATCCGTTCATCGCGCAGATCGAACGCGCGGCGGATATCAGGCCCGACGATTCGCCGGACCGACGTCTCGACAGTCTCGAAGCGCTGCTGGCGTTGAGCACCTCGCAGGTGCAGGCGGTTGCGCCCCTTATCGCCAGTCTGCTCACCATTCCGGCGGGAGCGCGCTATCCGCCGCTCGGGCTCAACCCGGTCGAGCAGCGCCGGCGAACCTTGCTTGCCCTCATCGAGCAGCTTGAAGGGCTCGCCCGCCGCTGGCCCGTATTGCTGTTGTTCGAAGATGCCCATTGGGCGGATCCGACCTCGATCGAGCTGCTCGGTCGCGCGCTCGACCGGATCGCCGCGCTTCCCGTTCTGGCCGTGGCGACGTTCCGACCCGAGTTCAAAGTGCCCTGGACCATCCGTCCGAATCTCACGGTGATGGCGCTCGACCGGTTCGATCGGCGCGAGTCCGAGGCAATGATCCATGAGGTGACCGGCGGCCGCAAATTGTCGCCGGCAATCGTGGATCAGATCGTCGGGAAGACCGACGGCATTCCGCTGTTCATTGAGGAGCTGACGAGATGGGTCATCGAATCCGGCGCCCTGGTCGAAGCGGGCGCGGCCGGGGGCGTCGAAGGTCCGCCGCTGCTCTTCGCCGTCCCGGAGAGCTTGCAGGATTCGCTCGCCGCGCGCCTCGATCATTTGGCGCCGGTCAAGGACACCGCGCAGGTCGCCGCGGTCATCGGACGAGAGTTCCCGCTTTCGTTGCTCAAAATCGTATCCGGGAGGAACGATACCGAGCTGCGGTCGGCGCTTGAACAACTGGAGGACGCCGAACTGGTGTTCCGCCACGGCGATCCGGCGGACGGGCTTTACAGCTTCAAGCATGCGTTGCTGCAGGACGCCGCTTACGAAAGCCTGCTCAAGAACCGGCGACAAGTGCTGCACCGCCGGATCGCGGAGACCATTCGCGACAAGTTTCCGACTCTGGCGGACACTCAGCCGGAAGTCGTCGCCCATCATTTCAGCCGCGCCGGCGTGCCGCAGGACGCCGTCGCGTGGTGGGGCAAGGCGGGCGAGCGGTCGCTCCATCGCTCCGCCTTCGTGGAGGCGATCGGTCATTTCCGCCGCGCCGGCGATTTCGCCGAGGCGCTGCCGGACGTGCCGGCGGTTCGGCATATGCGATTGCGATTGCAGATCGCCTGCGGGAATGCGCTGATTGCCTCGCGCGGCCACCATGCCGCCGAGACGAGGGCGGCATTCGCGCGGGCGAGAGAGCTGGCCGAAGGCCTGGACGAGGCGATCGAGCGCTTCTCGGCTTATTACGGACTATGGGTCGGGCATTACGTGCGCGGCGAGATCGCGCCGATGCGCGAACTGGTCGAAGTGTTCCTGAACGAAGCCTCTCGCCGCAAGGGAAGCTCGGAGCTTGGCGTCGCGCACCGGCTCTACGGCGTGACCAGGTGGTTTCAGGGCGACTTCCTCGGCGCGCGTAGCCACCTCGAGGAAGCGCTTTCCATCTATGATCCCGAGCGCGATCGCGACCTCGCTTATCTCTTCGGTGGCGATATCGGCCTTTCCGCCATGGTCTATCTCGCCCTGGTGTTGTGGCCGCTCGGCGAAGTCAAGCGCGCCCGCAAGCTCATCGAGGACGGCCTTCGGCTCGCGGAAGAGCGCGGCCAAATCTACTCACTTGCCCTTGGATACGTCTACAAAGGCATTTTTGAAACAATCCGTCGCGATCCCGCGCGGGCGATGCCGCATCTCCAGGATTTCCTCGGGCTGAGCCAGAAATACGGGCTGCAATTATTCGAGATCGGGGCTTCGTTCTTGCTGAGTTGGGCCCGGCATGGCAGCGATCGGGCGGACGCGTCTGCCGTCATGCGCCGGTGCCTCGCCGTGCTGGCGCAACAGAGATACGCCTTGTTTTGGCCGGTCATGCAGACGCTCCTCGCTGAAGTGGAGGCGGACGCGGGCCGCATCGAATCCGGCCTGCAAATTCTCGACGACCAGCTGGCCGAAATCGAACGAACCGCCCACCATGCGTTCGATGTCGAGTTGCACCGGATGCGGGGCGAGCTTCTGCTGCGCGGCGGCAGCGGCGACAGGGCGGCCGCCGAGGCCGCCTTCAGGCGCGCGATCGAGATAGCGCAACGCCAACACACGCTGACCTTCGAGCTGCGGGCGACGCTTTCCTTGGCGCAGCTTTATCACGGCATGGGTCGCCATCAGGCGGCGCGGGATCTGCTCGTTCCGGCGCTTCGCAACTTCGACGATGCCGTCGAGGTGCCGGAAGTGCTCCACGCGCAACGGCTCCTGGGTATCGTGTCGGCGCAGACGTAAGGCTGGCCGTCCGGCGGGCCTGCCTGCGGGCGGCGTTGATCCGCGGTCTTAGGTCACCGAACGGAAGTAGTTGGAATTGTTACACAAAGGCGGTGCGCTCGGCGCGACAAAGCGCAGCGCGCCGTGAGCCGACCTACGCCCGCGTCCGAGAGATGTTCGCGGGTGCGAAAGAGCGCTATAAGCGGCGGGGCACTGGCGGGCGTGAAGGTATCGAGGGGTGTTCATGCTGGATGCGGCGGCGCGCGGCGCTGGTCTCTTCCATTTCGTGATGATCAAGCCGACGCATTACGACGACGACGGCTACCCGATCCAATGGGTGCGCTCCGCGATCCCCTCCAACACGCTCGCCTGCCTCAACGGGCTTGCCGAGGACGCGCACCGGCGCAGGGTACTCGGGCTAGGCGTCGACATCCGCCTGCACACCTATGACGAGACCAACCGCCGGGTGCGGCCCGACCGCATCATCCGCCTGCTGCGCAAGGCCGGCGGTCGCGTGCTCATTGGGCTCGTCGGCGTGCAATCCAATCAATTCCCGCGCGCGGTCGATCTCGCCCGTCCGTTCATCGCCGCGGGGCTGCCGGTGTGCATCGGAGGGTTTCACGTGTCCGGCTGCCTCGCCATGCTGCCGCAGATGCCGCCGGAAATGTGCGCGGCGCAGGCAATGGGCATCTCGTTCTTCGCCGGCGAGGCGGAAGAGGGCCGGCTCGATCAGGTCCTGCGCGACGCCTACGCCGGCACGCTCAAGCCGCTCTACAACCACATGGACGATCTGCCCTCGCTCGAAGGCGAGCCGCCGCCGTTCCTGCCGAAGAAGCACGTGCGCCGCACCTCGGGTTCGCTCTCGAGCATCGATCTCGGCCGCGGCTGCCCGTATCAGTGCTCGTTCTGCACCATCATCAACGTGCAGGGGCGCAAGAGCCGCCACCGTTCGCCCGACGACCTCGAGAAGATCATCCGCGAGAACCACGCCCAGGGCATCAAGCGCTTCTTCATCACCGACGACAATTTCGCCCGCAATCGCCATTGGGAAGCGCTGTTCGACCGCATGATCAAGCTGCGTCTCGGCGAGGGGCTCAAGATCGGCTTTACCATCCAGGTCGACACGCTCTGCCATAAGATTCCGAATTTCATCGAAAAGGCCGAGCAGGCGGGTGTGCGCCGCGTGTTCATCGGGCTCGAGAACATCAACCCGGACAACCTGATCGCGGCGAAGAAACGCCAGAACAAGATCACCGACTACCGCGAAATGCTGCAGAAGTGGCGCGAGCACGGCGCCATCACCTACGCGGGCTACATCCTTGGTTTTGCCGGCGACACCAAGGAAACGATCCTGCGCGACATCGAGATCATCAAGCGCGAGCTGCCGGTCGACATCCTGGAATTTTTCATTTTGACCCCGCTGCCCGGCTCCGAGGACCACAAGACGCTGCTGCAAAAGGGCGTCTGGATGGACGCGGATGTGAACAAATACGACCTCAACCACCGCGTCTCGCACCACGGCAAAATGTCGGACCGCGAGTGGGAGGAGGCCTACCGCGCGGCCTGGAAGGCCTTCTACACGCCGGAGCACGTGCGCACGATCCTGCGCCGCACCGCCGCCCATCCGCTCGGGCGGACGGAGACCACGCTCTCGACGATCCTGTGGTTCCTGCTGATGATCCTCTACGAAGGCGTGCACCCGCTCGAAGGCGGCGCCGTCCGTCTCAAATTCCGCCGCGACCGCCGGCATGGGCTGCCGATCGAAAGCCGGTTCGTGTTCTACCCGCGCTACCTCAAGGAAACGGCGGCAAAGCTGTGGGGTTACTGGTCGGTCTATCGGCGCGCCCGTCAGACCATGAAAGAGGTGCTGGCGGCGCCCGACCGCTGGACCTATTCGGACCTCGCCATCGCGCCGCCGCGCGAGGACGAGTTCGACGCGCTCGACCTTTACCACGCGACGAGCGGCGGCGAAGCCGCGCTCGCCCGCAAGCGCCGCGAGGAAGCGATCCGCGCGCAGGCGGCGGCCGCCCGGCACGAGCCCGCCGCCGCCGGCGCGGCGCCGTGAGTGCCCGCCACGCCGGCGCGGGGATTGATCTTGGCGGCCGTCTGGAGGACAACGCGCTAAGCGCCGCCGGAGCCGCCCCATGGCCAACGACCCCGAAATCCCGCCGGGAACCGAATCCCACTATCACAGCAAAAAGGACCGGGTGTTCGTGCGCGCGATCGCCGGGCATTATCGGCTCACCGAGGAACTGGCCCGCCTGCGCTCGCTGCCGCGGGTGCGCAAGGGCAAAGAGATCAAGTTCGTCGACGGGCCGCAGGCCTACAGCCGCCATTACATCGAGCCCAAGGACGGCCTCGGCCAGACGCTCCACCTGCACATCGAAGAATACGGGCCGGGCGGCAAGTCGCAAAAGCACGGCCACGTCAACGAGGCGGCGTTCTACATCCTCGACGGCCGCGGCTACGAAATCCACGACGGCGTGCGCTACGATTGGCGGGCGGGCGACGTTGCGGTCGTGCACAACAACTGCGTTCACCAGCACTTCAACGCCGATCCCGACAAGCCGGCGCGCGCGCTGGTGATGAAGTGCAAGCCGATGTACATGTTCATGAACATGCTGTTCCAGAAGCTCGTCGAGCCGCGGCCGACCGAGCCGGCGCCGGGCGGGGTGGGTTTTGCCCCGCGCGAGGAGGAGCATGACTTCAATCATGATCACGATCATGATCATGACGATCACCATGACCACGATTGAGGTGCGCCATGGCCTGGGGTGAAGCGAAAGCCTGGCTGACCGGGGCGCTGCACAAGAAGCTCTACCAGGACATGCTGGACGACGCGGCGAGCGCGCCGGCGCGCAATGCCCGGCGCAAGAAGATCGTGCGGCCGTCCGCGATGCCGTGGGAAATGGCGCGGCAGGGCCTGCTCAAGCACCTGCTCAACGAGCAGATGAACACCCGCATGGAAACGGTCGACGCCTACATGCAGGTGATTCCGCCGGGCAGCCGCTCGGGCAAGCACCGGCACCTCGCCGAGGAATGCCTCTATGTGCTCGAAGGCCGCGGCTATGACCTGCACCAGGACTGCGACGTGGAAATCACCGACACTTATCATTGGAAGCCGCAGGCCGAGATCAGGCGCTACGAGTGGGAAGCGGGCGATGTGATCTACGTTCCGCCGAGCACCATCCATCAGCACTTCAACGCCGATCCGCAGCGGCCGGCGCGCCTGATCTCGGTGACCAACCGCGTCTACAAATACTGCGGCCTCAACGACCTCGAGCAGATCGAGGATGCCCCGGAATACGATCCCGCCGTCGTGCTCGATGCCGAGCAGGTCAAGCGTTATCTGCGCGCCAAGGTGACCGAGCCGGCGTGATGGATGAAGCGTGCTGGACGCTCCCCGCTAGCGCATGATCCCGAAAAGTGGGAACCGGTTTTCGGAAAAAGATCATGCGCCAGCAAAAACTTAGAGCGGGATGACGATTCGAAGTCCCGCTCTAGGGCAAGTACAGACCTCTCAACTCCCCTTCCGCTCAACCGGCAAAGTGTGTGACGTGGAATCTTCCGACCACATCGACGTTGCTTCGCTCGAGCCGATGTTTCGCCCGGCATCCGTGGCGATCATCGGCGCGTCCGCCGACCCGGCGCGCATCGGCGGCATGCCGCTTGCGTTCCTGAAAGCCAACCGCTTCGCCGGGCCGATCTATCCGGTCAATCCGCGGGCGCCGACGATCCAGGAGCTGCCGGCCTTCGCGTCGATCCGCGACATCGGCAAGCCGGTCGACCTGGCGCTCATCGCGGTGCCGGCCGCGCACGTGATCCCTTCGCTCGAAGCCTGCGTCGAGGTCGGCGTGCGCGCGGTGATCATCTTCACCTCCGGCTTCGCCGAGATCGACGCGGAGGGCGCGCGGGCGCAGGAACGCATCGCCGCGATCGGGCGCGCGGGCGGCGTCCGCATCATGGGGCCGAACTGCATCGGACTGGTGAATTTTTCCAACGGCCTCTACATGAGTTTCCATCCCGCCTTCGCGTTCAGCGGCAAGCCCGGCGGGCGGCTCGGCATCGTCACCCAGAGCGGCGCGTTCGGCGGCCATGTGCACCGCATGGCGCTCGACCGCGACATCTCCTACAGCTACTGCATCACCACCGGCAACGAAGCCGACGTCGACGTGGCCGACGGCATCGCGTTTCTCGCCGAAGACCCCGGCACCAAGGCGATCCAGGTCTACCTCGAAGGCTTCCGCAACGGCCGCAAGTTCGTGCGCGCGCTGGAGATGGCGCAGCGCAACGCCAAGCCGGTGATCGCCATCAAGCTCGGCCGTACCGAGGCGGGCGCGGCGGCGGCGGCCTCGCACACCGCCGCGCTCGCCGGCGCCGATGCCGTCTGGGACGCGGTGTTCCGCCAATACGGCGTCCATCGCGCGACCAGCATCGAGGAGTTTCTCGAGATCGGGATTGCCGGCGCGATGGCGCAGCGGCCGCCGAATGACCGTATCGGCCTCGTGTCGGTGTCGGGCGGGGTCGGCGTGCTGATGGCGGATGCCGCCGCCGAGCGCGGCCTTGACGTCGCGCCGATGCCGCAGGCGCCGCAGGACAAGATCAGAAAGCTCGTGCCGTTCGCGGCGACCCGCAACCCGATCGACATCACCGGCCAGGTGGTCAACGACTTCAGCCTGCTCGGCCAGGCGATCGAGATCATGGCGGGGGAAGGAGGCTACGGCAGCCTCGTGCCGTTCATCGGGTCGAGCGCGCGCATCCCCGAGCGTTGCGCGCGACTGCTCGAGCAGTTTGGCGAGCTGCACGCGCGCTACCCGGAGCTGCTGCTCGTGGCGGCGGCGTTCTCGCCGCCCGAGTTCCGCAACGGCCTGCACGCGCTCGGCTATCTCAGCTACGAGGAGCCGGTCAGCGCCGTGCACGCGATCGCGGCGCTCGCGGCCTTCCGCCGCCATTTCGCGCGCAACGACGCGCCGCCCGAACCGCCGCCCGTGACGCCGGCGCCGGCGCGCGGCGGGCCGCTCTCCGAGTTCGAGTCCCTGCGCTTCCTCAAGAGCGCGGGACTGCCGGTGGTCGACGCGCGCCTCGTCGATTCGGTCGAGGCGGCGCAAGCCGCGGCCGCCGCGCTCGGCTTCCCGGTAGCACTCAAGGTCGCGTCGGCCGACATCCTGCACAAGAGCGACGTGGGCGGCGTCGCGCTCGGGCTCAAATCGCCGGCGGCACTGGGCGAGGCCTATGCGGCCATGGCGGCGGGCGTGGCGGCAAAGACCGGGCGCGCGGTCGAGACCTTTACCGTGGCCCCGATGATCTCCGGCGGCGTTGAGACCGTGCTCGGCGTCAACCGCGATCCGGTGTTCGGCCCGGTGGTGATGTTTGGGCTCGGCGGCATTTTCGTCGAGGCGTTGGGCGACGTGGTGTTCCGCGCCGCGCCGTTCGGCCGCGACGAGGCGCACCGGATGATCCGCGAAATCCGCTCGTTCCGCGTGCTCGAAGGGGTGCGCGGTCGCCCGGCAGCCGACGTCGATGCGCTCGCGGCGGCGCTCGCGCGCCTGTCGGCGCTTGCCGCCGCCCATGCCGACGCGATCGAAAGCATCGATGTCAATCCGTTTCTGGTCCGCGCGAACGGGCAGGGCGCCGTCGCGCTCGATGCGTTGGTGATACCGAGGAAGAGCGAATAGCGAATAGCGAATAGCGAATAGCGAATAGAAAAGAAGGAACCATTGCCAGCCGTTCTCACTATTCGCTATTCGCTACTCACTATTCGCCCACAAGAGGAGGAAAGCGATGCGTTTGTT
>Ga0187784_10000475_pt1 | contig 29458 bp, 21 predicted proteins | sample 1015_SJ02_MP15_2_FD_132964 | JGI IMG/M metagenome (GOLD analysis project Ga0187784, IMG submission 132964) | Tropical peat soil microbial communities from peatlands in Department of Meta, Colombia - 1015_SJ02_MP15_20_MG | ecosystem: Environmental > Terrestrial > Soil > Wetlands > Peat | place... | reverse complement strand
GTTGCGGCGGATTATTTGTCCGGCGGCGAGCAGCAAATGCTGGCGGTCGCGCGTGCCTTATCGGGCAACGTCAAATTGTTGCTACTCGACGAACCATTCGAGGGACTTGCGCCGAACATTGTATCGGAACTGTTCCGCGTCTTCGACCAACTGCGCCGGCACGCCTCCATCCTGATTGTCGAGCATAATTTGGATCTGGTGCTGGCGCTGGCCGACCGCGTGTTCGCGCTCGAGCGGGGCGCGATATTCCATCAGGGACCCGCTGCGCCGCTGCTCACCGACCTTGACTACCGCAAGCGGATTCTGTGGCTTTAGCAGCGCCGACCAATCATCAATGCGCAAGCACCATGAGCGTGACGCCGCGAAACCTTATCGTCATCGGCCAGGGCGCAGCGGGCCTCGCCGCCGCGCTGACGGCGGTCGAAGAAGCGCGCGGCAACGGCTGGCCGATCAAGGTCACGCTCATCGATAAGGCGGCAGAAGACGAAGCCGGCGGCAATACCCGCTGGTCGCCGTCCAACATGCGCATGGCATCACCCGATCGCGTCGAATCGAGCTTCGTGCAAGACGTGCTCATTGCCAGCAAATTCCAGGGTGATCGAAGCTACTTCGCGCGACTGGCGCAGGAAGCACCGGCGACGGTCAAATGGCTTGCATCGCACGGCATCGAATTCATTCAGCCGCCTTATTATCTGGCGAAGGGCCCGCCACGCATTCAGCCGGTCGGGGGCGGCCCGGCCATCGTGAAAACGTTGACGCAGGCGGCCAAGCAAGCGGGCGTGGTGTTGCGCTATGGTTGCACCGCACGGGAGATAATGAGCGGGAACCGCGGCGTCACCGGTCTTGTTGTCGAGACGGGCAGCACACGCGAAACCGTGGCCGCGGATGCGATCGTGCTTGCTTGCGGCGGTTTTCAGGGCAATGCCGACATGATGCGCAAGCATTTCGGCGAGCTTGCTGGGACGATGCGACTATTATCGCCCGGCACGCGTTTTAATACCGGTGACGGCATTGCCATGGCCATGCGGCTCGGCGCCGAGCTATCGGGCGATTGGAACGGCATGCACGCCGAGCCGATCGATGCCCGCAGCAATAATTCGGCGCCGGTCGTGCTGGTCTATCCCTACGGCATCGTGGTCGACCAGCGCGGTCGCCGCTTTTTCGACGAGGGCGGCGGACTCGTGCACGAAACTTGGGAGTGGTTCGCGCGCGACAGCCACTTCAAGGCACCGGGCTCGATCGTATATGCGATCCTCGACAGCCGCCTGTTCGAAATTGCGGACTATCAGCGCGCCATTCGTTCCGATGTAGCGCCCGTGCGCGCCGACACGATCGCTGAATTGGCAAAACTCATCGGCGTCGATGCCGGCAATCTTGCAGCCACCGTCGCGGCCTATAACGCCGCTTGCTTGGGCGATCCAAATAGCTTCGACGCGACCCGTTGCGACGGGCTTGCTGCCGCGCAATCGCTCCGACCGCCGAAATCGAATTGGGCGCGCGCCATCAGCGTGCCACTCTTCCTCGCCTACCCGCTGGTCGGCGCCGTGGCGTACACATTTGGCGGGCTCGCAACGGACGACCACGCCCGCGTGTTGCGCGATGGCGCTCCCGTGCCCGGCCTGTTCGCTGCCGGCGAGATTACCGGGCATTTCTACGCGACTGCGCCGAATGCCGTATCGGTACTGCGCGCATTCGTATTCGGCAGGATTGCTGGACACGAAGCGGTTGGAAATTTGGCGGCTAGACCGCCGCTGCAATGCTTGCCGAGCTTCGATGCCAGCGGCAAGCCTCACACCATTGAATGATGGTACCGATTCGCGGTGGAAGTTCGATCGCCAAGCCGCCGTGATACAAACTCCAGGGAGCGACATATGGCTCTCTTACAGTTGTGAGAACCGGCACTCCGGCCAAGATTGCATCTTCGATGCAAGACAGTAAGCCATCGCCTTCCGCTTCGGCTCTGCCGAACTTATTGATAATGACCAAGTCCACACCGGCATCGATGGCGTCCGTAATACAATGCGAAATCGCTGCAAGACCGCGCGGGTCGAGCTTGCAGCCGCGCGATTCGCGACCGCGATCTTGGGTGATGCGTTCTGCCCTGCCGGTCCGGATATCGACGATGTTGAGCTGGGCACGGCATTCGTTCCGGCAAAACTCGGCCTCCTGAAGAACGCCGCCAACTATGACGCCTTTCGCCTGCAAGCTTTTGACTGCCGCGCGCAGCGCGCCGTTAATGTCAAAGTCTCGGTCATGGCGAATTGCAGCGAGTGCCGGCGTGACATAATGGAACATTCCTGCATCCATTCCTGCATCCCTTGCCTGATCCCTCATCGCTGGGGGCGACGATCGCTTGGGCGCTGCTCGTGGGTCCTCGGCGCGTCAGTCTCGTGGCAAGTGGTTACACGCGTATCTCGCCGAGATTGGTACTCACGCCGAGATCAACCACAACGACCTTCCTGGCGCGACCTGGGACTGATATTTCCACGGCGTAGCGCCCCGAACCATCATCCAGCCGGTCAAACTTGAAATCACCGAAATTGTCGGTTGTCGTCTCGGTGATTAAAGCGCCACCTTTCAGCAGCCGCACGCTCGCACCCGCGACGCAATCGACCACGCCGTTTGCTGTCGCCGAGACGGTGCCCCCGATGAAGCATTTCGAATAGCGCCACAGATTCTTGTAATAGACGCGCGGTTTAGTGCCGGCCTCGGGTTTCATCACCTCAAGCCGGTCCTCGCGCGCGAGCCGCTCCATTTCCGCCTCCTCGACCTTGATCGCCTGCATTGCCCCGGTCGGACAGGAGAGCTGCCCGCGAGTCTGGCTCCAGCCCTGATCGAGCAAATGAGCATCGAACGGCCAGGTCTGCGGAATCTTCAGCTCATCGTTCCACCAGATGTGGCCGTAGGGGCAGACATCGATGAGGTCGTGGCGACCCTTCGCCTTGACTGGATCGATGAGCACGATGCCGTCGTCACGTTTTTTCACCGCGCCCCCGCCATTCGCAACGCAGGGCGCATCGTCACAGTGGTTGCACATGGTCGGCACATAGGCGGCATCGATCATCGGTGCCTGGCCACGCTCCTTCTGCAGGATGTTGATCCATTTGTGACCGTGCTTCGGCATCGGCGCCGAATAGCCCGGCCAGTCGTTGTCGACGTACTCGTCCATGACCGCGAGCGTGCACAGATTGCAGTTCGTACACTCGGCGACGTCGATGATCATGTTCCATTTTTTCATCGTTTATCTCGCATCGTTCCAGGATCCGTCAGCCTCACCCGCCTTCAATCGCATCGATAAATATTCGGAGCGCATCTGGCGCCGACCAATCTTCACTTTGGTATCTGCGGTACGACGAGATGAAAAAGCTTCAGCGACGCTCCGCTGGCCGCTTGGATGGTCGCGGTCTCGGCGGGGCCGAGGTAGACGCCGGCACCCTTTTCGACGTCGTAATCCCGATCGTTGAGCCGGATTCTGCCCTTGCCTTCCATGAGATAAATCAGCTGATGCTTGCTGATTGCATCCGGCTTGAACGTCTCAGCCGATTTGAGCCAGCGCAACGAACCACGCACGTTCTTCGCCCCGCACAGGGCCTCGTTCAGCACTTCGGTGACCTCGCCTTGTCCCGCAGTCGCCTTTTTCGGCAGCATGTTGGTATCGATGAATTTGAGCGACATAATCGTTCTCCTCCACTGTCAGGATAATCTCAGGTCTGAATCCAGACGCGGCCGTCTTTACGGTCCCAGCGCAAGTCGTCGTCGGTGCCTTCGAGGATCGTGGTCTTGAAGCGATTGGGCGCCTGGAACTCGAAATAGAACAGCGGCTCGGTGGCGCGCAGGCGGTGCTTCTCCTCGGCCGGGATGAAGATCATGTCGCCGGGCCCGACCGGCCGTATCCCATCGTCCGATTCCACCGTCGCCTTGCCGTTGATGATGAAATAGAAGTGCTCGCAGTTCTTATGCAGGTGCAAGGGAGACGCCGCGTCTTTCTTGTAATGCATGACGCCGGCCAGCATATCGTCGATATTGGCGAGCTCCTGATTGACGAAGAAAATGCGCTCGCGCGCTGCTTTGGCGTCGATCAGCGAGGGCAGTTCGCCCTCCTTGAATACATAAGCCATTGAATATTCTCCTCCTGTTGCGGCCGTTGCGCGGTCCTTCATACGCTAAACGATAGAGATCACGTCAATCGTCACTGTGCCGGCGCCAGCGCAGCTTCGACGGTGCGCTCAACCTGCGAGTCTTTCTCCGTTCGGGCGAAGGCCTCCGAGATGTATTCGGTATTGCCGTCCCACAGCTCGATTTCGACAAGGGCCTGCGAACCGGCGAGCGCATGCGTCGACTTGGTCTGCGAGCGATGCGGCATCAGCAGATTAACCACACCGCCGCGGTCCACCGACCGGCCAGGCTCGCCCATGGGTTCGTACAGCGCCGAGGATTCATAGCTGTGGGCGATCCCGCGCGACAGCCGTTGGGTCAGCCCCGCCGCGCAGATCACCGCGCCACGGTCATTGTAAACTTTGACAAGATCGTGCTGCTTGATACCGCGCGCCGCGGCATCCGCCGCGTTCATGCGCACGATCCAATAGTACCAATCCTTCACCTTCACCCGGTGGTCCGGGATATTGAGCAGGAAGCTGTCCTTGCCGTCGCCCTGGGTGTGGAAGCTGTACTTACAGTGCGGCGTGAGCAGCTGCAGCGGATATTTCCGGAACAACTCGCCCGACTGCGGTCCCTCCCACGACGGCACGTATTCGACCACCGGCGGCCGCTCTGGATCGTTCAAGCGCTTGAGGCTGTTGCACTCGAATTCGAGCTTGCCCGATTGGGTCTGCAGGCCTTTGAGGAACTCCACCGAGTAGTCGGAAGGCAGTGGGTGCGGTTCGGGAACGTCCTTCTTGCGGCCCTCCCAGAACCAGCGGAAGGAGACCGGCGTGCGCAGATGCTCCTTCTCCGCCGGCACCACGAAGTAGCCGCGGCGAACGAACTTCTTCCACGACATCACCTTGGGCATGTCCGACGCATCGAATAGGCGCTTGACCCAATCGATCTCGTTTACACCTTCCGAAAAGTAGTTGGCGAGCCCCAGCCGCTTGCAGATCTCGTTGAAGATCCAGAAGTCGGATTTGGACTCCCCGAGCGGCTCGATGGCCGGCGCCTGGAAGATGACGACGCGATGGTTGAGCTGCTGCTGGCCGTGATGGCCGTAACCGCCGAGCGCAGCCCATTCGCTGATGTCCACCCGCTCGAAATTGGTGCAGGCGGGCAGGATGACGTCGGCAAATTTGGTGTCGCCCTCGAACCAAATCGCCTGGCTGACGACGAACTCGAGGTTCGGCGATTGAAACATCTTCACGTGGCGGTTGGTGTTGTTCATGGTCGGGATCAAGGATCCGCCGTACTTAAACATCATCCGCACCGGCGCGTGACCGGCCGCCGGATAGCTGAACTTGGCGAACTGCGACTCGATCGATTTACCATTCCACGGGTAACCGCCGTCGGCTTTGCCTTCGAGAATCGCCTCGGGCAGGAACAAGCGTGGAATCCTCTGCTGCGGCGTGTTCATCGTCGGCAGCTGCGGCATGCGCTGAAACAGCTCAACGGCCATCGCCGTCTTCTCGATATCGCCGGACATGCCGCCGTCGGCGTAGCCCGGGAAATAGAAGTTGAGATCGACCGGGGCGCCCCATTGCAGATTGCCCATGTTGATGCCGGGCTTGCCCAGTCCCTGCATCGCAATCAGGCACACCATGGTGCGCGCCCACTGGATGCCGGTCTGATTGCGGCAGGCGCCGCCGTGGCCGTTGCCCCAGCCGCCGCAGCCGAGATAGGTGCGTTTGGCCGCCCACTCGCGCGCCAGCGCGCGCACGTCTTTCGCGGGAACGCCGGTCGCCTTCTCCTGCCAGTCGGGCGACTTGGGCACGCCGTCGCGTTCGCCCATGACGTAGGCCTTCCAGCTATCGAAGCCGACCGTATGCGTGGCGACGTATTCCTTGTCGTAGAGTCCTTCCTTGATCCAAACATAAGCGATGGCTATGGCGAGTGCCGGGGAGGTCGTCGGCTTCGGGCAAATCCATTTGCCCGGTAGAAATTGGGCGGACGAGTTGTAATAGGGATCGATATGCACGACCTTGATGCCGAGCTTCTTCAGCCACTGCCGGCGCACCGTGCCTTCCTGCGCGCCATAGGAGCCGCTGGTCGTGTCGGGATCGGCGGCCCAGAACACGACCATCTCGCAATTCTGCAGCAGATCCTCAACGGTGCCGTAAGTTTCACACTGACCGACGCGCAGCGTGTAGCCCCAATGATGAGCGGCACCCCAGTACCAGCCTTCCCAGCTGTCCGGATTATGGTGGACGGGCGTGTGGCCGACGGCATTGGCAAAGCGGTATAACGCACTGAGGTAATAGCCGATATGACCCCAGGTATGATGCGAGCCGTGCGAGACGGTCATGGCGCCCATACCATGATCGTGCCTCACACGCTTGATCTCGCCGGCGACGATGTCGAGCGCTTCGTCCCAGCTGATCCGCGCATAGCCTGACTTGCCGCGGTTCTCCTCATTGCGTTCACCCTTCGGATCGAAGTCGACGCGCTTCATCGGGTAAAGCAAGCGGTCGGGCGAATAAATTATCGACCGGCTGTTCTGACCGTGCGGGGCGAGCGTCGTCTTGCGCGGCGGCGTGAGTTTCATTCCGCGCGCATGAATCGTCCACGGCTGCGGATCGGTTTCGTCGAAATCGATCGGCGTGGTTCGGATGATCTTGCCGTCCTTAACGTAGACGAAAAGCGGGCCGCCATTCGCCATGTTGCAATAGCGCATCGTGCCGTCGGGCATACGGACGCCGAATTTCCAGCCGACGGTGCGCATCATCATCAAGGTTTGCGCCAACCAGTTGGTGAGATCCTCCGGTCCGTCGACCCCAAGTGTGAAGTCCTTTTGCGCGTTGATCTGCCTGAGCCAGTTGATCGGCGGCGTCAGCAGCGAGGCACCAATCGTGGCGTTTTTGAACGACAGCGTGACGTCCGGATTGGCGTGCATACCCCGGCCGGAGCTGACCTTGCCGTTGCGAATTGCAATCCAGCGTGCGATCCCCTCGTCGCGGGCCTTGATCTGCGCAACCAAGTTGCGCTGCTTGAGCCGTGCCGCAAACGCCGGGTACCCGAGCGCCGTGAACTTGAGCATTACGGGCAAGAAAAAAAGGATGATGGAGAATTTCAACCGTGAAAACATGATGCCTGACCCTCGCCGCAATCGATAGGCGCACATGCGATAGGCGCACCCCAGACGCACCACCACCGTGCGCTTCACCGCATCGTCTCCGATCCGCGATTATACACGACGCATGATCATAAACTGATGCAGATTGCCGGAAGAGCGATCGATTTTAGCGATCGAGCGGCAGCATTTCGTTAGCGCCGCGATCGCCCGACGCGCCGGGTTCTGCCCTTGGCATGAGTGATCCCGGCCGCTAAGCGCTCAATCTCGGCAAGAAAAGCGAGGCAGACCGCGGACAATTCGTGTTTGGCGCGCGAAATGACTGCGACCTGCCAGGACTGCATCGGCGAGTCGAGTGGCAATAGCGCAATCGAGGGCGACGTGCGACCGCCGAAAAAAATCTGCGACGGCACGAGCGTAACGTAGTCACCATTCTCTACGAGTGCGAGCGCGCAAGCGAACGAGGTGCATTGGATCGTGCTCTTCGGCAGCGCCAGGTGGTTGGAGGCGAAGGTCTGCTCGAAAACGTCGAGGCCGGTATGGCTGCGGCGGTAGATGATCCAATCGAGGTCGAGCAAGTCCGCGAGTTGAAGTTTGTGCGCGCCGATCAAGGGATGGTCGGCGCGAACCGCCGGCACCACGTGATCCTCGACCAAGCTCATGTAGCTCAGAGCCTCATCGCGCGGCCGGCTGGGCACGAGACAGATCGCGAAATCGAGATCGCCGGTGCGGATCGCGGGCAGAATATCGGGGTAGACGTCCTCTGAAATACGAAAACTCACCCGCGGACGCGTGCGTTGGAAAGCGATGACCGCTTGGGGCAGCAGTCCCATGGCAACCGTCGGCGAGGCGCTGACGCGGATTTCGCCAACCTGAGTGCCCTGGACTGTTTGCACATCGTTGCGCGCGTGGCGCAGCTCTGCCTCGATGACCTTGGCGCGGCTCAGCAGTGCCGTGCCAGCCGCCGTTGCAGTGACCCCGTGCGCGCTGCGCTGCAACAATTCGGCACCAAGCTCGTCCTCCAATTGCTGAATGCTCTTGCTGATCGAGGATTGTGATAGATTTAGGTTATTGGCTGCCTGACGGACGGCACCAGCCTCCACCACCGCGATAAAATTCCGAAGCTGACTGAGCTTCATCCAGCCACCATAAACGACGGGTGATGGTAGAAAACTATCACAGAATTCACATTCTGCATAACTAAGTGATCGCCCATCGGGTAAACTCCCGTGAACTCGGCGCCATTGCGGCGCCGCGGCGGAGGAGTGCGAGCCGTGACGCTCCAGCAAAATCAGACGGAAGCGGCCGGCGCCGGCCGGCCCGCAGTCATCCTTAAGAGCGTTTGCCGCTCTTGCCACGGTGGTTGTGGCACGTTGCTGCATGTGCGCGATGGCGTCCTCGTCAAAGTCGAGGGCGATCCCCAATCGCCGCTCAACCACGGCCGACTTTGTCCGATCGGAACGGTCACCGCAGACCTCGTTAATCATCCTGATCGCCTGAAATATCCGCGGCGTCGCGTCGGGCCGCGGGCTTCCGGCAAATGGACGCGCATTTCCTGGGACGAAGCCCTCGATGAGATCGCCGAGCGCTTACTCTCGATCCGCCAAGAATATGGGCCCGAAGCCATCGCGCTCGGCACCGGCACCGGGCGCCATCACATCCGCTGGGTATCGCGCTTTGGTCATGCGCTCGGTACGCCGAACTGGTGCGAGCCGGGCTTTGCGCAATGCTTTCATCCACGGGTCAATACCTGCATTCTCACCTTTGGCGACTTTCCAGTTTCCGATTTTACCGGCGGAACGCCGCCCGCCTGCATGCTGTTCTGGGGCCACAATCCGCTCAATTCCGGCCCCGACGGCGAAACCCGCTTCAACGTGCGCGAGGCGCTCGATACCAATCCCAAAATCATCGTCGTCGATCCGCGCGAGACGGAGCTTGCGCGCCGCGCCGAGGTGTGGCTGCAACTGCGTCCGGGAACAGATGACGCACTGGCGCTCGCCTTACTCAACGTCATCATCGGCGAACAACTTTACGACGCGCCGTTCGTCGCGCGCTGGACCCACGGCTTCGACGCGCTGCGCGAACACGTGCGCACTTTCACGCCGGAATGGGCGGCACCGATCACGTGGGTTGCCGCCGAGAAGATCCGGGCGGCGGCGCGGCGGTTCGCGCGCACCAAGCCGGCCATGCTGGATTGGGGCTGCGCGATCGAGCACACGCCGAAATGCATCCAGACCATCCGCGCAATCTCCATGCTGCCGGCGCTGACCGGCAACGTCGACGTCCCCGGCGGCTGGGTGTTCGGCATGCACGGCCTCGGCCGCTTCCCAAGTCTGATCGAAAATCTCACGCCGGAAGCGAACGCCAAGCGACTCGGTGCGGACCGTTTTAAGCTGCTCGGCGGAGCAGGGGCGGATCTACCGGCCGCCCATATTCCAACCCTGCTGCAGGCGATGCGCGCGGGCAAGCCCTATCCGGTTAAGGCGTTCCTGGTGTTTGGCAACAACACGCTTACGACTTATGCCAACGCATCGCAGGTCTACGAGTCGCTGATGAAACTTGACTTCATGGTGTGCGCCGACCTGTTCATGACCCCTACGGCTGAGCTCGCCGACATTGTCTTGCCGGCGGCGTCATGGCCCGAGATCGATCAACTCGCCGGCCTGCCGACCGTCGCCGCCAATGTCGTGCTCGCAAATCAGCGGGCTGTGCGCATCGGTGAGTGCAAGTCGGATGAAGAGATCTTCGTCGAGTTGGCGCGGCGGATGAAGCTCCCCGTCGGCACCGAGTCGGTCGAGGAGGTGCTGAATTTGCAGCTCGCGCGCGGTGGCCTCAACATGACCTTTGCGCAGCTGAAGGAGAAGGGCTCCGTCACCGTCCCCTTCAAATATCGCAAATATCAGGACGGCGGGTTCAAGACGCCGACCGGCAAGATCGAGCTTTACTCGACGCGTTTCGAGGAGATGGGTTACGCACCCCTGCCCTGTTACGAAGAACCGCCGGAAAGCCCGATCAGCCGCCCCGAAGTTTCCGAAGATTATCCGCTGGTGCTCACCACTGGTGCTCGCATTCCGTACTACTTTAACTCGGAGCACCGGCAGATCGAGAAACTGCGCAAGGCTTATCGCCATCCGACGGCCGAAATTCATCCGGCGACGGCGGCGCGCTACGGCATCACCAAGGGCGACTGGATGTGGATCGAGACCAGGCGCGGTCGTATCCGGCAGCGCGCACGCCTGACCACCGGGATCGATCCGCGGGTGATCGCCGCGGAGCACGGTTGGTGGTTTCCCGAAGAAGCCGCGCCGGAATACGGCGTGTGGAAATCCAACGTTAATCTGCTGACCGACAATCAGCCGCCCTATGATCCGGCCATGGGAACGTATCAGCTGCGAGCGCTGCTGTGTCGTGTGGCCCGGGCGGAAGCAGAGTAAATCTGCGCCGGTTGCTTGCGAAATTTTATACGCGCGCAGCGAGTGATCGAGCGACAGGTTTGGCAATGCTGGCATGACGGCCGATACCAACATTAGCCGTCGGACCCTGCCGTCACCGAACCGTCGAGATTTGGGGCACGGGCGCTGTCTTTGACATGGATCAAGGCAAGAATACAATTTAAGTTCGCTGAATTGTCTGGCGTAAAAAGGGCGCCACGTTATTAGTGGGCTTGCGAGCAATCGGCACGTACTGTTCAACGTCGGCTGCCGATTGTCGTCTCTCTGCCGGTCAACAGGCTTTCTCGGCTACAAAAATGGGGCAGGACGAAATGAGAGAGAAGCGCGTTTGTATCGACGTGGGAGGCACCTTCACTGACTGCCTGGTGATAGACGAGACCGGCCTATTGCAGAAATTCAAAGCCGCGACGACACCGAGCGATCCCTCGATAGGCCTGATGGACGCGATGAAGAAGGCGGCGCGCTTTTATGAGGTGGAGCTCGGTGAGTTTCTCGGCCAGATCGAAGTTCTGGTGCACGGCACCACGCTCGCCACCAACATCCTGCTGACTGGACGCGGCGCCAAGGCCGGCATGATCACGACCAAGGGCTTTCGCGACAGCATCGAAATACGGCGCGGCATCAAGCCCGTCGATATCTCGCTCTACAATCTCTTCATTTCGCCCAACGAACCGCTAATCCCGCGCTGGCGACGCATCGGCGTCGAAGAGCGCACGCTCTTTAACGGCCGCATCGCGACCCCGCTCAACGAACAGGAAGTCAGGAGCGCTGTCGGCGAGCTGCAAGCCGAAGGGGTGGAATCAATCGCCGTTTGCTTTCTGCACTCTTACGCCAATTCCACGCACGAACGGCGTGCGGCCGACATATGCCGCGAAGTTGCTCCCGAGGTTTTCGTCAGCACCTCGCACGAGACGCTGCCGGTTTGGCGCGAGTTCGAGCGGTTCAATACCACGAGCGTCGGCGCTTATGTCGGCCCGGCGGTCGCCCGGTATCTGACTTCGCTCGAAGTCGTGCTGAAGCAGTCGGGATTCCGCGGCACCTTCCTGATGATGCTCGCCAACGGGCTCGTGCAAAACATAGGCGAGTGCATTCGTCGCCCGGTGTTTCTGCTGCATTCGGGACCGGCCGCCGCGCCGTCGGGCGCGGTGTATCTCGGACGTCATCTGGGCGAGGAGCATTTGCTCTCGATCGACATGGGCGGCACCAGTTTTGACGTGTGTCTGGTCGACAAGGGCGAGATCCCGACGACGACCGAGCATTGGGAAAACGACCAGCGCGTCGCGATCAAGATGGTCGACATCGCGAGCATCGGTGCCGGCGGAGGGTCGATCGCCAAGATCGACTCGCTTGGCCTGCTGCGCGTCGGTCCGGCGAGCGCCGGCGCCGATCCGGGGCCGGCCTGCTATGGGCGCGGCACCGATCCGACGGTCACCGACGCCAACCTCATTCTCGGCTACGTCCCGGCCGATTATTTCCTCGGCGGCGAGATGAAGCTGGACGCGGATGCTTCGCGCCGGGCGATGAAGCCGCTGGCGGAGCGCCTCGGCTTGAAAGATGCGGCCGTGGCCGAGTCGATCTTCCGCACCGTCAACGCGAACATGGCCAATAAGATCACTGAGGTCTCCACCAAGCGCGGCTACGACATTCGCAATACGGTGATGATCGCTGGCGGCGGCGGCGGACCAATCCATGCCGGCTTCATCGCCGAGACATTGGGAATACGCAAGGTGGTGGTGCCGCCGGTTGCCGCCCTCTACAGCGCCTTCGGCATGTTCGCCATGGACATCGGCCAGGATTACGCCCGCTCATTCGTCAGCCGCGTGGCCAGCATCGATCTCGACGCGCTCAACCGGGCTTACCAGGAGATGGAGGCGGAGGCATCGAGGTCGTTCCGCGCCCATGGCATCGATGCCAAAGATGTGGTGCTCAAGCGCACCGCCGACATGCGCTATCTCGGCCAGTTCCACGAGGTCGAGGCGGAAATGCCCAATGGCAAGCTTGGGCGCAAGGACGTCGACGGTGCCGCCGATTTCTTTGCCCGCAAGCACCAGGAACTCTACACCTTCGCGATGCCCTGGAAAGCGGCGGAGATCCTAACGCTGCGCTTGAAAGCGTCGACCCCCAACGCGCCGTTCTCGCTGCCGCAGGTCGCACAGGGCGGCGCCGACCCGGCCGCCGCCTTGAAACGGCGGCGCACCTGCCGCTTCAACGGCCAGGACGTCGATACCCGGGTCTATGACGGCGAGAAGGTCGTCGCCGGCAACGTCATTGCCGGCCCGGCGATCATCGAGGAGACGACGACCACCGTCGTCATTCCCGCAACCTTCGCCTGCTCGGTGGACAAGTACAAGAACTACGTACTCACGCGCAGCTGAGCGCAGGGGCCCAACATGAGCAACATCAACATTGATCCGACCACCGTCGCCACGGTCTGGCATTCCATGCAGACCATCTGCAAGGAGATGCGGCACTTGGTGAAACGCACGGCGCAGAATTACCTGATTGGTGAATTGCAGGACCTTTCGGTTGGCATTTGGGGAGCGGATGGATCGACGATCGCGGTTCCGGTCGGCTTGCCCAATCAGTTTCTCGGCACCACGTTTGCCGTTCAGGAGCTAGTCAAGATCTTCGCCGACAACATCCACCCCGGTGACGTGTTCTTGACCAATGATCCTTACCACGGCGGGCACAACACCCATTTGCCCGACTGGGGATATATCCGGCCGATTTTCTACAAGGACGAATTGCTGTTTTTCACGCTCTGCCGCGGCCATCAGATGGACACCGGCGGTTCGTTCCCCGGCGGCTATTTCCCCAACGGCTACGACATCCACGCCGAGGGGCTCATCATTCCTCCGATCAAGGTCATCGATCGCGGGCGAGAGCGCAAAGACCTCGTCAATCTCCTCCTCAACAATGTGCGCTTTTCCGACGGCGTGCGCGTCGACCTGCACGCCATGATCGGCTCGACCACGATGTGCGAGAAGCGAATTCTCGCGCTGCTCGACATGTATGGCAGGGACACCGTGCTCGCGTGCATCCAGGAAATGATGCGGCGCACTGAATTGGCGGTCCGCGAGGAAATTCGCAAGATTCCCGACGGTGTCTATCGGGGAGCGGCCGCCACGGACGATGATGGAACAACGCTCGACGAGCCGGTATGGGTGCGCGCCTGCATTACGGTGAAGGGCGACGAGATGACGATCGACCTCTCCGAGAGCGACGCCCAGCGCAAGGGGTTCGTGAATTGTGTTTATGCCGTAACCTACGGCATTGCGATCGCCGCCGTGATATTATATTTCGACCCCGCTCTGGCTGATTACCATAATCAGGGAACGATGGAGCCGATCAAGATCATCGCGCCGCCCGGTTCCGTCGTGAACTGCCAGTACCCGGCAACCGTTGGCGCCTCGCCCGTCAATGTCGGTGTCCAGATCATGGAAGCGGTGGTCGAGGCCTTGGCGAAGGCGCTTCCGCATCGCGCCGTCGCCGCCTGGGGCAAGCATCGCGGCGACTACCTCTTCGCCACGGACCCGCGTACCGGGGAACCATACGTGCGCACATGCTTCGACTACGACGGCAGCGCCGGCGCGGTCTGGGGTTACGACGGCTACCAGGCGGTGAGTACGTTGACTGCAATGGGCGCCGCGCATCGAGACAATGTCGAGGAAATGGAAGCCCGGGTGCCGTGGCGCGCACTCAGCTGGGAGTTCGTGTCCGATTTCAGTGGCGCCGGCCGCTGGCGCGGCGGTCCCGGTGTGCACTGGGAAGCCCTCAACGAGGGCAGCGACGGCCAGATGGCGACCGGCAGTTCCGACGGCGACGTCGTGCAGGGCCGCGGCGCGCTCGGCGGCGAACCGTCGCCGGTTTCGCGTACCTATTTGCGTCGCAACGGCGAGAACATCCGCGTCAAGCCGCACCGGCTCGTGCCGGTGAAGACCGGCGACGTCCTCGTCAAACATTCCTCGGGCGGCGGCGGTGTCGGCAATCCCGCCGAGCGCGATCCGGAGCTGGTGCGCGACGACGTTCGCAAGAACTTTGTGTCGTTGCAGGCCGCGAAGGAAACCTACAAAGTGATTATCGACCCGGTCACTTGGAAAGTGGACTACGAGGCGACCAAGGCTCTCAGGGCAGGCTGATAGTGACGCGGCGCAGGTCGCGCCTCGTCAACGGCTTCGTTCCGGCAGATCAATCGTCCCACGGATGCAAAACGATGCGTCCGATCAGAGTCTCGCTGCTTTCCAGGAGGTGATGAGCTTCGCCGACGTGCGACAGCGGCAGGATTGCCTGTATCGGTATTTTTATCCGACCGCCGTCGAGCAGTTCGACGACGATTCGTTGGTCGTTTCGTGTCGAGGCGCGCACGCCGTGCACGTTGAGTTCGCGGCTGATCAGATCGACCACCCGCAGCGGAACCGCGTTCATTTCGCCGCCGACCGGGCAGAATGTGCCGCCGAAACGCATCGCGTCGATGCATAAGCGCATCAACGTCGTCGCGCCGGTGTATTCGACTGCGCCGTCGACGCCTTCACCGTGAGTAGACTCGCGAATCGACTGCAATGCAGTGGGCACAGTGGTATCAATAACAAATTCCGCCCCGGCGCGTCGAAGGGCTTCCGCCTTCGCGGCGCTGCGCGTCGTTGCGATCGGCGTGCCGCCGGCGAGCTTCACCAGCTGAAGCGTGGCGGTCCCCATGCCGCCGGAGGCGCCGGTGATCAGAACAATGTCGTTCAAGCGCACATTCAGACGGCCGGCGACAATGTGATGGGCGGTCGAGCATGCCCACATGGCGGCGGCCGCCTGGTCGAAATTCAACCGCGGGCTGATCTTGATCCAGTAGCTCTGCGGTCGTGCGACGTATTGCGCGTAGCCGCCAAACATGGTGTGGCCGGGAAGGTCGACGCCGGTTGATAAATTTCCGAGGCCTCGTATGGCATTCACCGACGACGGATTTTCTGGATGGACCAGACCGACGACGCGATCGCCCGGTTTGAAATCGACCACATTCGCACCGGCCGCCACGACCTCGCCGGCGACGTCGCGTCCCAATTGCATCGGCATCGGAAAGGCGCGGCGACCGTGGATGCCGCCGTGGTGTCCGGTCGCCTGGCCGTAGAACTGGTGAACCTCGCCGGTACGGTACTTGATGTCCCAGCGCGACACCGATGTGGCGATCACTTTCACCAGCACGTCGTCGACACCGACATCCGGTTCGGGATAATCGCCGTAAATGAGCTTGTCCGGCCCACCGAATTCGAACAGGCGGACGGCCTTCATCGCTTTAGATCCAAGCCACGATTCGCCGTACTGCGTCGCAAATCTTGTCGGCGGTGGGCGTGATGGCCTGTTCGAGAGGTCGGCTGAAAGGAGTCGGGATATTGGGCCGGGTGACACGCATAATGGGCGCGCGCAGGGATTTGAAGCCATGCTCAGCCACGATGGCAGATAATTCGGAGGCAATACCGCAGCTCTGATTGGTCTCGTCGACCACCACCAGCCGCCCGGTGCGGCTGACCGATTTTAGGATCAGGTCTTGGTCGAGCGGAACCACTGTGCGTGGATCGAGCACTTCGATTTCGATGCCTTCGCCGGCCAGGGTCTCGGCTGCCGTAAGCGCGGTATGCACCACGTAGGAGGTGGCGATGACTGTGACGTCGCGACCCGGTCGCTTGATGTCAGCGCGGCCGAACGGGATCGTGTAATCGCCATCCGGCACATCGCCCTCGATATCCATCAACCGGGCATGGTTGATAAACACGGTAGGATTGTCGCTTTTGATCGCACTGCGCAGCAGCCCTTTAACGTCATGAGGGCTAGATGGCATTACAATTTCGAGCCCGGCGGCATTCCACAACATCGCCTGGGGACTGTGGCTGTGCTGGGCGGCGCCGCCGCCGCGCAATCCATGCAGCATGTGGTAGACGACCGGCACGCGCAGCGCGCCGTTGGCCATATGGCAGGCCACTGCCGCCTCGTTGACCAGCGGCGACCAGCCGACATAGCTGAAGCTCGCGGTGCCGATATCGACGAATGGCCGCGTACCGGCCATCGCGGCGCCGGCGCCGATGCTGACGATCGCCGCCTCCGATGTCGGCGGATCATAAATGCGGTCGGGGAACTCGGCGCGGATCGGATCCATCAGCACCCGCTTGGGGCCGAGCCCGAGCACGTAGCTTCCCAGCAGACTTACGCAGGGGTCATCGGCCAGACTGATGCGCAAGGCTTCGACGATGGCCGCGGCGTAGCTTATCTTTCTCATCGATCGCTCCTTGCTCAGGCGAACACATGGTCGCAGACGGTCGCCGGCGCCGGCATCGGGCTGTTGATGGCAAAATTTGCCGCCGCCGCGATGCGGCTTCGCGCAGCTTTGTCGCGGGCCATCAGTTCGTCGCGCGAGGCGTGACCGGCGGCAACCAGTTCGCGCGCGGCGCGCAGCAACGGGTCATGGTATTGCAACCAGTCGGCATGCGGCCCGGCGATACGCGCGGGGTCCCAGGCGGCGTTGAGGTCGGTGACTGTCGCAAGCTCCGGCCACAATGGACTGCTGCCCGGCCACCGCGTCGTAAAGGCCTCGATGAAAACCGGTCCATTGCCGCTGCGGCAGCGCCGAACCGCCTCGATCGCGGCCGCGTGCACCGCGCCGATGTCGGTTCCGTCAACCTTCAGGCAATGAATACCATAGGCGGCGGGCAGTCGGGTGAAGCTATCGGTCGCGGTGATCGCGGTGGGATAGCCGCCCTGCTGCGGACCCATGGCGCCGGCCGAATTGTTCTCGCAGACATAGACGACTGCCAGCTTCCACAACGCTGCGATGTTGAAGGACTCGATGACCAAGCCTTCTTCGAGAGCGCCGTCGCCGAAGAAACCGACAGCAACGTGTGGCACGCGCTTTACCTTGAGACCGAAGCCTGCACCGGTCGCCAGGCCGGCGCAGCCGCCGACCACGGCCGAAGTGGACAGGAACCCGTGGCTAGGATCGGAAATGTGCAACGTGCCGCTGCGGCCGCCGTTGAAACCGGTCGCGCGGCCGAGGATTTCGGCCATCGCCCGGTTTGGATCGCAGCCACGTCCAATGATGTGGCCATGATTGCGGTGGGTGGTGCAGATCAAATCCTCTTCACCCAACGCTTCCAGCACGGCGCTGCCCGTCGCTTCCTGACCGATATAGATATGGTAATGGCTGACGAACTGACCCTGTTTATAGAGCTCGATCACGGCCTCTTCGAAATAGCGTATCATCAGCATGCGTTCGAAGATCGATAGGCTGGTTCGGCGATCAAGCGCAGTGGTTGTCATCGAGGGCATCCTTCCAAGATCTTTATCGCAGGCCGCGCACCAGCGCGGCAGCGTCGCCCGCCAACCGCCGGGCGTCGGGCAGCACCAGCGGCTCCAGCGATTTGCTAAACGGAATTGGCACGTCGGCGGCGCCGACGCGGAGCACCGGCGCATCCAACCAATCGAAGACGTGCTCGGTGATGGTTGAGGCGATCTCGCCGGTGACGCCGTATTGCCGGTAGCCGCCATCCACCACGACCGCACGCGAAGTCTTCTTCACCGATGCGACCAAGCTATCGACGTCAAGCGGCACCAAACTGCGCGGATCGATCACCTCGGCTGAAATCTGTTCCTTCGCCAGCAGTTCGGCGGCGGCCAACGCTATATGCACCATGCGACCGGTCGCGATAATAGTCACGTCGTGGCCGGCGCGCTTGATCTCAGCGCGTCCGATCGGCACGACGTAATCGCCGTCGGGCACCTCGTCGCGCAGGTTATAAAGCATGCGATCCTCAAAAAAGACCACCGGACCATCGTCGCGGATGGCGGCGGCCATCAGTCCCTTCGCGTCGGCCGGGGTCGAGGGCATCACGACTTTCAGGCCGGGAATATGGACCGGCCAGGCGTGCAGGCTCTGCGAGTGCTGCGGCCCGAGATTTCCGCCAATACCGACTGCGGTCCGCAACACCAGGGGGACGTTGAACTGGCCGGCGGACATATAATTGATCTTCGCCGCCTGATTGACCAGCTGGTCCATGATCAAGGTGATGAAATCACCAAACATCACCTCGAAGACGGGCCGTTGCCCGGTCATGGCGGCGCCGACCGCGATACCGAATGCCCCGGCTTCCGAGATAGGAGTATCAATGACTCGCTCGCCACCGAATTGCGCGAACAGCCCTTCGGTCTGCTTGAACACGCCGCCGGCGGCGCCGATGTCCTCGCCCATCAAGATGACTGAGTCATCAAGGTGCATTTCGCTAAACAGCGCTTCCAGTACTGCGGCGCGATAGGTGGCGGTGCGCGGGCTAGGCATGCAGGTGAATCCCCAGATCATCCGCAGCAGCGAACGGGGCCGCCTTGGCCCGATCGATGGCGGCGCGCAGCTGTTCGTCGATGTCATTCTTGAGCGCAGCGATCGCACTCGCCGTAGCCATGCCGGAGTCCTGCAGCCAGCGGCTAAATCGTTCGATCGGGTCCTTTAGTCGCCAGGCTTTGGCGTCGTTGTCATCCTTGTAGTCCTGCTTGTCGCCGACGTGATGGCCGCCGAAGCGATAGGTATTGCAGACCAGAAAGGTCGGCCCGCCGCCGTCGCGGGCGCGTGCGAGCGCGCGTTGCGCGGCGGCGCGCACCGCCAGCACGTCCATGCCATCGACGATTTCCGAGGCAATGCCGAAGGTGAGGCCGCGCGCGATCGGGTCGGCTCCGGCCGTGACGTCCTCGATGGCGGTAAATTCACCAAAACCGTTGTTTTCGCAAACAAACAGCACCGGCAGCCGCCAGATCGCGGCCATGTTGAGGACCTCGAACAGAAGGCCCTGATTGAGCGCCCCGTCACCGAAGAAGGAGACCGCAACCTGACGGCGACCGCGCCTCTTGGCACTCAGCGCAGCACCGGCGGCGAGTGGAATGCCGCCACCGACGATTCCGGTGGTACCGAGGTTGCCGTTAGCTGCATCGAAGATGTGCAGCGTACCACCGCGACCGAGACCATAGCCGGTGCGGCGCCCCAGCACCTCGGCCATCAACCGAGCAACGTCGGCGCCCTTCGCCAGACAATGGCCATGCCCGCGATGGTTGCTGGCGATCATGTCGTCGGCACCCAGCAGAGAGCACACGCCAACCGCCACTGCCTCCTGCCCGGCGCACAGATGCACCAGGCCAGCTATCATGCCGCCGGAATAGAGAGTGCGAACCTGTTCTTCAAAGGTACGGATCAATTGCATAAGGTAAAGCAGCCGCAGAGCCTCTTGCACTGACGGCAGCGACTGGGCAGATGCCGCGGTTGTCGTTTGCAATGATGTAGACACTGCCCATCCTCAGTTGACGTAGCGCCGCGCTGATCGATCGCTCTGGAACAGCGCCCGGCATCACGATGCTGCCGTACCCGACCACACGGATCATTCGAAACGATCGTTCTCCAAATTTACGCGGATTTGTGTAAGCATCTTGTTGAGCGATTGGACTTGTTTGCGGGTTAATCCCGTCGTGCCCAGAGCGAGGACTTCGGCCGCCATCGGCCAAAGTTTATTTTTCAACTTTCGCCCGCGCTCGGTCAAAAACACGTTGATCTTGCGACGATCGGTCCGATTCTTCACGCGCTTGACCAAGCCGGCGCGCTCCATCGAGTTGAGCGCCATCACCATGGTCGGGCCATTGATTCCGACGCGTTCACCAAGTTCGCGTTGCGTCACGCCGTCTTCATCCCAAAGCATGCGCAGCGCAAACCACATGCCGATAGTAACGCCTTCGCGGGCAATGCGCGGCTGCAAACAACGAGCAAACAAGCGCCAGACCTCGCGGACGACAAATCCGACGCTTTCGCGCGTTGAAGTGTAATGATCGAGACGCCCCCTCCTCACGCCTTTGGCCGTACGTTTTTTCGCTGCCACTTTTTTGTTTTTGCCATTGGTCCCGCTTTCAATCATGATTCACTCAATGGTCGCCATGCAAATTCGAAGTTGCTTTCATTCGGCGCAACGATCCTGCCAAAGCGCCTTGCGGAACGTAAATTCGCTGCATGTCTCGATACAATCAGCCGTTTTATTCAACTTTTGGCGGAACGGACTGACTTGCTCCCGCTGCTGTTCATTTCAAAGATTGCTCGCGTAGCTTTTTTGTTGCCCCCTGATCGATTTTAAAAGTCGCCGGATCAATAGCGACCTTATAAACGTCCCGTGCGGCCTGCGGCGACACAAGCTCGTTCTCGACGTCCTCGCGTACCATTTCAGGATCGCGCTCGGCCGGAGCGCCGACGCCGCCGCCGCCGCTGGAATGCTTGATGAGTATATCGCGCTCCTTCACCTCCACCAGGCGGTGCGGCTTGACGCGGATGTCCTCGCCGTTGCGGCGCAGATAGGTGCGACAGATCGGCGATGGATGTCCGCCGACGGCACCGAAGCCCTGCACCACGTCACCATCGGAGCTGCCGGTCGCCATCTGGCCGGCAGAACCTTCGTTGATCGCTTCCCAGCGAAGACCCGGACCGCCGCGCCAGCGGCCCTCGCCGGTCAGATCGGCCACAAACTCATAGCGCAGCATGCGCCACGGGATTCGCACTTCCGTTTCTTCGACATTGCCTCGGTTGGCGGCGCCCAAGGCGGTCATCGAGCTGAGGCCCTGGTAGCCGTCGAAGCCCCACACCGCCCCGCCGCTGCCGTCGTAATCGAAGCTGGTGCGTACATAGCGTTCACCGGTGCGCGGATCGACAGCGAAGACATAGTCGCCACGATGCTTGGCCCAGGCGGCGACCGAGCGATGCGGCACCGCCTTCGACAGTGCCTCGAGCACCGCCTCCATCACTTGCGTGCCGACATTGACTGGCGAGGCGCCCACCGTTGCCGGGTACTGGCAATTCACCACTGAGCCGAGCGGGGCAATAACTTTGATTGACGCCATCGTTCCCTGGTTGTGGTAGTCGGCGAGCGCCGGGTCGAAACATAGGACCGCGGCGGCGATCGTGTTGCCGTAGGTGGCGGCGTAGACGCTGTTGACAAAGCCGCGGCGCTGGGCGTCGCTCTCCGACAAGTCGATGATCATCTCGTCGCCCTGAACGGTGACGGTCGCGCGCACCCAGACCGGCTCGTCGAGCACGGTGCCGTCGTCATCGGTGGCGGCCGCGCCGGTATAGACGCCATCGGGAATCTTGCGGATCTCCTCGCGCACCGCCCATTCAGTGCGTTCAAGCATCTCCTTGACGCAGGCCAATACGGTTTCCTTGCCATAGGTGTCGAGCAGCGCAATCATGCGCTTCTCGCACATGGTGGTGGAGCCGATCATGGCATGCAGGTCAATGCGCACGCCGTCAGGGAAGCGCACGTTATTGAGGATCAAATTGACCAGGTCAGTGCGCTCCCGGCCACGGTCGACTACCTTGATCGGAGGAATGATGAGCCCTTCGGCATGGATGTCATAACCGTTAGGGAAATAGCCTCCTGGAAACGAACCGCCTGTATCCATTTGATGGCCACGGCACAGCGTAAAGAACAACAACTCGCCACGGTAGAAAATCGGGCGGATATAGCCCCAATCCGGAAGATGGCAATTGTGGCCGCCGTGATAGGGATCGTTGGTCAGGAAGACATCCCCGGGGTTGATGTTGCCGGCGAAGTCGCGAACCAGATCCTGAACGGCGAACGTCGTGCCGAGGAATTGCACCGGCAGACCGGCCGGAACGGCGATGGTAGCGCCATCCGCGCCCCAGATGCCGACTGACAGGTCCTGCAACTGGCCGAGCAGGTAGTTTTGCGCCGTGCGTTTGACGATGTGGCGCATCTCCCTGCAGATCGTCTGCATCGAATGCCAGACGGTAGCGACCGTGGTTGCGTCGATGTTGCGCTTGCTCATGACCTGTCCTCGTAGCCCGCGTGCCGCGTGAGCACGTAGTTCCTGTACTTGTCCACCGAGCAGACATAGGCCTCGGGGATGACGACGGTGGTGGTGGTCTCCTCGATGATCGCCGGACCGGGGATCACGTTGCGGGCGAGGATTTTTTCGCCATCGTAGACCGGCGTATCGACATCGCGGCCACCGAAGCGGCAGGTACGCCGGCGCTTGAGCGCGGCAGCCGGGTCCTTGTCGCCGGTGCCCACCTCCGGCAGGGCGAATGGCGCCTTGGGCGTGGTCGCCTTCAGGCGCAGAGTCAGGATCTCCACTGCCTTCCACGCCATCGAAAAGGTGTACATCTCCTCGTGCTTACGGCCGAAATAGGCGACGGCAGCGTCGATGTCGCGCTGGGTGAGCTTACCGTTAGCGACGTCGGCCTCGACCTCGTGGAACTGGCCGGCATAACGCAGGTCGGCAGTGCGCTTGAGGACGACATCCTCAGCATCGACGCCGTGATCTCGAAACGCTGCCAGCGCCTCCGCTTCCATCTCCTCGAACACACGGTTGAAGGCGGCGAGGTCGATCTTGTCGGCGCGGCTCACGAAAGAGCGCGCATAGTCCTGGCCGATGTCCATGGCGAACATGCCGAAGGCGCTATAGAGCGCCGCTACCGGGGGAATTACCACTTTACGAATGCCCAAGCTCTCGGCGATGAACCCGGCATGGATCGGGCCGCCGCCGCCGCCGGCGATCATCACGCAATCGCGCACGTCATAGCCACGCTTGGTCGAGACCTCGGTGATCTTGGTAGCCATGTTGGCATTAACGGTGCGGAAAATGGACTCGGCCGCCTCAACCTCGCTCAATTGCAGGCGGTCGGCGAGCGGCTTCATGGCGCGCCGTGACGCCATGGCGTCGAGATTCATCTCGCCGCCAAGGAAATAGTCGGCCGGCACGTAGCCGAGCACAAGGTTGGCATCAGTGACGGTGGTGTCGTCGCCGCGGCCGTAGCAGGCCGGCCCGGGATCAGCGCCGGCGCTCTCCGGGCCCACCCGCAACAGGCCGAGCGCGTCGATCTTGGCAATCGACCCGCCGCCGGCGCCGATGCTCGAAATGTCGACCATCTTGATGGCGACCCGCTGATCGCTCTCCCAATGCTCGGTCGTGGTGAGGATTTCTCCCTTGTTGATCATGCAGACGTCAAAGCTGGTGCCGCCCATGTCGACTGACAACAGATGGTCGTCGCCGAGATGGCGCCCGAGATAGACCGCGCCCGAGGGGGCCGCAGCCGGGCCGGAATGCAACAGGAAGACCGGGCGGCGCACGCATTCCGAAATATTTTGCACCAGACCATTGGCCAGCATCATAAGGAATGTCCCGGTGAACCCGGATTCCTTGAGTACGCGCTCGAGCGAGGTCAGGTAGCGGCCCACGGCGGGACCAACAAAGGCGCCGACCGCGGTGGTGTTGAAGCGCTCAAACTCGCGCCAGACCGGCAGCGTCTCGTGCGAGGTGGTGACGAAGACTTCCGGCGCGATCTCGCCGCAAATCTCGGCCGCACGGCGTTCGTTGGCGGTATTGGCATAGGAGTGCAGGAAGCACACCGCAATTGATTCCACGCCCTGCGTCTTTAATTTGCGTACGGCATCGGCGACCTCCTGCTCATTGAGCGGGGTCATGATCGTTCCGTCGTAGAGCGTGCGCTCCTCGATGCCGATGCGGCGCGAGCGAGGGATCAGTGGCCGTGCCGGCGGAATGAACAGATTGTAGAGCGACACGTCCTGCGGCTTCATTGCGCGCCGCAGTTCAATGGTATCGCGAAAATTCTTGGTGGTCAGCATGCCGGCCTTAGCGCCGCGCCCGGTCAGCAGGATGTTGGTGGCCAGCGTGGTGCCATGCACCAAGACTTCGATCTGGCCGAGGAAGTCGTTGACGTTGACTTTATAATAGCGCGCGGCTTTTTTCATTGCGTCCATGAACCCCTCGGAGGGATCACTCGGCGTGGTCGCTGACTTGAACTTCTGCAGCAGGCCGCTTTCGTCCATCACCAGGCAATCGGTGAAGGTGCCGCCGACATCAACGCAAACGCGTTTGGTTCTTCCGGACATAGCAGGTGTTCCCCCGCAAGGTGCAGCGCCGATTGCGGAACTTTTTATTCGTTAGCGAACGAATTGTAAAGCCGCAGTTAGGCGTTGACAATTCGATGGCAATCGAATTTGATCAGAATGCTGCGGGCCGCCGTGCAATTTGCCGCGACCTCGGTCGTGAATTAGGCCTGGGAATATTAGGCCGGGAATATTAGGCCGGGAACTTGGGGGGGTGCCATGCTGTCAATCAACAGACTTCGTAACCTATTTTGCGCGATCGTCGCGGCGGTGGCGGTCAGTGCGCTGGCAATGTTGGCGGCGATTGGAGAAACGCGCGCCGCTGAACCGATCAAGGTCGGGTTCAGCACCGCTTTGACCGGGGCGGTGTCGCCTAACGGCAAGCAGATTCTCCTCGCCTTGCAGATCTGGCGCGACGATGTGAATGCCAAAGGCGGTCTGCTCGGCCGGCCGGTGGAACTCGTCTATTACGACGACCAAAGCACGCCGGCAAACGTGCCGGCGATCTACGCCAAGCTGACCGAAGTCGATAAAGTTGATCTGCTGATCGGTCCCTATGCGACTAACATGATTGCCGCAGCGATGCCGGTCATCATGGGCAAAAAAATGACAACGATCGGGCTGATGGGGCTCGCGGTCAATCGGCAGTTTCAATATCCGAGATACTTCTCCATGCTGCCCACCGGGCCGGAGGGTGTCCTCGGATTCTCCAAGGGATTCTTCGAACTGGCTATGGCGCAAAAGCCCAAGCCGACGACGGTGGCGATCGTTGCCGCCGACGCTGAATTTGCCCGCGCCGCGGCCGATGGAGCACGTGAGAACGCCAAGGTTTATGGCTTGAAAGTCGTGTATGACCAAACCTATCCGCCACCGACCGTAGAGTTCACGTCGGTTATGCGGGCAGTGCAGGCGAGCAAGCCTGAGCTGGTCTTTGTCGCCTCCTATCCGCCCGACACCGTCGGCATCGTGCGTGCCGCGCATGAGATCAATCTCAATGCCAAGATGTTCGGCGGTGCCATGATCGGGTTGCTATCGACCAATATCAAAGCCCAACTTGGACCCCTGCTTAATGGCATCGTCAATCATGAAGACTTTGTGCCGTCGCCGACGTTCAATTTCCCCGGCGTGAAGGCGTTGCTGGACGAGTATCAGCAGCGAGCTGCCGGACAGGGAGTCGATCCGCTCGGTTACGGCTTCGCGCCGTTTGCCTATGCCGCGGGGCAAGTGATCGCGACCGCCGTTGCGAACACAGAAAGTCTCGATCACGATAAGATCGCTCGTTATATTCACGGGCATACATTCAAGACGGTTGCGGGTGATATAACCTTCGCTGCTGACGGTGAATGGGCGATGCCGCGCATGGTCTTCACCCAGTTCCGCAATGTCACCGGCAACGATATCAATCAATTCCGCGATACCACTCGAGACGCAATTCTATGGCCCGCGCAATACAAGACCGGTGAGCTGATCTATCCCTACTCGGAGCCGGAGAAACCCTAGCTGCGAGCTTGATCCGGAAAAGCTTGCCCTTGGACTTGATCCGGGGGTGGAGACCGGTTTTTACAAAAAGGACATGCTCAAACAAACAGTTATAGCGGGATGACGATTCGAAGAAAAATCATCCTGCTCTAATGACGGCCGCCCGCCATGCTATCGAGCACTTCGCACACCGCCGCGGTGTCGTGCTGACTTAAGCCTTGCGCCATTGCAGCGCTGTATATTGGAACGCAGGTCGCAAATAGCGGCATCGGGCAATCAACTGACTTCGCCATGTCGCCGATGACTTGCATATCCTTTTGCCAGACTTCGATCTTCATCGTCGGCGGCAAGTACTTGCGCTCAACCATAAATTTACCCCGCAACCGGAACACGCCGGTCCCGACCACCGGGCTGGCCGCGAACAAATCCCACACCTGCTGCGGGTTGAGCCCCATTTTGCGCGCAAAGGTCATTGTTTCGCCGACGGCAACGTTATAGATCGCAACAAGATGATTGGCGACAAACTTCAGCTTGCTGCCATTGCCGAAGGCGCCGACATACGGAGCATTGCGTGTAAATACAGCGAGAATCGGCGTGATTTCTCGGCAGGCCTTTGCGTTACCACTGGCGAAGATCGTCCAGGCGCCGTCTTTCAGACGTCGGGCAGTACCGCTAATCGGGCAATCAAGCGCAGTGACGCCGACGCGCTTTAGAGATTTCATTGCTCGTTCTTTGTCAGCGATCGGCAAGGTGCTTGTCTCGATCACGATCAATCGAGGCTTTGACTTGCGTTGCGTCGCACGGGCTGCTGCCGCAATTTCCCTAACCACAACGTCGAGTGCAGCAACAGATGGCAGTGACGTGATCAATGCGTCGGCACTTCGCGCGACTGCGCCGCAAGAGGACATGCAGCGGCCGCCGTCCCGTTTCAGGCGTCGGCGTGGCTTAGTCCGGACGTCGTAGCCGATTACGCGATAACCGGCCCCAATCAACGCATTCGCCATTGCGCTGCCCATAATGCCCAGGCCGATAACTCCGACAACGGGTTTCATGCAAATTGTTCTCCCAGGTGCATGGCATAAATATCATCAGCATGAACGGTTAGGCCAACGCAACCGACGACGGATGAAGCGCGACGGCGCGACGCATTTGATCTGCAACCGTCGCCCGCCCGGCGCCTCGTCGACCGATCTGGCGATGTTGTGGCCTCACCCCGACCTCTGATCAGGACCGTCTCTCTAGAGAGCCAAACCGTCTGACTCGACCAAGCTCTCTCCTGGCGAAGACAAATTGTGTTTAGATGCGAGATGTGTTTGCTCTGATCACTTGCCGTCCGGTACGCGAGCCGGCTAGTCTCGGACCTCGGCATCGCGGGCAACGTGCAAAATGGACGGCATTACAAACGATAACCCGCTCGCCCCCTTCCGGCTCGACGATCGGCTGATCATCGTGACCGGATCGAGCGAGGGAATCGGCCGTGCCTTCGCCGAAGGCTTTGCCCGCGCCGGGGCGGTCGTCGTGCTGGCGAGCCGGCGGCGGGAGAAGCTCGAAGAAATTCGTCAATCCATTGCGATCTGCGGCGGCCGAGCTGAGGTCGTTCCCACCGACGTGAGCCGGCTTGCCGACCTTCGCGTCCTTGCCGAGAACGCCCGCCGGTTGGCACAACAGGGCGAACGGCGCATTGTGCTCGTCAATAATGCCGGTTTCGGCTTCACTAAGCCCGCCCTCGATGTTGGTGAACAAGAATGGCAGACGTTGTTCGACACGCACGTGAAGGGTGTATTCTTCTGCTCGCAACACATCGCGCCGCTGATGGTCGAGCGCGGCTATGGCAAGATCATCAATATGAGCTCGAGTTGGTCGACAGCAACCGATGCCGGTAAGAGCGTCTACTGCGCCGCAAAGGCGGCGGTCTCGCATCTGACCGCCGCGCTGTCGACGGAGTGGGCGCCGCTTGGTATTCGCGTCAACGCGCTCGCTCCGACCACGACGATGACCGACTTCGTGAAGGGCACGATGTCGGCCAATCCCGCGCGTGCGGAGCGGCTGCTCAGCCGCATTAAGCTCGGCCGTTTCGGACAGCCGTCGGATCTTCTCGGCGCTGCGATTTTCCTTGCCAGCGGCGCTTCTGACTTCGTTACCGGCCAGACCTTGTTCGTCGACGGCGGCTTTACCACCTGAGCGTATAGAAAGAGTTTCGTTGATTTTTTGCACGCGCACAACGTCGCTACCAGCCATGGGGCTCGGTGTCGAACAGTCCCAGCCGTTCAAGCGCGAACTTTAGCTGTTTTTTCCCATGTTCCGCTAACGGCCGGTTTGGCAGCCTGGGTGCGCCCACGGATCGGCCCATGATTTCCCACATCGCCTTCGTCGGCGCCGGATACTCAACCTTCGTTATCTGATAAAGTTCTGAGAATTTATATTGCAGCTTGAGAGCGTCGTTCAGGCGTCCCTCAGTCGTCGCAGCATAGAGCGCCTGGACAAAGCGGGGACCGATACCGCCGAACACCGACATGCACGCAGTTCCACCAAGAGTAAGGCATGGAATCATCCATTCGGTGCCGACAAACAGACCGAAATCCGGACGCACCGCTCGGGCTGCTCTTCCGAGTTCAAGATATTTTTCCCAATTATGGCTAGCTTCTTTAAGTCCTATGAATTTGGAAAATCGCTCCATCAACATTACCAGCGTCGCGGGTGCGATCCCGACACCATCCATGATGGTCGGCGAGCTATAAGCAATGAACGGCAGCTCGGTGGCCGACATGATCGCGGAAAAATGCGCGTAAAGCGCTTCTTGGGACGGTTTCCAGTAATACGGTGCAATTGCGATCACGCAATCAGCGCCGATTTCTTCAGCATGGCGAGCAAGGTCCACCGCTTGATCCGTCCCCGGCATGCTGACATGAACAATGACCGGCACTCTGCCGGCGACTACATCCACCGCGGTTGTGGCCAGGAGCTTCCGCTCTTCCATTGTCAAATTCAACGACTCGGCGAGGTGCAAATTGATGCAGAGCGATGAAGCGCCGTGTCTGAGCAGAAATTCAATGACTTTAGCGTAAGTATCAGGATCAACCTTATTGTACGCCGTAAACGGGGTCACCGGAACATGAATGATTCCCCGGGGAAGCGCCAACATCGGCTTGCGAACAGACATGGTTTGTTTTCTCGCGAAAAAATTTTTGTAAATTGTGGCCGCTTGGATTTGAACCACCTTGATTCAAATCAATGCGCTGGTCGGCAATAAATCGTTGCAACGCCCGATACGCAGCTCCTGATCGCTAATTTACGATTGAAAACCAGTGCCCTGTGGTATGTATTTGCCGGCTCGGTCGATGGCTTGATCGGCATCGAGAGGCGGGGCCGCTCCGTCGCGGGAATCG
>Ga0187784_10000474_pt1 | contig 29494 bp, 27 predicted proteins | sample 1015_SJ02_MP15_2_FD_132964 | JGI IMG/M metagenome (GOLD analysis project Ga0187784, IMG submission 132964) | Tropical peat soil microbial communities from peatlands in Department of Meta, Colombia - 1015_SJ02_MP15_20_MG | ecosystem: Environmental > Terrestrial > Soil > Wetlands > Peat | place... | reverse complement strand
GGTGACCAATCCGTTAACGATGATTAAAAGGAAGGTTACCGTGCCCGGTTTTCTTCGATCCGCCAGACCGATAGGATGGGCTACGGCAGTATGATGTGAGGGCGGGGGAGCCCTTGCTCGATGTGAATTCGACAGATTACGCGCTCGTGGCGCGGCCTGAGCTTGCTCGGGCTGCTCTGGTCCGGCGTAACACGCGAGGCGACGACCGACATGGCTAACAATCCGAAAAAGATGGTGGACCCGACGGAAGCGGCGCTGTCGGCCATTCAGGAAGCTCTCAATCTGCGGGAGAGCGACACCATGCCGGAGCTCCAGGCGGCGAGCGGCGGTGAGCCGCGCGCGGGCGGCGAGGACGCAGCGCGCCGCCTTGCGCAGAGCGCGTCTGCGCTCGAAGAGCCTGCGGAGGTGCCCGCCTCCGGTCGCAAGATCGAAACCCACGGGCTTCGCGTCGCCAACGACGACCAGCAATCGATCGGGCAAATCCTGCAGTCGCTGCAACGCCGGCCGGCGCGCGCGTCCTATGTCGTGGCCGGAATCTTCTCCGCGGCCTGGGTCATCGGCTGTCTCGCGCTGTCCTGGGCCTATCTTTCGGACCTCAATGCGGCGCTCGGCCCCAACCACTCCTCGGCCGCGGTCATGATCGGGCTCGGCGCCGCGGCGCTGCTGCCGATCATCTTCTTCTTTGGCGTCGCCCACATGGCCTGGCGCGCGCAGGAACTGCGCCTGATCGCCCAATCGATGGCGAGCGTCGCCATTCGTCTCGCCGAGCCGGAGGGCGTGGCACGGGATTCGATCGTCACGGTCGGTCAGGCGATCCGGCGCGAAGTCTCGGCCATGGGCGACGGCGTCGAGCGCGCGCTGGCCCGCGCCGGCGAACTCGAATCGCTGGTGCAGAACGAGATCGCCGCACTCGAGCGCACTTACAGCGACAATGAAGTCCGCATTCGCGGCCTCATTCAGGAACTCGCCAATCAGCGCGACACGCTGGTCGCGCAGGCCGAGCAGGTGCGCTCGGCGATCAGCAACGTGCACATCGATCTGACCCAGGACCTGTCCACGATCAGCGATCTCGTCGGCCAGCAGGTGAACGAAGCGGCCCAGACCATTACCCAGTCGCTTGCCGAGAAGGGCGAGCACATCACGCTGACGCTCGGCCGGATCGGCGACAATATGATCCAGCAATTGAGCGACCGCGGCGGCGATCTGATCGAGCGCCTGGAGACCACCAGCGACGAGACCACCCAGGCGATCGTCACCGCCAGCGATCAGCTCACCTCGAGCCTCAACTTCAAGACCGACCATATCAACGAGGAGTTCGCGGAGATCGCCGGGGGCCTCGAGGAAATGATGGCGGGACGGCTCGACCGGATCACCGAGGGCTTCTCCGAGAAATCGCTGGCTATCCTCGACGTCATGACCGGACGCTCGCAGGAACTGACCGACACCTTCAGCAATCGCGCGCAAGAACTTACCGACACCATCATCGACACCTCGAGCCGCCTCGCCGAGGCGATTGCGACCCGCGCCGACGAGGTCAACAGCACGCTCAAGGCGTCCGGGGAATCGCTGATCCTCGACCTTAATCTGCGCGGCGGCGACGTCGTGACCAAGCTGGAACAGACCGGCACCCGCATTACCGAGGCGATCGTCGCCCGCGGCACCAAGGTCACCGACTCGTTCCGCGAGAGCGCCGAGCAGCTTGCCGAGGTCGTCGGCGTGCGCGGCGACGCAGTCAGGGAAATGCTGTCGTCGCGGCTCGCCGCCTTCGAGGAAATGTTCAACCACTCCGGCGTCGAGCTCGGCGAGAAGATCGCCCGCGACTCCTCGACGCTCGGCAACCTCATCACCCGGCATCTCGGCGAGTTCGACCGCACCGTGAAGACCTACGGGTCGGAGCTCGTGGAGCGGCTTGGCGGACGCACCCAGGAAGTCACGGAATCGATGCGCAACTACGTCGACAGCTTCGACAGCCGGGTGACCGCCAAGGCGACCGAGGTCACCACGGCGCTTGAACAACGGCTGTCGCGTTTCCAGGAAGCTCTCGACACCCGCACCCAGGCGCTCACCGAGGCGTTGTCCAGCCGCGTCATGGATATCGCCAAGACGCTGGCCGACGGCGGCAAGGAAGTCGTCACCACGCTGGACAAGCGCATCAGCGATGTCACCGCCGTCATCGACACCCGCGGGGCGAGGCTCGCCGAGAGCGTCGGCGAGCGCATCGCCGACATCGACAAGGCCCTGGGCGCACAGACCCAGGAATTCGCCTCCGCGCTCGAAGCCCGCATCGAGCGGCTCCAGCACCTCTTGATCGAACGCTCTGAAGCGGTGACGCAGCAGATCGAAGTGCGCAGCCGCGCCGCCGCCGACCTGATCGGCACGCGGGTCGAGGAGCTTTCAGACTCGATCAAGGCCAATTCCGGAGACGCCGAGCGGGTGCTCACCGAGCTCGCGGCGAGAACCACCGATGCGCTCGGCCGCAGCGCGGCGGCGAGCACCGCGGCGGCGGAGACGCTCAATCGCAGCGCCGCGGAAGCAACCGCGAGCCTCAATCAAAGCGCCGGCACGTTAAGCGCCGCGATCAGCATGAGCACATCGACTGCCAACGAAACGATCGGGAGAGCGGTGTCGACCGCCAACGAAACGATCGGCAAGGCGGCGGCGAGCGCCGGCGAGACGATCGGCAGGGTGGCCGCCACCGCCGGCGACATCGTCGGCAAAAGCGCCGCCACGACCCGCGAGACGGTCGCGCGTAGCGCCACCGAGGCCGAGCGCGCGCTCTCGGCGCTCTCGACCGAGGTCAGCGCCACGCTCAAGCAGAACGTCGACAACGTCGAGCGCGCGCTTCTGGGCGCCAGCGGCGAGATCGGCCGCAATCTCGTCGGCAAGGCCGACGAGATCAACACCGCCGTGGCGCAGCGCATGGCGGACATGACACGCCTGCTCGACGAGCGATCGAACGGCCTGGTCGCCGCGCTGTCGAGCAAGGGCCACGAATTCGCCGGCGAGGTGACCCGGGCCACCGATCAGGCCGTCAAGGCGATCGAGTCCAAGAGTTTCGTGTTCACGCAGACGATGATGGACAACAGCGGCGAGATCGCCCGGCTGATCAACGATTCGAGCCAGACCGCGACGGCCGCGATGACGCGCACGCTCTCCCAGTTGCAGGAGGGCGCGCAAGGCGTGACCGAGGCGGCGAAGACGACGGTCAAGCGCGCGCTCGACGAATTGCACGCCACCACCAAGACGGCGATCGAGCAGTCCAAGCAAACCGCGTCGGCGACGGTCGCCGACATGCTGGAGACCCACGGCATGTTGCGCTCCGACACCACCGTGCTGTTCGAGCGTCTGCGCGAGGCCAACATCCTGCTGCAAGAAGTGCTCAGCGGCGCTCATGAAAACATGAGCGCGATCGAGCAGACCATGGTGACGCGCGTTTCCGAATTCGTCGCCGCGATGAACGACTTGACCAGCAAGAGCGGCGCTACGACCGCCGCTGTGGAGCAACACCTCGGCTCCTTCAACACCGTAACGACGCGGGTGCTGGGCGATCTCGGCGAAATCGCCGTACAGTTCGACAGCCACGGCCGCACGCTGGTCGAGGCGGTCGAGCTGTTGGAGCGGAGCAACCGCCGCTCCGAGGAAACGATCGCCGAGCGCAAGGCGGCGATCGAATCGCTGGTGTCGACGCTCGACACGCGCACCAATGATTTCGAAGCGCGGTTGCGGCGCTTCTCCGGGCTGCTTGAGGAGTCGCTCGATTCGGCAACGACCCGCGCCAGAGAGATCGCCAGCATCATTGCCGAAACCAGCAACGAGAGCGTGCACACCATCGAGCAGCAGTTCGAGCTGGTGCGCACCACTTCGGAGGAAGAGCGCAAGCGCACCAGCGAGACTTTCAATGCGGTCTACGACGAGGCCGCCGCTCAGGTCCACTCGATGTTCAGCCAAAGCGCCGCCCGCTTCACCGAGATCATGCAGGGCATGAAGCAAATGGCCGGCGAAATGCAGCAGGAGCTGGAGACGACGCGCGCCGAGTTGCGGCGCGGCGTGCTCGAGCTGCCGCAGGAGACCGCCGATACCGCCGCGCAAATGCGCCGGGTCATCGTCGACCAGATCGAGGCGTTGGCGGAACTCAACCGCATCGTTGCCCGCCACGGACGCACGCTGGACACCGCCGAGCCGGCGCGGCGCGAGGCCGAACCCGCTTATGCCGGCGGCGGACGCCCGCAACCCCGGCCGCCGCGCGCCGACATCACCGGCGCCCCGCCGCGGCGCGGCGAGCCGCAGCCGCAGGCCGGCACCCCCGGCGGCAACGGCCGCAATGGCGGCTGGCTCAGCGACCTGTTGACCCGCGCCTCGCGCGAAGACAGTCCCTCGATCGCCCCGCCCAACCCGCGCGAGGCCGCGCGCGGCGAGGAGCGGCCGCCCCGCGAGGGCATGGAATCTCTCGATTCGCTTGCCGTCGACATCGCCCGCATGATCGATCACGAGGCGACCGTCGAGCTATGGGAGCGCTACAAGCGCGGTGAGCGCGGCCTGTTCACGCGGCGCCTCTACACCACCCAGGGCCAGAAAGCGTTTGACGAAATCCGCCGGAAGTATCGCGCCGATCCCGAATTCCGGCAGACCGTCGAGCAGTACATCCACGAGTTTGAGCGTCTGCTCGACGACGTCTCGCGCGGCGATCGCGGGCCGGCCGTGGCGCGCACCTATCTGACCTCGGATACCGGCAAGGTCTACACCATGCTGGCGCACGCCGCCGGAAGGTTCGATCAGTAGCGCTATCCGCCGCTATTGCCGGGCGCCGAACCGAAGGCCAACGAGCGCCGCGTCATGCGTGGCGGTCGGATGCGCGCAGACCGCCACGTTTGAACGCGCCGGCGATGCTCTTGCCCGCCCGGCGAGGGCGGCGCTACGGTTCACACCCATGGAAGCTCCGGTTTCCTTGCCGACCGCCGCCGATGTCGATGAGGCCGCCCGCCGGCTCTCCGGCGTTGCCTTGCGCACGCCGTTGCTGACGTCGGCCGCGCTCGACGCGATGACCGCCGGCCGCGTCTTCCTCAAGGCGGAGACCCTGCAGCGCACCGGCTCGTTCAAGTTCCGCGGCGCGTACAATAAGCTCGCCGCCATTCCGCCCGAGCAGCGCGCCGGCGGCGTGGTGGCGTTCTCCTCGGGCAATCATGCCCAAGGCGTCGCCGCGGCGGCGCGCCTTCTGGGCATGCCCTGCGTCATCGTCATGCCGCATGACGCCCCGCGCGCCAAGCGCGAGCGCACCGCCGCGCTCGGAGCTGAACTCGTGCTCTACGACCGCGCGCGCGATGACCGCGAGGCGATTGCCCGAGCGATCGCGGAACAGCGCGGCGCCATACTGGTCCCGCCTTACGACGACGCGCTGATCATCGCCGGCCAGGGCACCGCCGGCCGGGAAATCGTCGAGGATTTGCGCGCTCTCGGCCTGGTACCGGACGTCGTCGTGATCACCGCCTCAGGCGGCGGGCTCACCGCCGGCATCGCGCTTGCGGTCAGGGCGCAGGTGCCGACCGCTGCGCTCTATACCGCCGAACCGCAGGGCTTCGACGACCACGCGCGCTCGTTTCGCAGCGGGCGGCGCGAGCAGAATGCTGCGCTCAGCGGCACCATCTGCGACGCGCTGATGGCGCGGACACCGGGCAAGCTCACCTTCGCCATCAATCAATCGCTGGTCGGCGCCGGCGTCGTTGCCAGCGACGAGGAAGTCGCTGCCGCGGTCGCCTTCGCTTTTTCCGAGCTCAAGCTCGTGGTCGAGCCGGGCGGAGCCGTCGCGCTCGCCGCGTTGATGACGCGCAAGATCGATGTCACCGGCAAAGTCGCCGTCGCCGTGCTTTCCGGCGGCAATGTCGATCCGGACCTGTTTTCCCGGCTGGTTGCTTAGAGCGCACTCGCTTCTTGTTGAAGCGGTTGTCGTTCCGTCGCTTCGTTCGCCCCGAGAAAAACGCCAGCGTCCGCAGCATCCACTGCAGCAATCAGTCCATCGCTCGATTCCCGCCCGCGCGGGAACGAGCAGCGCGTGCTAGGCGCCAGCGCCGGGCAGGAAGCAACGGATCTGCGTTGCTCCGTTCGTGTCCATATAAGGCCAGACCACGGCCGGGCCGTATCGGTTCGGCTCCATTACCACCGCCGACTCGGGCACCAGAATCCATTCGCCGTTCAGCCGCACCCGATAACGGCCATTCTCGGTATCCCAATCGACATCCTGGATACTGACGCCATCGGCGAAGGAGCAGCAAAGCCCCTTCCCGCTGGCGAGCTGATCGAACCAGGATTTGAGCGGTGAGTTCGCGTATTTTCCGTCGTTATCACGCGCCGACACGTCGCTCGCGACGAAAACAATCATGCACAACGCCGCGACCGCCAAAGTAGGACCGGTGAGTCTGTGCATCATGGCCTCCAGAAGCTCATGTTGTGCGGACCGAAAACGCAACGGCCCGGCAAACCTGGAGAACGCAACGCTTTGCCTGCGCCTGGTTTCGATCCGCATCACCTCCTGGCAGGCAAGTTCTGCGCCACTAACTGATTCGCACAGTGTGAGGCCATACTAGGTTAACAAATTGTGAACGCGCCCTGGTCGGCGGAGTTCCACTCGCCGATTGTTCCGGCGATCTCTGCTGATCGGGGGGCTAACTGAACAATGCGATCAGCTCTTCCTCGCTCAGCGCGCTTAGCGCCGTGAGAAGATCGCTCGCGGCGGGCCCCGGAATTCTCGGGTCCGCAGGTGCATCGGCATAAGCTTCGCCGCCACGGTCGGCAGCGGCGGCCGCGATCATCGCGCCGATGCGGCTCGCGAGAGCAGGCAGCAGCTTGGATGCCCGCAACGCTCGTTCGGCGGCCGCCTCGGTGCCCGCGACGACATCGGCGATTTCGCGTGTGGCTGCCTCGAGCGCATCGCACAGCGCCGCGTCGGCCGCGCGCTCGCGCAATGCCATGGCGATGTCCAGGAGCCGTTCGACGGCGGCCGGGCCGTCGGCGGCCGGCATCACGCCCGCCGTCAGTTCGCCCTCGATCTGTTTGACCGTGGCGGCGAGATCGAAGAGATCGCGAACCAGCCCGGCCGGTTTATCGTCCACCTCGTCGCCGGGGCTCGCCGCAACTCCAGACCATGGCTGCGGTTTGTTGGGCATGGTTTCCACCGGCACCGCCGAGTGAGACAGCATAGCCGCGGCGCGTGCGCAATCGGGCGAGCGCCGCGAAATCTCAAGATACCCACAGGCCGGCGGGCCCACCGCTCACGCTGCGCTCAGCCCCACAACGCTGGCTCCGGAGGATAGGCGAGGCTGCCGTCGTAACGCAGTCCATCTGGTCGATCCTTGGCGAGCAGCAATGGGCCGTCGAGATCGACGATCCGTGCGCGCTGCGCCAGCAGCACGGCCGGCGCCATCGCCAGCGAGGTCGCGACCATACAGCCGACCATGATGGTAAAGCCGCGCCGTTCAGCTTCGGCTGCGAGCGCCAACGCCTCGGTGAGGCCGCCGGCTTTGTCGAGCTTGATATTGACGGCGTCATATTTGCCGGCGAGGCCGTCGAGCGAGGCGCGGTCGCGCACGCTCTCGTCGGCGCAAACCGGGACCGGACGCTTGAGGCGCGCCAACGCGTCATCGGCCCCCTCATGCAGCGGCTGTTCGATGAGCGTGACGCCGGCCTCGGCGCAGGCGGCGAAGTTTTGCTCCAGATTCTCCGTTGCCCACCCCTCGTTGGCATCGACGATGAGCTGCGCCTGCGGCGCCGCGCGCCGCACCGCGGCAATGCGCCTGCCATCATCGTCGCCGCCGCCGAGCTTGACCTTCAGAAGCGGCCGCCAAGCCGCTCGCTCCGCCGCTTCCGCCATGGCCGCAGGGGCGGCCAGCGAGATCGTATAGGCCGTCATTAGCGGTCCGGGTGGACCAAGCCCGCCCAATTCATAGGCCCGACACCCCCTGGCCTTGGCGTTAACGTCCCAGTAAGCACAATCGAGTGCATTACGGGCGGCCCCCGGCGGCAAGGCGCGCTGCAGGGCGGCCTGGTCGAGGCCACGCTCCAGCGCCGGGCGCAACGCCTCGATTGTTGCCACAATGCCGTCCGGAGTTTCGCCGTAGCGTGCGTAAGGCACGGACTCGCCGCGGCCGCGGTGGGCGCCATCGCCGAGTTCGGCCACCGCCACGACCGCCTCGGTCTTGCTGCCGCGGCTGATCGTGAACGTGCCGGCCAAGGGCCAGCGCTCGATCCGTACGGAGAGCTCCATGCGAGGGGCACTATGACCGGGGACATCTCGTCGGCTCAAGAGCCGCGGCGAGTGTCGCGGCTTTTGCGGACCGCCGGATCTTGAGCGTCGCTGCACTCAACGGCCGGGTTTTCGGCGAGCGAGTCGCGATCGCGGTGCTCGGCGCCTGGACGGCCGCAACCGCCGCCGAGCTCGAGCCGATCGTCGACGAAGCTGCGCGCCGTTATGAGCACGCACGCTACGTCGATATCGATCTGGCGCGATTGGAGCGCCTCGACACCTTCGGCGCCTGGCTCATCGAGCGGCTTGAGCGCGCCTTTACCGCACAGGGCTCGACCGCACGCATCATCGGCCTTTCCGACGCCGATCGCGGCCTGATCGAGGAAGTACGGCTGGTCAACCGGACGCCGGAGCGAGGCCGCGCCGCGCCAAACCGCGTTCTGGTCGCGCTCGACGGCGTCGGCCGGGCCATGGCCGAGATGGGCTGGTCGCTCATCCTTCTCGCGCAACTCCTCGGCGCGTTGACGACGGCCGCGCTGGGCACGATGGCGCATCCATCGCGGCTGCGCCTGACCTCGACCATCCATCACCTCGAACGCGTCGGCTGGCGCGCCCTGCCGATCATCCTTCTGAGTACGTTCATGATCGGCGCGATCCTCGCGCAGCAGGGCATTTTCCGTTTCCGCGAGTTCGGCGCCGACATCTACGTCGTCGACATGGTCGCCGTCCTGGTGCTGCGGGAGGTCGGCGTGCTCATCGTTTGCGTGATGGTCGCCGGCCGCTCCGGCAGCGCCTACACCGCCGAGCTCGGCTCGATGAAGATGCGCGAGGAGATCGACGCGCTGCGCACCATGGGTCTTGATCCGATCGAGGTGCTGGTGCTGCCGCGCATCATCGCCCTTGTCATTGCGGTGCCGCTGCTGACGTTTCTTGGCTCGATGGCGGCACTCTATGGCGCCGGGCTGGTGTGCTGGCTCTATGGCGGCATGGCGCCGGAGATTTTCCTCCACCGGCTGCGCGAGGCGATCTGGCTGCCGACATTCGAGGTTGGGCTGATCAAGGCACCGTTCATGGCGCTGGTGATCGGCCTCGTCGCCTGCGTCGAAGGCTTCGAAGTCGAGGGCAGCGCCGCCTCGCTCGGCCTCAGGACCACCGCCTCGGTGGTCAAATCGATCTTTCTCGTGATTGCGCTCGATGGCCTGTTCGCCGTGTTCTTCGCCAGCATCGGGATGTGAGCAGATGACCGGCGACCGAGCGGTGATCAGCGTACGCGACCTCGTCGTCGGTTTCGGCGACGCGCCGGTGCTCGACCGCGTCTCGCTCGACGTCTTTCGCGGCGAGATCCTCGGCTTCGTCGGCGGCTCGGGCGCCGGCAAGTCGGTGCTGATGCGCGCGATCATCGGCCTCTTGCCAAAGCGCAATGGCACCATCGAGGTGTTCGGATCAGACCTCGCCGCGCTTGGCGAACGCGAGCGGCGTTCGATCGAGCGGCGATGGGGCGTGCTGTTCCAGCAAGGCGCGTTGTTCTCCTCGCTCACTGCGCTGCAAAACGTCGAGTTCCCGATCCGCGAATACCTCGATCTGTCGCCGCGGCTCATCGAGGAGATCGCCGCCGCCAAGCTCGAAATGGTGGGTCTGGGCGCCGACGTGCGCGGCAAATTTCCCGCCGAGCTCTCCGGCGGCATGGTCAAGCGCGTGGCGCTCGCGCGCGCGCTTGCGCTCGATCCCGACATCGTTTTTCTCGACGAGCCGACCTCCGGCCTCGATCCAATCGGCGCCGCCGAGTTCGACGAGCTCATTCGTACGCTGCAGCGCACGCTCGGGCTGAGCGTCTTCATGGTCACGCACGACCTCGACAGCCTGCATGCGGTCTGCGACCGCATTGCGGTGTTGTCGCAAGGCCGCGTCATCGCGGCGGGCCCGATCGAGGCGATGCTCGCATCCGAGCATCCGTGGCTCAAATCTTATTTCCAGGGTAAGAGAGGGCGCCGCGTCCACTAACGCCGCGCAGCGAGACCGTTCATGGAGACCAGGGCCAACTACATCATCACCGGCGCGTTCACGCTCGCGGTCATCTTCGGCGCGTTCGGCTTCGTCTACTGGTTCCACAACAGCGGCGGCGTCGGCGCCCGGGCGGTCTACCGGCTGGTCTTTTCGGGATCGGTTTCGGGATTGCACACCGGCGCCTCGGTCATGTTCAACGGCATCCGCGTCGGCGAGGTGGCGCAGCTCTCGCTCGATCCGCGCGACCCGCGCAAGGTGGTGGCGCTGGTCGCCGTCGATCGTGCGGTGCCCGTGCGCGCCGACACCCGGGTGGCGCTCGAATTCCAGGGCCTGACCGGTCTCGCCGAAATCGGCCTCAGCGGCGGCTCGGCGGACGCGCCGGTCGTCGTCGCCGCGAACGGCGAACCGCCGACCATTATCGCCGATCCAAGCGCCGGCGCCGACGTGACCCAGGCGGCGCGCGACGTGCTTTCCCGCATCAACGGCCTCGTCGCCGAGAACGAGACGACGCTGCGCACTTCGTTGCGCAACATCGAGACGGTGACCTCGACGCTGGCGCAGAATTCGCAGCGCCTCGACAAGGTCATGGCCGGCCTCGAAAACCTGACCGGCTCCGGCGACAATCACGGCGAAATCGCGGAAGCCGCCGAGGCGATCCGTCACCTTGCTGAGAATCTCGACCGGCGGACGGACGAAATCTCGACCGGCCTCACGCGTTTCTCCAATTCCGGCCTGAAGGAATTCGAAGCCTTTGCCGTCGACGGCCGCCGCACGCTCGCCGAGCTGCAGAAGGTGATCAAGAACATCGACCAGCACCCGTCGCGGCTGATCTTCGGGCAGTAGTCGGAAATTTCAGGCAATTCGGGGTTCCGGCAAAACCCCTCAGGCTGCGATTTCGCGCTCTTCGTCGATCACCGTTTCCTCCTCTTCGACCGGCCGGTGCGCGGTTCCGGTATCGATCCAGGTGATAATCTCGAATCGCCCGTCCTCATGCTCGGCAACCGCGCTGCAGCTTTCGACCCAGTCGCCGCAATTGATGTAGCGGATGCCGAAATCGTCGTGGATCGCGGCGTGATGGATGTGGCCGCAGATGACGCCGTCGACGTTGCGGCGGTGCGCCTCGGCGGCGAGCGTCTGCTCAAAGGCGCCGATATAGTTCACCGCATTCTTGACCTTGTGCTTCGCCCATTGCGACAGCGACCAGTAGGAGAAGCCGAGACGGCGGCGCACCGCATTGAAATAGCGATTCGCCAGGATCGCCAGTTCGTAAGCGGTATCGCCGAGCAGCGCCAGCCAGCGCGCGTGCTTGACCACCATGTCGAACACGTCGCCGTGGACCACGAGATAGCGGCGGCCGTCCGCCGCCTCGTGAATCGCGGTCTCCACCACCTCGATGCCGCCGAAATGGGTGCCGTAATAGTCGCGCAGAAACTCGTCGTGGTTGCCCGGCACGTAGATCACCCGCGCCCCTTTGCGCGCCTTGCGCAGGAGCTTCTGCACCACGTCGTTGTGCGGCTGCGGCCAGTACCAGCCGGACTTCAATTGCCAGCCGTCGACGATGTCGCCGACCAGATAGATCGTATCGGCATCGTGATAACGGAGGAAGTCGAGAAGGCGATCGGCCTGGCAGCCGCGGGCGCCGAGATGAACATCGGAAATAAACAGAGTACGGAACAAACGCGTGCCGTGCTCAACCACCACGATGTTTGATCTCTCTTCTGTTTGCCACGGCGGGTAGATAGGTGCGTCGCATTGCAGGACGATGACAGCAAATATTTGTCCGCTGCCTTATTGGTAAATTTTCGTTAACGTCGCGAGTCACAGCACTGTCATGTCGCGCCACTACACCTCCCGGGCGATGACAGCGCCGATTCTCGCCGCAGCCATATTCTGCATCGTCGCCACCGCCATCCATATTGCGAGTATCGCGATCGCGATCTTCCGGTTTCGGATGAGCGCGGCGCGCGGGCCGCTGTCCGTCGAAGGATTCCCCCCGGTCAGCCTGGTGCGCCCGCTATGCGGAATCGACAACTATGCCGGCGATACGCTCCATTCGACATTCGCGCTCGACTATCCGCGCTGCGAAATCCTGTTCTGCGTCGCGTCCGCAAAGGACCCGGTCGTGCCGCTGATCGAGAGCCTGATGGCGCAGCACCCCGAAGCCGGCGCGAGACTGCTCATCGGCGACGAGAGAGTGAGCAACAACCCCAAGCTCAACAATGTGCTCAAGGGCTGGCGCGAAGCGAGCCATGACTGGATCGTCCTCGCCGACAGCAACGTGCTGATGCCGAACGACTACATCACGCGCCTGTTCGCGAGCTGGCGGGCGGATACCGGCCTAGTCGCCTCGCCGCCGATCGGCTGCCGGCCGCGCGGCCTCTGGGCCGAGCTCGAATGCGCCTTCCTCAATACCTACCAGGCGCGCTGGCAATATTTCGCCGACGCGCTCGGCTTCGGCTTTGCCCAGGGCAAGACCATGCTGTGGCGGCGCGCCGATCTCGAACGCGCCGGCGGCATTGCGGCGCTCGGCAAGGAGGTCGCAGAGGACGCCGCCTCGACCAAGATCGTGCGCGGCGCCGGTCTCAAGGTCCGGCTCATCGATCGCCCGCTGGCGCAGCCGCTCGGCTACCGCAGCGCCGCCGAGGTGTGGAATCGGCAGGTACGCTGGGCGCGGCTGCGGCGCGCGAGCTTCTTGCTTTATTTCCTGCCGGAAGCGCTTTCCGGCTGTGTGCTGCCGATGGTCGCGCTAGCCTTGGTCTCCTCCGCGCTTGGCGTGCCGGTAGTGCCGAGCCTGGGGTCGCTGGGGGCGCTCTGGTACGGCGGCGAAATGCTGCTAGCGGCTGCAGCTGGATGGCACAACTCTGCGTTCTACCCGCTCTACGGACTGGCGCGCGATCTCCTCTTGCCGGTCCTCTTCGTCACCGCGCTGCGCGGCGACGATTTCGTCTGGCGCGGCAACGAAATGCAGGTCGAGCGGATGCGCCCGCGGGAGATGATGGCGCTGGTGCGCCCGCGGCTCGCAGAACTCGGTCCGGGCGCCCGCCGCCGGCTGCGCTCGCTGCGCGCCCGCATGTCGTAATCCGCGCCTTCATCGAAATCGCAAGCTGCGAGGCGAGCGGCCGCAATTAGCCCGGCGCGGCGCTTTCCTGCATCGCACCGTCGGCGATGGCCTCGAGGGCGGAGCGGTCGACGGGAAAATCCGCAGCGATCCAGGCTGCTTCGGCGGTCCGCAGCGCCGCGCCCAAGGACGGACCGGCCGCAACGCCGCGGTCGATGAAGTCGGCCGCCTTGAGCGGAAAGACCGGCGCGGTCCAGCGCCGCGGCAGGCTCGCAAGATGGCGCCAGCCGGTGTCGGCCGCGCCCGCTTGCGAGCGCGCCCACGCGGTGAGGACGCGATCAAGGAAAACTTGCGGCCCCAGACGATATAGGAGCGCGCGCGCCGGCCGTTCGTCGGCCGCGGGCGCCAAGCGCCACCAGCCATCGAGCGCCGCGAGCCGCTCGGTTTCAGCGTTGGCAAGCCGCAAGCGCCCGCCGAGCCGTTCCGCGTCCTCGGTCACCCACGCCGCGAGCGCGCCGAGGCGGCGCAAAGCGTCGGGCTCGAGGCCGAGCGCGGCTTCGACTTTGACCACGTTCTCGAAGCTCGCCAGGAACGGCACGCCGCAGAGAACCATGTCGAGGATGCCGGTCTCCGCCATCACCGCGAGCGTCGGCGTAGCGCGCGGCGCGATCACAAGTTTCAGAAGTTCCGCGCGTACGCGCTCGCGCGACAATGTCTCAAGTCCGCAGCGCGCCCTGATGCAGGCGAGCAAGCCGGCGGCGTCCGGCGCGCCGGCGCCAAATTGCGCCTGAAAACGGAAAAACCGCAGGATGCGCAGGTAGTCTTCTTCGATCCGGCGCGCCGGCTCGCCGATGAAGCGCACGCGGCGCGCGGCGATGTCGGCGAGACCGCCGACATAATCGAAGACCGTCCCGTCGCGCGAGGCCGAGAGCGCGTTGATGGTGAAATCGCGCCGCTCCGCGTCGGCCCGCCAATCGCGGCCGAACGCGACGCGCGCCTTGCGGCCGTAGGTCTCGACGTCCTCGCGCAACGTCGTGACCTCGAACGCCTGGTGGTCGATGACGGCGGTGACGGTGCCATGCTCGATGCCGGTCGGGACCGCTTTGCCACCGACCGCCTCGATCCGGCGCACAACCTCCTCGGGCTTAGCCGTCGTCGCCACGTCGATCTCGCCGACCGGCAGCCGCATCAGCGCGTTGCGAACGGCGCCGCCGACGACGCGCGCCTCCTCGCCATCGCCATCGAGCAATGCGATGAGGCGTCCGAGGGCACCTTCGTTGAGCCAGGCCGCATCGCCGAGATGCGCGCCTTTTGTCACCGCGTCGCCCCCGGCACGAATTTGCCGCCCTCGACATGCGCCGGCACGTACGTCGAACCGGGCGGCGATCCGGAAAATTGCGCCAGCGCGAGGAGGCTTCCGACCATCAGCACGAGTGAAGCAATGAGAAGGCTCGCCAGGCGCCGCGGCGTCCAGGCTTTTGCGTCAAGAACGCCGGAGCGCGTCGCCAACAGAAACGCCGCGTAGAGGATGAATGGAGTGAGAAACAGCCCGAGCTCGGTGGCGATTGGCCGAATCATGGGCCATAGACCCGATCGTAGAGGTTTCGCACGATACCCGCGGTGATTCCCCAAATGTAGCGGTTTTCAAACGGGATTGCGTAAAATTCGCGGGTGACGCCGCGCCAATCGCGGCTTTTGCGCTGGTGATTGGCTGGCGTCATCAGGAAAGCGAGCGGCACTTCGAACGTCTCGGTGACCTCCCACGGATTGAGAACAAGCGCGAAGTCCGGCTTGACGCGCGCGACCGTCGGCAAGATGCGAAAGCCGGTGAAGGTCAGATAAAGATCGAGGTAGCCGAGCGGCTCGACCAGAGCCGGCGGCAGCCCGATCTCCTCCTTGGCTTCGCGCAATGCCGCGGCGACAGGGGTGGCGTCGGCGGCATCGATCTTGCCGCCGGGAAACGCGACCTGTCCGGCATGGTTGGCGAGCCCGTCGGTGCGCTGCGTAAGCAGCACCGTCGGCTCGCTGCGATCGATGATCGGAACGAGCACCGCCGCCGGCGTGTTGGCGGTGACGCCGGCGCGCTCCCACATCGCCGGATTGAGATCGAGATCGCCGCGCGCACCGCGGGCAGTCGGGTCGGTGAGCGCCGCGGGCACTTCGAGCTTCAGGCGCGCGCGGGCGCGCTCGAAGAAGGTCTCGGGCGCGTGACGCGGCACGGATGCGGCCTCATCCCTCACGCAAATCCCTCACCTGATCGGCCGGCGCCATAAGAAAGAACGCGCCCATCGAGGCAACGCCGAACATCGCCCGGCCTTCGACCTCGCGCTCCTCGCCGAGCTCGACCAGATCGAAGAATAGGGCCCGCCTCACCTTCGCCCACAGGTTACGGCGCACGTGAAGATAGGGTTTGAGCCCGCCAGTGCCGGGTTCGGGCTCGAAGCGCAGCGGGTTGAGCGGTCCGCACCGTACCCAATCGTCGACATTGGTGCGGAAGCTGAGCACCCTCCCCGCGGCCGACTGTTCGACATCGAGCTCGACGGCCAGAAACGGCGCGTCATCGACCTGGATGCCGCATTTCTCGACCGGCGTGACCAGGAAGTATTTGTCGCCCTCGCGCTTGAGCACCGAGGCAAAGAGCTTGACCAGTGGCAGCCGGCCGATCGGCGTCTTCAGATAAAACCAGGTGCCATCCGCCGCGATGCGCATGTCGAGGTCGCCGCAAAAGGGCGGATTCCAGCGCTCGACCGGCGGCGGCCCCTTGCCCGGGGTGCGACGGAGTGCGCCTGCGATGGCATCCAGCCCCGATTGCCCTTCCTTCGCCATGGTTTGCCCTAAACCTATGCGCCGGAACTTATCTCAAGGGGGCGCGTCAATCGTGGTATTGTGATCACCACCGCGCACGATGCCACGCTAAACCCAAGCAGTTCCCGCCGGATGAACGAATCTGCGCAGGATCTGCTTCAGGCAGTTGGCGCATATATTGCACTGCCCAAAAGCGGTGCAAACCTCGTTCCTTCCATTCGTGTGCGTGTCGCGAATCTGATTCGATACGAAACGTGGCTCAAGATAGGGAGTTAGCCATGCCCGCTGCCGGCGGAGAAGGGCTCGAGAAGCTTGAAGACATGATCGTGCGGTCGGCCGAGACCACTGCGGCCCACATTCGCGCGGCCAAGGCCGCTATCGGCACCGTGATCTTCGGCCAGGACAAGGTGATCGAACAAGCGCTGGTCACCATCCTGTGCGGCGGCCACGCGCTCCTTCTCGGGCTTCCCGGTCTCGCCAAGACCAAGCTCGTGGACACCATGGGCACGGTGCTCGGCCTCGACGCGCGACGCATCCAGTTCACTCCTGATCTGATGCCATCGGACATCCTCGGCACCGAGGTGCTGGAGGAAAGCCCGACCGGCAAGCGCAGCTTCCGCTTCCTGTCCGGCCCGGTATTTGCGCAGCTTCTGATGGCGGATGAGATCAACCGTGCGAGCCCGCGCACCCAATCGGCGCTGCTGCAGGCGATGCAGGAGCAGCACGTCACCGTCGCCGGCACCCGCCACGACCTCCCCAGACCCTTCCACGTGCTGGCCACACAAAATCCGCTGGAGCAGGAAGGCACCTATCCGCTGCCGGAAGCCCAACTCGATCGCTTCCTGATGGAGATCGACGTCGGTTATCCCGATCGCGACGCCGAACGAAAAATCCTGTTCGAGACGACCGGCTCGGAGGAAACGCGGGCGAAGCCGGCGATGACCGGCGAAGACCTGATGACTGCGCAACGGCTGGTGCGGCGGCTGCCGGTTGGCGAATCCGTCGTCGAAGCCATCCTCGCGCTGGTGCGTTCGGCGCGGCCGGGTCCGGGCGGCGGCGAAGCCGCCAAGCTCATTGCCTGGGGCCCGAGCCCGCGCGCCAGCCAGGCGCTGATGCTCGCGGTACGCGCCCGGGCGCTCCTTGACGGCCGCCTCGCACCCTCGATCGACGACGTGGTCGACCTCGCCGAGCCGGTGCTCAAGCACCGCATGGCGCTCACCTTCACCGCGCGCGCCGAGGGCGAGAGCATCGAGGCCGTGATCGCGCGGCTGAAGGCGCAGATCGGATAAGTGGATGGCGGTCGAAGCCAGGCGCGCATTCCACCACGATCGGCCTGCGGTTCAGCGTGCGGTCGGCGAAGGTCGCACCCTCGCCGCCACGATGCCGCGATTGATTCTCGAGGCCCGGCGGGTCGCAGCCACCGTGATCCACGGCCTGCATGGCCGCCGCCGCGCCGGACCGGGTGAGAATTTCTGGCAATATCGCCGCTTCGTATCCGGCGAACCGGCGTCCCGCGTCGATTGGCGCCGCTCGGCGCGGGACGATCACCTCTATGTGCGCGAGCAGGAATGGGAGGCCGCGCACACGGTATGGATCTGGCCGGACCGTTCGCCGTCGATGGCTTTTGCCTCTCCGCTGGTGCGCGACACCAAGCTCTACCGCGCGCTGGTCGTAGCCCTCGCGCTTGCCGAAATTCTGGTCGAAGGCGGCGAGCGCGTCGGGATTCCTGGCCTGATGCATCCGACCGGCAGCCGCAATGTGATCGAGCGCATGGCGCAGGCGATCGTCCACGATCGCGGCGAGCGCACCAGCCTGCCGCCGAAATTCTCACCCTCCCCGCTCGCCGAAGTCGTCCTCCTCTCCGACCTGTGGAGCGAGATCGGCGAGGTGCGGCGCACGATCACGCAGCTCTCGGGCAGCGGAGCGCGCGGCCATGTGGTGCAGATCGTCGATCCCGCCGAGGAGACCTTCCCATATTGGGGGCGCATCGAATTCGTTGAGCCGGAGGGCGGCGGCCGCATTACCGCAGGCCGCGCCGAGACCTGGCGGACCGACTACGCCGCTCGCGTGAGCCGGCACCGCGCCGAGATCCGCGCCGAAACCGATCGGCTTGGCTGGAGCTTTGCGATTTACCGCACCGACCGTCCGGCGAGCGAGCTTCTGCTCGCGCTCCATGCCCGTATCGGCGCCGGCGCGGCCGACAGCGGCGTGCGCCCGCGCACTTTGGCTGAGCCGAGGTTACCGGCATGATCGGCGGCTTGTCGCTCGGCTTTGCTGAACCGCTCGTCCTCATCGGCCTGCTCACCCTGCCGGTGCTGTGGTGGCTCCTGCGCCTAATCCCGCCGCGGCCGCGCCGGATCGACTTCCCGCCGACGCGGCTCCTTCTCGAAATCGCGCCCAAGGACGAGACCCCCGCGCGCACGCCGTTGTGGCTGACCCTGATGCGGATCGCGCTCGCCGCGCTGATCATTATCGCCGCGGCCGGGCCGCTGTGGAATCCGCCGCTCGCGACGACCAAGACGCGCGGGCCGATCGCGATCCTGATCGACGACGGCTGGACCGCCGCCGCCAGCTGGGAGGCACGGCTGCGCTCCGCCGACGACGTCATCACCCGGGCGGAGAGCGACCACCGCGCGGTCGCTCTCATACCGCTCTCCGAAGGCCCGCGCGATATTTCGTTCGCCACCGCCGGCTCGGCGCGGGTGCGGCTGCAGCGGATCAAGCCCGCGCCGCACACCGTCGAACGCATGGAGGCGCAGCCCGCGATCGCGCGCTTCCTCGCTGACACCCGCGACGTCGAGCTCATCTGGCTCTCGGATTCGATCGATCTCGGCGCCGGCGGCGAATTCGTCAAAAACCTCGCCCAGATGCTCGACAACCGGCCGCTCACGATCGTGGCCGGGGGTGTTCCTGGCGCGCGGGCGCTCACAGGGACCGAAAACGCTGCCGGCTCCTTAAGCGTGAAGGTGCTCCGCGCCGTTCCGGACGCGGCCGAAACCGGCACGGTGCGGGCGCTCGACCTCAAGGGCTTGTCGCTCGGCGAAGCCGCATTCGCGTTCAAGCCCGGTGACCGCGAGACCGAGGCGCAGTTCGATCTGCCGGTCGAGATCCGCAACGATATCGCCCGGATCGAGATCGCCAATGAGCGTTCTTCCGGCGCCGTGCAATTGCTCGACAAACGCTGGAGCCGCCGCACCGTCGGCGTCATCTCCGGCGCGACCGCCGACACCTCGCAGCCGCTCCTGTCGTCGAGCTACTACATCGGCCGGGCGCTTGGCCCGTTCGCCGACGTGCGGCTCGCACAAGGCGAATCGCCGGCGGCGGCGGTGACGCATTTCATCGATCAGAACCTGCCGATGCTGGTCCTCGCTGATGTCGGCAATGTTGCCGGCGATGCCCATGATCGATTGGCGCGCTGGGTCGAGTATGGCGGTGTGCTGGTGCGGTTCGCCGGCCCTCGCCTTGCGGCTTCCGACGATGATCTCGTTCCGGTCAAGTTGCGGCGCGGCGGGCGAACGCTCGGCGGCAGTTTGAGCTGGGACAAGCCGCAGCCGCTCGCCGCGTTCTCCCGCGAGAGCCCGTTCAACGGCATGGCCGTGCCCAATGACGTCACCGTGAGCCGCCAGGTGCTGGCCGAGCCGGACGCCGCCCTCACCGAGAACACATGGGCGACGCTCGCCGACGGCACGCCGCTCGTCACTGCCGCGCGACGCGGCAAGGGCCTGATCGTGCTCTTCCATGTCACAGGCGATACCCGCTGGTCGGATTTGCCGCTTTCGGGCGCCTTCGTCGACATGCTCAAACGCATCGTCGCGCTCGCCGGCACTGTCAATGTGGCCAAAGCGGACAACGCAACCAAGACCGAGAACCCGAAGACCAAAGAAGTCCACGAGGCGCTGGCGCCAAGCCGGGTGCTCGACGGTTTCGGCAGCTTCGTTTCGCCGCCACCGACGGCGCGGCCGGTGCCGACCGACTTTTCCGCAAACGCCACCGCCGATCATCCGCCCGGCTTTTATGGGCCGCCGGAAAATCTCCTCGCGGTGAACACGCTCGCTACCGCGGATCGGCTGGCGCCGCTCGATTTCAACGCGCTTCCTCGCGCCACGCGCGAGATCTACCGCAAGAGCGAACCGCGCGATTTGCGCGGTCCGATCTTCCTCGCCGCGCTCGGGCTGTTCCTGATCGACGCGCTGGTCGTGCTCTATCTCGGCGGCGGTATTGCCCGCCTCATTCCCCGCTATGCGCGCGCCGGCGCCTCGATCGTAATGATCATGGCCGCGCTCGCGCTCTTGGCGCCGCACGCCAAGGCCGAGGACACGCCGAGCACCGAAGTGCCGCGCTCGGCGCTTGAAACCAAGCTCGCTTACGTCGTCACCGGCGACAGCGAGGTCGATTCGATCAGCAAGGCGGGTCTTGGCGGCCTCACACTGTTCCTCGCGCAGCGCACCGCGCTCGAGGCCGGCGAGCCGATCGGGCTCGACATCTCGCGCGACGAGCTCGCGTTTTATCCCCTGATCTATTGGCCGATCGTTCCCGGCACGGCGCGGCCGTCCGAAGCGACGCTTAAACGGATCGATGCCTACATGAAGGACGGCGGCACCGTCCTGTTCGACACGCGCGACGCCGTGGTCGCGCCGCCGGGCACGGGCGGCGAGACCCGCAGCCCGGGCATGCTCGAATTGCGCAAGATTCTGTCCTCGCTCGACCTCCCGGAGCTTGAGCCGGTGCCGCGCGACCACGTCCTGACCAAGACGTTCTATCTGCTGCGGGACTTTCCCGGCCGATTCAATTCCGGCCAGCTCTGGGTTGAGGCATTGCCGGCGGCGAACGAGGAGGAAGAGGCGCCGCGGCGCCCGGCCCGCGGCGGCGACGGCGTATCCTCGATCATCATCACCTCGAACGACCTTGCCGGCGCCTGGGCGACGCGGCCCGACGGCCAGCCGGTGCTGCCGATGGTCGAAGGCGAGCCGCGCCAGCGCGAACTCGCCTTCCGCGCCGGCGTCAACATCGTGATGTACACGCTCACCGGCAACTACAAGGCCGACCAGGTGCACGTGCCGGCGCTGCTCGAGCGGCTAGGGCAGTAGGAGAACGACCTTGAATCTGGGTGTCGCGTTCAGCCCCCTGGTAAGCCCCGAAATCTTGTGGGCCGCCGCGGCCGCAGCCTTTGTCCTGTCGCTGCTCCTTGTGGTCTCGCGCAGCCGCGGTGCCGCGGTGCGCGCGCTGGCGTTTGCCCTCATCGTGCTCGCGCTCGCCAATCCCTCGCTCACCCGAGAGGACCGCGATCCGCTTTCCTCAATCGCGGTGGTCGTGGTCGACAAGAGCCCGAGCCAGGATTTCGGCGACCGCGCCCGGCAAACCGAGCGGGCGCGCGCCGCCGTCGTCGAGCGGCTTAACCGCATTCCCGGGCTCGACGTGCGCGTGGTCGAGGCCGGCCAGTCGGATGGAGAGACCGACGGCACGCGGCTCTTCACCGCGCTTGGTTCGAGCCTTGCCGACGTGCCGCCCGATCGCGTCGCCGGCGTCATCATGATCACCGACGGCCGCGTGCACGATGTGCCGGCTGACGCCGGCGCGCTTGGCTTTGCCGCGCCGGTTCACGCGCTCATCACGGGGGCCAAGAATGAGCGCGACCGTCGCATCGCCCTCATCGCCGCTCCGCGCTTCGGCATCGTCGGCCAGCCGCAGACCGTCAGGTACGCGGTCGAGGACCAGGGGGCGTCGGAGCGGACCGCGGAGGTGACGGTGCGCCGCGACGGCGAGGTGGTGGAGACGCGCACCGTTCCGGTCGGGGCCCCGCAGAACGTCGAGATCCCGATCCCTCATGGCGGCCCGAATATCGTCGAGATCGAGACTCCCTCGCTCCCCGGCGAGCTTACCGCGGTCAACAACCGCGCCGTGGTTTCGATCGACGGGGTGCGCGACAAGCTGCGCGTGCTGCTCGTCTCCGGCGAGCCGCATGCCGGCGAGCGGACTTGGCGCAACCTCCTCAAGTCGGACGCCTCCGTCGATCTTGTGCACTTCACTATTCTGCGTCCGCCCGAAAAGCAGGACGGTACGCCGATCAACGAGCTCTCGCTCATCGCCTTCCCGACCCGCGAGCTGTTCCAGCAGAAGATCGGCGAATTCCAGCTGATCATCTTCGATCGCTACGCGCGCCAGGGCGTGCTGCCGATCATCTATTTCGACAACATCACGCGCTATGTGCGCGACGGCGGCGCGGTGCTGGTAGCCGCCGGGCCGGACTATGCCAGTCCGACCAGCATCTGGCGCACGCCGCTCGATGCCATCCTCCCGGCCGAGCCGAGCGGCAATGTCACCGAACAGGGTTACCACCCGCGGCTGACCGATCTCGGCAAGCGCCATCCGGTGACGCGGGATCTCGCCGGTTCGGCCGGCGATCCGCCGCAGTGGAGCCGCTGGTTCCGCATCGTCGACACCAGAACCGACACCGGCACGCCGGTGCTGCAGGGGCCGGACAACAAGCCGCTGCTGGTTCTCTCGCGCGAGGGCGAGGGGCGCGTGGCGCTGCTCCTTTCCGACCACATCTGGCTGTGGGCGCGCGGCTTCGAAGGCGGCGGCCCGCATCTCGACCTGCTGCGCCGCCTCTCGCACTGGCTGATGAAGGAACCGGAGCTCGAGGAAGAAGCGTTACGCCTCATCGTCAGCGGACGCAATCTCACGGTGCGGCGGCAGACCATGGCTGAAGACGTCGCCGACGTGACGCTGACCTCACCCTCGGGAGCAACGCGGACGCTCAAGCTTGCGCCGACCGAGCCGGGAGTATGGCAGACCAGCGTGAGCGCAAACGAACTCGGGCTGTGGCGCGCGACCGATGGCAAGCTCTATGCGCTCATCAATATCGGGCCGGTCAATCCGCGCGAGTTCGCCGAGGTGACCTCGACGACCGGCGTGCTCGCGCCTATCGCCGCTGCGACCGGCGGCGATTCCCGGCGGCTCGACGACGGCAACGGCCTTGACGTGCCGCGCATCCTCGCAGTGCGCTCCGGCGACACCTACAAAGGCGACGACTGGATCGGCCTGAAGATGCGTGACGCCAGCGTGGTGCGCGGCATTGGTGTGCTGCCGGTCTTTGCCGGGCTGCTCGGTCTCCTGCTCCTCCTCGGCAGCCTAGCCGGCACCTGGGCGCGCGAAGGGCGCTAGGAAACTCGGCGCTAGGTCGGCTCCCACTCCGGCCGGACCTGTCCCGAGACGCCCGCGAAGGCGCCGTCGGCCAGCTCCGCGACCAAGAGCCGCGCCTGATCGACCGGTCCTGGCAGCGCGACAATACCAGGCGGAATCGGCTTGAAGCCGCACTTTCCATAGTAGGGCTCATCGCCGACGAGGATCACCAGCCGGTGACCCTGCGCGCGGGCCGCATCGAGCGCTCGCTGGATCAGCGCCTGGCCGACGCCGCGCTCGCGGAACGCCGGCTCGACGGTAAGCGGCCCCAGCAGCAGGGCTTTGGTTTCGCTGATGCGCACCGGCGAGAGCCGCACCGAGCCGACGAGTAGCGTGCCGATATGCGCGGTAAACGACAGCTCCAGCCGGTGCGCTACGCTCTCGCGCAGGCGATAAGCGGTCTTGGCGTAGCGGCCCGGACCGAATGTGCGCTCGTGCAAGCGCTCGATCGCAGACGCATCGCCCTTCTTCTCCGGCAGGATAGTCAATGAGACGTCAGTCATCGCGGCGCCAGAACCTCGGATCAACGTGCATGCCAAGCAAATCTACATCAGCGCCGGTTCGGGTCCAGCCGAGCGACATCGACGCCATCCGTTTCCGTGAAAGGCGGGCAGACTGCCGCCGGCCGGATCAATGTTTAGGTAGAGGGTGGATTTATAGCGGGAGCTTGCGCGACATGGCACTCGGCCTCCTCGAACGAGGCGCTTGGCGACAGGATGATCCCTCACGCATCAAGGACGGCCGTTTCGTCCGCCCGCCGACGACCTATCGCAACTTCGTCACCGTCGATGGGAGCGCCGGCCCGACGGGCGAAGGCGGGTTTCCCGCCGAAGCCGGCCGTTACCATCTTTACGTCTCGCTCGCCTGCCCGTGGGCGCATCGCACGCTCATCTTCCGCAAGCTGAAGAAACTGGAGGACGTCATCTCGGTCTCGGTTGTCGAGCCTCTCCTCGGCGAAATGGGCTGGGAATTCGGCAGCGGACCCGGGGCAACGCTCGACACCGTGAATGGCAAATCGCTGCTCAGCGAGATCTACCTCCTGACCAATCCGCAATATACCGGCCGGGTTACCGTGCCCGTTCTCTGGGACAAGAAACAACATACCATCGTCAACAATGAATCTTCCGAAATCATCCGCATGCTGAATTCGGCGTTCAATGCGTTCACCGACATACGCACCGACTATTACCCGGTCGCAATGCGCGCCGAGATCGATCAGATCAACGATATTGTTTACACCACCGTCAACAATGGCGTTTACCGCGCCGGCTTCGCCACCACCCAGGCGGCCTACGAAGAAGCGGCGCACGCTCTCTTCGTCACGCTTGATGAGCTTGAACGACGGCTTTCACGCCAACGCTACCTTGTTGGCCGCCAGATCACCGAGGCGGATTGGCGCCTGTTCACCACGCTCGTTCGCTTCGACGCGGTCTATTACAGCCACTTCAAATGCAATCTGCAGCGAATCGTCGATTATCCCAATCTATGGAATTACCTGCGCGAGCTTTACCAGGTGCCGGGCATCGCCGACACCGTCGGTCTCGATCACATCAAGCGGCACTATTATGGCAGTCACCGCGGCGTGAATCCGACCGGCATCGTGCCGCTCGGACCGCTCCTTGATTTCACCGAGCCGCATGATCGCGACCGGTTCAAGGAACGCTAATGCGCCGCGCCCCAAGCGGGGCGCGGCGCGTTCGTCACCAATTGTACCCGTATCCGTAGCAACCCGGGTAACCGGAATAGTACGGATCGCAGTAGCCGTAATCATAGCCATAGTCGTATGGCCAGCCGCCGTCGTAGAGGAACAGGCCGCCGCCAAAACCTCTGGCGAAGCGATGATGGTGGCCCCAACCGTTGCCGCTCCATCCACGTCCGCCGCTCCAAGCGCCGCCTTTCCAGTGGCCGGCACCAGCAACGCTATGGCCGGCAACCCCTGGGCTGAAGCTACGGGCGGCAAACCCGCCGCCGCCGAAGCTGCGGCCGCCAAAGCCGCCGCCACCGCCGCCGACGTGACCGCCGCCAGCGCCTCCATGCATCGCCATCGCGCCGGTTGTCATCGTCGCCGCGCCGAGCGCAACCGCCGCAGCGATCGCCAGAATCCTTCTCCGCATCGAATCACTCCTATGCACCGCCCCTCAGATGCCCATGTCTGCCAACGCTCGCCAAGATAGGTTGGTTGCGGAGTTTTCACGCGCAATTGACAAAATGACGCGCCGTTAAAGAATTACATGGCTGTCATGGTGGTGGAGTTCACCAGAATGCGGCGACCGCTCGACCGCCAAGCACTTCGGCGATGCGCTCGCGCGTTCCGCGGGTGGTATCGTCGGGAAGCGAGTTCGGAGCAAAGAACCCGTGCGCGATGATCTCGTGGTTCGGCTGCGGCGGGGCGCTTTGCTCGAAAGAGCGCACGACGTAAAGCGCGACGTGGTCGCGCCGTGAAATGCGCCGGTTGAGATAGATCGCAAACAGCTCCGGCGGACCGCTGAGCTCGATATTGCCCTCCTCGCGCAATTCGCGCGCCAGCGCCGTGGCGAGCGGTTCGTCCACCTCGACGCCGCCGCCCGGCAAATACCAACCATCGAGGTAACTGTGCTTGACCAGGAACACCCGGCCCTGCCCGTCGATGACCAGTCCGCGTACGCCGATGGTCAGCCCACGCGCGAAGCGCCAATAGAGATGCAGCAGGCGGCTGATGGCCGGCTCGAACGGACGATGGGGAAAATCCGGGGCCATGGACCTAAGGCGTCGCCAGATGGCGGCGGACTCGCTGCAACAACTTGGCCTGCTCATTCTTGCTGTTAACCGGCATGCGCTCCCAATCCGCGCCGGTGCGAAGGTCGGCAAACAGACCGGCCGGATCCTCGTGAAAATGCAGGAATGCCTTCGAGCGGCAATAGAACACGCCGCGCGACTTTTCCTTCACGCCTTCGAATCGCCGAACCTCGGCAAGGAGCGCGGTCAGCCGGTCGAGCGCAGCGGCGGTCGCGTGCTTCATCCTTCACACCTGCGACATTGTCCAAGGACCAAGATGGTCCGCGGAGAAAAATCTTGCCGCCCGTCGCGTGAGCGAGCGGCGACGTTGAGATTCGCCACATAAGAGTTTAGAAGCATTCTAAATCCTTTCCCAACCAAAAATGAGGCGAGCGGTGAAGAGCTTTGCCGATCTGAGCGGGCAGGAAGTCCTAGCGCTCGCGATCTCGAACGAGGACGAGGATAATCGGATCTATCGCTCGTTCGCCGACGGGCTGCGCGCGTCCTATCCGGACACCGCGGCGATGTACGACAAGATGGCAGAGGAAGAGATCGGGCACCGAGACCAGCTGCTCGATCTCTACCGGCAGAAATTCGGTGACTTTCTGCCGCTGATCCGGCGGCAGGACGTGAAGGGCTTTCTCGCGCGCCGCCCGATCTGGCTCAATCGGCCGCTCGGGCTCGATGCGGTGCGCAAGTTCGCCGAGGAGATGGAGTACGAGACCGAGCGCTTCTACACGCGGGCCGCTCAGTCCGCGCAAGACGGCGCCATCCGCAACCTTCTCAACGATCTCGCCGCCGCCGAGAGCAAGCACGAGAAACTCGCTCACGAGCTTGGCGAGGAGCTCACGCCGCAGGCCCGCGAGGCCGAGGACGAGACGGCCCGACGGATGTTCGTACTGCAATACGTGCAGCCCGGGCTCGCCGGGCTGATGGACGGTTCGGTCTCGACACTTGCGCCGCTCTTTGCCGCCGCCTTCGCGACCCACAACACCTGGTCGACTTTCCTGGTCGGCCTGGCCGCCGCGATCGGCGCCGGGATCTCGATGGGCTTTGCCGAAGCGCTGTCCGACGACGGCTCGCTGACCGGGCGCGGCGCGCCGCTGGTGCGCGGCGCAGTGTGCGGGATCATGACCACGATCGGCGGCCTCGGCCATGCTCTCCCCTATCTCATCCCGCATTTCTACGTCGCGACGGTGGTCGCGTTCATCATCGTCGCCATCGAGCTGGTGGCGATTTCCTGGATCCGCACCCGCTATATGGACACGCCTTTCCTGCAGGCCGCCTTCCAGGTCGTGGTCGGCGGCGTGCTGGTCTTTGCCGCCGGCATCCTCATCGGCAGCTCCTGACCGCGTTGGCGCCCGCGCGGAAACTACGGCAGCGCCATGACCAAGCGGACCGGTAAGTTCAAGAAATTCGACGATCCCGCCGTTGCCGCGGTCTTTGCCGGCTACTCGGACGATTTGCGGCGCCAGCTGCTGGTCCTCCGGGAGCTCATTTTCGACACGGCTGCCGCGACCCAAGGCGTCGGCAAGCTGGAGGAAACATTGCGTTGGGGCGAGCCGAGCTATCTGACGACGCAGTCCGGAAGCGGGAGCATGGTGCGGATCAATGCAAGGGACTCGCAGGGCCAATATGCGATGTATTTTCACTGCCAGACCAATCTCATCGAAACGTTCAGGGACAGGTATCCTGAGAAATTCAACTTCGAGAAGAACCGTGCCATCGTCTTTGCCGACGGCGATGCCGTCCCGATCGACGAACTGCGACACTGCATCGCGCTCGCGCTCACCTTATCATCGGGACCGAAGGGTCCGCGTAAAGCCTGGTTCACGCCGCGGCAAGTAGCGACGGCGTGACAAAATCCCAATTGCCGGTCTGAATTCGCGTATCCTTTCGGCGCCATGTTCGTGCTTGCCCACCTCTCGGACGTGCACCTCGCGGTGCGGCCGCGGCTTTTGGAGCTGCCTAGCAAGCGCGGGCTTGGTTTCATCAATTGGCAGCGCGGGCGCAAGAACGTGCATCGCGTCGAGGTCCTCGACGCGATCGCGCACGACCTCAAGGCCTGCGCTCCCGACCACGTCGCGGTAACCGGCGATCTGGTAAATCTCTCGCTGCCGGCAGAATATATGCGCGCGCGCGCCTGGCTCGAATCGCTTGGGCCGCCGTCCGATGTCACCGTCACTCTCGGCAATCACGATGTCTATGTGCCGGGCGCGGTGCGATTGCCGGCAGAATTCTGGGGCGAATATATGCGCGGCGACGATGGCGCCGAGCCCGGCACGTTTCCGTTCCTGCGTCGGCGCGAAAAGGTGGCGCTGATCGTGCTTTCTTCGGCGGTGCCGACGGCGCCATTCCTCGCCACCGGGCGGCTCGGCGAGAGGCAGCTCTCAAGCCTGGCCACCCTCCTCGACGAAACCAGCGGCCTATTCCGGGTCGTGTTGATCCATCATCCGCCGGTCGGCCGCGCCAGGGGGCATTTACGGCGGCTAACCGACGCCAGGCAATTCCGGCAGGTGCTTGCGGCCAAGGGCGCCGAACTCGTGCTGCACGGTCACGATCATCGCCGCTCGCTTATCTGGCTCGAAGGACTGCACCGGAAGATTCCCACGCTTGGCGTGCCGTCAGCCTCCGCCCAGGCGCCGCATCGCCGCGAGCATGCCGGCGGCTTCAATATCTTCCGCATCGACGGCGAGCCCGGCGCCTGGCGCTGCGACGTGACCACGCGCATGCGCGACGCCGATGGCCGTGTTCGAGCGCTCGAAAGCGAGACGCTTTGGTAAACCGGCCTTGCCGGCGCCAATCAACTCACCAGCAGGAACACCCCCGCCACCAGCGCAAGCACCCCGAGGAGAAAGCCGAGCACGAAGGCGCCCGCTGCCCGCCAGCGTCGGCGGCGGCGCTCGCGCGCGGCGGCCTGCGGCCGCACCCGGCTGATGAAATCGGGATCCTCGTCAAGCGCGCGGTCGCGCTCGACGATGCGGCGCGCGGCATAGGTCGTGACTGCCTGGACCATGTCGCCGATCTCATGCGACTCGGCGAGCACGCGCCGGCCGACGCGGGTATCGTGCAGGAAACGGTAGATGCGCTTGTCGCGCCCCATGGCAATGTGCGCGACGGCGTCGATCCACAGCCGCGGGGTATCGCCGCGGCTGACGCCGCGATCGAACAGTTCGATCTCCGGCGGAATGTCGGCAAACAGCGGGTCGAGCGCCTCGTTGAGGAGTTCGAGCCGGGCGACCTCGGCGTCGCGCATGTCGACCACGACGCCGGTGCGCTCGGCGGCCTCGACGCGCGCCTGATGCATCGCCTCTTTGAGCGGCGACGGCCGCTCGCCCTCGCCGGCCCCACGCGACGCAGCTGTTTTGCGTTTCCGGCCCCAGACCATCCCTGGCCGCCCCATTCCTTCCCCTTAAGGACGATAGCCCGGCGGCTGCGCGCACAGAAAGGCCGCGCCC
>Ga0187784_10000473_pt1 | contig 29511 bp, 26 predicted proteins | sample 1015_SJ02_MP15_2_FD_132964 | JGI IMG/M metagenome (GOLD analysis project Ga0187784, IMG submission 132964) | Tropical peat soil microbial communities from peatlands in Department of Meta, Colombia - 1015_SJ02_MP15_20_MG | ecosystem: Environmental > Terrestrial > Soil > Wetlands > Peat | place... | reverse complement strand
ATGAAGCTCCATCCGCGCGATGCAAAGCCGACCGGGTTCGATTTCACCTACGACCTGATCTAGTGCCCTACACCGCCGCCGAAGCGCTCCGCTGCAGAAAGGACTTCCCGGCGCTGCAACGATCCCGAGAGGGTCCTGAGCTTGCATTCCTGGACGGCCCGGGCGGCAGCCAGGTGCCCTCCGCGGTCATCGAGGCGATCGCGGATTGCTACGCCGCCTGCAACGTGAACACGCACGGCAATTTCCCGCCGTCGCGCGAGGTGGACCGGCGCATGGAGCGCGCGCGCGCGGTGGTGGCCGCATTCCTGGGCGCACCGTCCGCCGAGGCGATCTCCTTCGGTCAGAACATGACCACGCTCAACTTTGCCTTGAGCCGGGCGATCGGCCGAACTCTCGCGCCGGGGGACGAGGTGCTCATCACCGAGCTCGATCACGAGGCGAACCGCGGGCCGTGGCTGGCTCTCGAGGAGCGCGGGATCGTGGTGCGGGAAGTGCGCCTGCTGGAATCCGGCGTATTGGACAGCGAGGACATGATCGCCAAGATCGCGCCGCGCACGAGGGTTTTCGCTCTCGGCGCTTCCTCGAATGCCCTCGGGACGGTGAATGACATTGCCCTCGCGAGGCGCCTGACGCGCGAGGTGGGAGCGCTGCTGGTGGTCGATGCCGTGCATTACGCGCCGCACTTCCCGATCGACGTGCGCGCGATGGATGTGGATTTTCTCCTCTGCTCGGCCTACAAGTTCTACGGGCCACACGTCGGGGTACTCTATTCGAAGCCCGGAGCGCTCGATGGCCTGCCGACCGACCGACTACGCGTGCAGGATCCGGCACCGCCCTACCGCATCGAGACCGGCACCCTGAACCACCCCGCCATCGACGGCGTGCGAGCGGCGATCGAGTACCTCGCGGGCTTCGGGAGCGGCGCGACGCTGCGCGAGCGTATCGTCTCGGCCATGACCGACATTTCCGCGTACGAGCACGGATTGGCTCGATCCTACTATGAGGGCGTGCGACGTATACCCGGTGTGCGTGTCTTCGGCCCGGGCTTTGCTTCTCGTGCTCGTGCGCCCACCGTATCGATCACCCTCGCCGAGCGTACGGCGGGTGCGGTCGCCGAGGCGCTCGGCGCGCAGGGAATCTGCGTGTGGGACGGCCATTTCTACGCCGCGCGCGCCATCGAGGTGCTCGGGCTTGCCGAGCGTGGCGGGCTGTTGCGCACCGGAGTCTCGATGTACTCCACCGAGGGCGAGATCGAGCGGCTGCTCGCCGCGATCGAGCGGCTGTCGTAACTCTCCAAAGCTAGGTGCCGCGCGAGAGCGGGCGCTGCGCGCCGCGACCGCAGCGTGGAGGCGCAGCCCGGGCGAGCGCTGCCCACCGGGCCGCAGTTGAACTTCAGCAAAACGCCCGCATCTAACTGGCCCGGGCTGCTTATCGGCCCCGTGGGAGGTTGACTATGCGAAATCTTCTTGCCCGATCGCTGCTTGCGGGTGCCTTGAGCTTCGCGCTCGGCACCGCCGCCATGGCAGATGCCGATCCGACGGTGCATCAAATCTACGAGGCGGCCGCGAGCGGTCACCTCGATCAAGCGCAGCAGATGATGGATCAAGTGCTGCGCGATCACCCGAACAGCGCGAAAGCACACTACGTGCAATCGGAGCTCTATGCCCGCGAAGGCAAGCTCGGCCTCGCGCGCGCCGAGCTCGATCGTGCCGAGCAGCTCGAGCCCGGCCTTCCGAAGGAGAATCCGCGCTCGGTGCAGGAGCTGAAAGCGCAGCTCGGGCTCATTCGGCGTGCCGACCGGCCGGTCGGCTTCACCAGCGAGGCGACGCATTTCCCGTGGGGCACGGTGCTGATCTTGGCACTGGTGGTCGGCGTGTTTTGGATGTTGTTCCGCCGACGGACGACTTACGTACAGTATCCCCCGGGTGGCGTGCCGCCCGCGACGCCGGGCGCATACGGTCCGGGAGGCTACGCGGGTCCGGGAGGCTATGGCCCGGGTGGCCCGGTGGGCGGCGGCGGGCTTGGCTCCACGGTCGCCGGGGGTCTCGCCGGCGGACTTGCGGCCGGTGCCGGGATCGTCGCGGGCGAGGAGCTCGCGCATCATCTCCTCGACGGGCGCCAGAGTGCCGCGCCACCCGCGCCGGCGGCCGATGACAGCGAGTGGAATTCCCCGAACAGCGATATGGGCGGCGCGGACTTCGGCGTGAACGACCCCGGGTCGTGGGACGATGGCTCCGGCGGGGGCGGCGGCGGGGACGACTGGACCTGAGCGCGCCAGTCGCTGAGCGCTCGCCGGTAAGCGCTCGCCTGCGCTGGCCGCCGGGTGCCTTCTAGCCCACGCGGCGAATCGCTCCCGCGACCGCATCGTGCAGGGCTTGCATCCCGAAGGAGATGTCTTGCACCACTCCGTCGAGGAAGAAGGTCGGTGTGGCGCGAATGTGGCTGCGGCGCGCGCCGTCCACATGCTCGCGCACCCGCTGCAGGTAGATGTGATCGTCCATCTCGGCGGTGTAGCGCGCGAGATCCAGCCCGAGCTCGCTCGCGTAGCGGTGTAAATCCCGCTCCTTCAGATGCGCCTGATTCTCGAACAAGAGGTCGTGCATGGCCCAGAACTTCCCTTGCGCGGCTGCCGTTTCGGAAACCTCCGCCGCCAGGAGCGCATGAGGGTGTACATCCTGCAAGGGAAAATGCCGGAAGATGAAGCGGATTCTGTTCGGAAACCGCTCGAGCAGCAGCTTTGGCGTCGGTGCGGCGACCTTGCAGCTCGGGCACTCGAAGTCGCCGTACTCGACGAGCGTGACGGGCGCGTGCTCGGAACCCCGGGAATGATCGGTCGGCTGCGGCGGCACCGCCAGGGTCGTCGCATGGGCATGGGTGGGTGGAGTCATAACGAGCCCTCTCTGCGTAGTGGTATGCGCCGGCGGAGTAGTTCTATGCGCCGGCTGATTCGATGGGCCGGAGCGTGAGGCGCAGCCGTGTCGAGCGACGCAGCAGCTCGAGCTCGCAGTCGCGACCGATCGAGCTGGCATCCAGCATTCGCTGCAACCCATCGATGCCCTGAACCGCCGTTCCGTTGAGCGCGATCAGCCGATCGCCGACCGCGATCCCCGCCCGCTCTGCAGGACTTCCCGCCGCGACTTCGAGCACGTGAACCGCGCCGGAGCTCGGCAGATTGAAATGCCGCACGATGCGCGTCGCGACTTGCACGCTCGCACCCGATACGCCGATATAGGCGCGGCGCACCCGTCCGTGCGCGAACAACTGACCGATCACCCACTTCGCCGTGTTGATGCCGGTCGCGAAGCAAATTGCCTGCGCCTCGCGGATCATCGCGGTATTCACGCCGATCACCCTGCCCCGCGAATCGACCAATGGACCGCCCGAATTTCCCGGATTGAGTGCCGCATCCGTCTGGATGATATCGTGCATCAGACGACCCGTGCTCGCACGCAGCGTCCGGCCGAGCGCCGAGATCACGCCGGTCGTGACGGTCTTCGAGTATCCCAGGGGATTGCCGATGGCGATGGCGACCTGGCCGACGCGCAGCGTTGCCGAGTCGCCGAACTCCGCGTAGGGAAGCGCGGCGGCCGATCCGATGCGCAGCACCGCGAGGTCGGAATCGGGATCGCTCCCCACGAGGTCGGCGCTCACGCCGGACTCATCGTTCAGACGCACGGTCACCCGATCCGACCCGTGCACCACGTGGCTGTTGGTCAGGATATAGCCATCGGGCGTGAACAAGAATCCGGAGCCGCTCCCGCGGTGCTCTCGGCGGCCTCGCCTGTGCGCGACCTCGATGAAGGTGACCGCCGGCGCGATGCGCTCCAGAGCACCGATCACCGCCCCGGAGTAGGCATCCAGCAACGCCGAATCCTCGCTCGGGGGCGCGCTCTCCAGCGACGCGAACCGCGGTGTGAGCATGGCAGCTGTCAGCTCAAAATGATCCTGGGCGCGGCCGAGAGTCCTTCCACGATGAGCCGGTTGATCCGCTGAACGAACACGGCCGGATCATCGAGCTCACCCCCTTCGGAGAGCATCGCTTGGTCGTAGAGCACGTACGCGAGATCCGCGAATGCCCTGTCGTCGGCGGTGTCCTTGAGGCGCTCGACCAGCGGATGCTTCGGGTTCAACTCGAGAATCGGCAGCGTCGCGAAGGGGTTGCTCTGGCCCGCTTGCTTCAGGATTCGACCCATGCGCAGGCTCATGCCGAACTCGCCGGCGACGAGGACCGCGGGAGAGTCGGTGAGCCGGCCGCTCAGGTGCGCGCTGGCAATCTTGCCCGACAAGGTCTTGCCGAGCCGTTCCAAGGTGTCCTTGTAAGCGCCTTCGGCGGCAGCCTTCTCCGGCGTCTCGATCGCGGAGGTGACGTCCGCGGCGGCGGTTGACACGTTGGCGAGCGACTTGCCCTCGAATTCGTGCAGGTGCGCCGCGACCCACTCATCGATCCGGTCGGTCAGCAACAGGACCTCCAGACCCCGAGCGCGGAAACCCTCCAGATGCGGGCTGCTACGCGCGGCCGTGAGAGAGTCGGCGGTCAGATAGTAGATCGCTTTCTGGTCCGGCTTCATGCGCGACACGTAATCGCTGAGCGTCACCTCGGCCGCCTCACCCGCCGCGGCCGTGGAGTGCAAGCGCAGCAGCTTCGCCACCCGCTCCTTTTGTCCCGGATCCTCGATCACTCCTTCTTTCAGTACAACGCCGAAGGTCTTCCAGAATTCGGCATACTCCGCGGGCTTGTCGGCGGCAAGCTCATCGAGCAAGTCCAGGGTGCGCTTCACCAGCGCGGACTTGATCTTCTCCACGGTGCGATTGTTCTGCAGGAGCTCGCGCGACACGTTGAGCGGCAGATCGTCGGTATCGACCAGACCGCGCATGAATCGCAGCCACGGTGGCAGCAGCTGCGCCGCCTTGTCCATGATGAAGACACGCTTCACGTACAAATGGATGCCGCTGTGTCGCTCGCGATCGAACAGCTCGAAAGGTGCACGTTTGGGCAGATACAGGAGCGAGGTGTATTCCAGATTACCCTCGACCTTGTTGTGTGCCCACGCGCGCGCGGGCTCCGAATCGTGCGTGAGATGCTTGTAGAAGGCCTGGTAGTCCTCGTCCTTGAGATCGCTCTTCGGACGGGTCCAGAATGCCTTGGCCTGATTCAACGTCTCCTCGGCGTCCTTGCTCTTGAGAACGATCGGGAAGCTCAAATGGTCCGAGTACTTGCGCACCAGCTCGCGCAAGCGGGCAGGCTCGAGAAATTCCTTGTCGTCCGCGCGCAAATGCAGGATCACTTGCGTGCCGCGATCCTTTTGGTCATCGGGCTGGATCTCATAGGTTCCTTCGCCATCGGACTCCCAGCGCACCGCCTCGCCGTCGGCGCGCTTGGAGAGCACCGTGACGCGGTCGGCGACGATGAATGCCGAATAAAAACCGACGCCGAACTGACCGATCAGCTGAGCGTCCTTGGCCGAGTCGCCGCTCAGCTTGTCGAGAAAACTCCTGGTGCCCGATCGAGCGATGGTGCCGAGATGGTCGATCACCTCCTCCCGGCTCATCCCGATCCCGTTGTCCCTGATGGTCAGCGTGCCCGCGGTCGCGTCCGGGATCAGCGTGATGGTGAGCGTATCGGAGCCCAACAATCCCGGGTTGGCGATCGCCTCGAAGCGCAATCTCTCGCACGCGTCGGAGCCGTTCGAGATCAGCTCGCGCAGGAAAATCTCCTTGTGCGAGTACAGCGAATGGATCACGAGGCGTAGCACCTGCTTCGTCTCGGACTGGAACTCCTTGATCTGCGGCTGTGTTTCGGCGGTCATGGCGTAACCATAGTGACTTTGGGGCTCGCTCGGCAAGTCAACCTCCCGACGTGGGGCCGGCGTCCGATACTTCAAGCGATTGCCGGCCCTCGCGGGGCGCTACGGCCCGGCGCGCGGCCCTACGGCCAGCCGGCGCGCGGATCGAACTTGAGGTCGCGCTTCATGCGCTCATAGGCTTCGCGGGCTTCCCGCGTATGCGCCGCGGGCGTCACCAGCTTGATGACGACCAACTGGTCCCCGACCGGATGCGCGGGTAGTCCGCGGCCGCGGAGCCGCAGCTTCTGACCGCTCTGGGCTCCGGCCGGAATGGTCAACTCGACCGTCCCCCCGAGCGTCGGCACGGCCACCTTGGCTCCCAGGGCTGCCTCCCAGGGCGCGATCGGCAGCTCGACGTGCACATCCTTGCCGTGCAGGACATACAGCGGATGAGGACGGAGCTTGACGCGGAAGATGAGCGAAGGATGGTGGCCGATGCCGGCGATGCGCAGTGCCTGCCCGTCGGCGATGCCGGCCGGAATTTGCACATCCACCTGTCGCGGTCGCCCGTTCTCGTGAATGGTCACGCGGCGTTTCGTGCCGGTGAAGGCCTCTTCCACCGTCACCTCGAGGACGCCGGCGTCGGCCTCCGCTCGAGCATGAGCGCCCGCCCCGCCGAACAGGCTGGAGAAGAAATCGCTGAACCCGTTTAAGTCGGAAAAGCGCTGGTTCCCGAACGAGAACCGCTGCTCCCAATCGGGCGGGGGACGGAACTGCTGCCCCGGTCGGTAGTTATGCCCGAGTTGATCGTACGCGGCGCGTTTCTCGGGATCCTTCAGGACCTCGTACGCCTCCTGCACGTCCTTGAACTTGGCCTCGGCATTGCGCTCCTTGCTGACGTCCGGATGGTATTTGCGGGCGAGCTTCCGATAGGCGCGCTTGATCTCCTCGGCGCTCGCGCCGCGGCTCACACCCAACGTGTCGTAGTAATCCTTGAACTGCATTCCGAACCCTTACGCCTGAGCCGCTATAGTACGCTCGGTGTCCGCGGCGCGGTCGCGCGGCAGACATGCTCTCCGGCGAGCCGTCTGAACGTGTCGTACGGCTTGAAAATGCATCGCCGCGTCCCGACCTCGCGTACCATATTGTGGTTGGTTTCCGCAAAGAAAAGGGCCTATGAAGCGCATCTTCCTGTTTATCGTGACTAACCTCGCGGTGCTCGTCCTGTTGAGCGTCGTGGTGTTCGTCCTCGAGAGCGTGTTCGGCGTTCGGCTGCCCCGAGGCAGTCTCGGCGGCATGCTGGTGTTTGCGGCCGTGTTCGGCTTCGGCGGAGCGTTGATCTCGCTGGCGTTATCCAAATGGACCGCCAAGAACATGATGGGTGTGCGCGTGATCGGCGAGCCGCAATCCGAGGCCGAGCGTTGGCTCCTCGGCACGATCGGGCGCCTTGCGACCAAGGCCGGTGTCGGAATGCCCGAGGTGGGGATATTCGACGCCGAGGAGATGAACGCGTTCGCAACCGGTGCGCGGCGCGACGCGGCGCTGGTCGCCGTGAGCACCGGGCTGTTGCGCGGGATGTCCGCGCAGGAGGTCGAGGCGGTCCTGGGGCACGAGATCACTCACGTGGCGAACGGCGACATGGTGACCCTCGCTTTGTTGCAGGGCGTGCTCAACACCTTCGTCATTTTCCTGGCGCGCATCATCGGCGGGGTGGTCGATCGCGCGCTGCTGCGCAACGACCGGGAGGAATCGGGCATCGGCTACTTCCTCACCACCCTGGTGGCGCAGATCGTGCTCGGCATTCTGGCGAGCATGATCGTCGCCTGGTATTCGCGGCAGCGCGAGTTCCGTGCCGATCGCGGTGGGGCGGATCTGGCCGGCACCGGCAGCATGATCGGGGCGCTCGAGTCGCTGAAGCGCAGCCACGGCGAGCCGATGCCGCCGCAAATGCAGGCGTTCGGGATCAACACCGGCGAGCCCCAAGGATTTTTGCGCCTGTTCATGAGCCATCCGCCGCTCGACGTTCGGATAGCGGCGCTGCAAGCTGCTGCGCACGCGTGAGCGCGGGTGTGCCGGCCGAACGCCTGAGCCCGAGGCCGGTGCCCGCGATAATGACGACCCATGCCTGATCGCGAGACGCTCGCCGAGCTCAAAGCCGTGGTGGGCGAGGGTGCCTGGCTCGATTCGCGCGACGACGTGTCGGCCTTTACGGTGGATTTTCGCAGCCTGTACCGTGGCGCGACGCCGCTCGTGCTCTTTCCGCGCGAGCTCGACCAGGTATCGCGAATTCTCGCGATCTGCCACCGCGAACGCGTGGCTGTGATCCCCCATGGGGGCAACACCAGCTACTGCGGCGGCGCGACGCCCGATGAATCCGGCTCGCAGATCGTATTGTCGATGCGCCGGCTGAAGCGGATCCGCGAGATCGATGCCGCCAATTTCTCGATGATCGTCGAGGCCGGTTGCACCTTGGCCGAGGCGCAGGCGGCCGCAAGCTCGCGCCAGCTCCTCTTCCCCTTGAGCCTCGGCTCGGAAGGCAGCGCGCAAATCGGCGGGAATCTCTCGACGAACGCCGGTGGCACGGCGGTGTTGCGCTACGGCATGATGCGCGACTTGGTGCTCGGGCTGGAAGTGGTGCTCGCGGACGGGCGCGTGATGCGTGGGCTCAAGAGCCTGCGCAAGGACAACACCGGCTACGACGTGAAGTCCTTGTTCGTAGGAGCCGAAGGTACCTTGGGGGTGATCACCGCAGCATCCCTCAAGCTCTTCCCCGAGCCCCGCGATACGGCGACCGCGCTGGTCGGGGTCGACTCCCCGCAGCACACGCTGCAATTGCTCGCGCATCTACGCGCAGCGGCGGGCGACGCCGTGACCGCCTTCGAGCTCATGCCACGCATCGCCGTCGAGCTCACCGTGAGGCACATCGCGGGCGTCGCCAATCCCCTCGATCAGCCGGCCGCCTGGTTCCTGTTGATCGAGTTGAGTGCCGCGAGCCCGCGCTTCGAGCTCGCGACGCTGCTCAGCGATGCGTTGCAGGAAGCCGCGGGGCTCGGCATCGTGCAGGATGCCTTGATCGCGAGCTCGCTCGGCCAGGCACAGGCCATGTGGAAGCTACGCGAATCGATACCGCAAGCCCAGCGCCATCACGGTCTGAGCCTGAAGCACGACGTGTCCGTTCCGCTGTCGCGGATTGCGACGCTCATCGAGGAGGGCTCGGAGCTCGTCAAGCGTCTCGCGCCCGAGGGCGAGGTCGTGAGCTATGGCCACGTGGGAGATGGAAATCTGCATTTCAACGTGAGCTTGAGACCCGGCGGCGACAGCGCCGCATTCCTCGCGTGCGCAAAGCCTCTCGAGTCGGCGATCTTCGATCTCGTTGAGCGTCTGGGCGGTAGCGTCAGCGCAGAGCACGGCATCGGGCGGCTCAAGGCGGCGGTGCTGGCCGAGCGTGCCGATCCGGTGGAGCTCGCCGTGATGCGGGCGCTGAAGGGGGCGTTGGACCCGCGCGGCATTTTGAACCCCGGCAAGGTGCTGACCTAAGGCGAGCGCGCAGGCGCATGCGCAAGCTGACCGTACCGCTTCGCACCGCACGGCTGAATTTGCGCGAGTTCGCCAGGACCGATTTCGAAGCGGTCCTTGCCTATTCGGCCGACCCGCGAGTGACTCGGTATTTGCTCTTCGGTCCGCGCGACGAGCAGAGCACGGCCGAGTACCTCAAGGGACTGCTGGCTTCGCAGCACGAGGTGCCGCGCACTCGATTCGAGCTCGCGGTGGAGGAAAGCGCTTCCGGCCGCGTGATCGGCGCCTGCGACCTGTCGCTGGTCGAGCCTGCCGTGGTAGACCTGGGGTACATGCTGGCGGCCCCCGACTGGGGCAAGGGCTACGCCACCGAGGTCGCGCTCGCCCTCGTCGATGCCGCGTTCTGCGATCTGCGCGCCGAGCGTGTCATCTCGACGGTCGATGTCAACAACAAGGCATCGATTCGGGTCCTGGAGAAAATCGGCATGCGCTGGGAAGCGGTGTTTCGCAAGCATCGCCGCGCAAAGAACCGCTGGTGGGACTGCCACCTGTACGTGCTGCCGCGTGCCATCTGGGAATCGACGCGCTCCTGAATCAGAAATTCGCCGTGCACCGAAAGCGCCGCCGCGGCCCGACCGCAAGGCGCGACGACATACTTTAGCGTATTCAAGGGAGGAGCAACGCAGCGGGCGGGGCGCCGCGGCGTTCGCAGCCTACTCCTCGCGCTCCTCGCGCTCCTCCGCCGCCTGCGCGCGTGCACGCTGTCGCGCGCGCTCCAGCACCTCCGCGCTCGGCATGCCTGCGTTGCGGTGGCTGAGGAGCGTGAACAGCACGCCCACGAGGACTGCGACGACGAGGACGATGATGAGGATCGCTTTCACGAAAGAAGCTGCGCGCTCAGATGATCGCGCTGTCCGTCACTCGCACGAGCCCTTCCTGGGAGGTGCTCGCAACGAGCCGTCCGTCGCGGCTGAACACGCTCCCGCGGGCAAAGCCGCGCGCACCCGAGGCGCTGGGGCTGTCGGTCGCGTAGAGGAGCCACTCGTCGACGCGTGCCTCGCGGTGAAACCACATCGCGTGGTCGATGCTCGCGACGGTGAGTTTCGTGCGCGCCTGCGGAACGATGTGCGGGATCATCGCCGTGTCGAGCAAATTGAAGTCGGAAACGTACGCAAGCAGACAGCGATGCAGCGCGTCGTCGTCGGGAAGCCGGGCGACGGCGCGAATCCAGATGTTGCGCAGCGGCTGCAATTTTTGCGGCTTGAAAAAATCCGGCGCAACGACAGGCCGGAACTCGAAGGGCCGCTTTTGCTCGAGCACCCGGCGCAGCGCCGCCGGCAGGCGATGGAGGATGTCTCGGGTGTGGGTCTCGAGGTCGTGCAGCTCCTCGGGCGAGGGAACTTGCGGCATCGGCAATTGATGGTCGAAGCCGACCTCGGCGGATTGAAACGAGGCGGACATGTTGAAGATCTGCGCCCCGTGCTGAATGGCGATGACGCGCCGGGTGGAAAAGTGATTCCCGTCGCGCGCGCGGTCGACCTCGTAGACTATCGGCGAATTGAAGTCCCCGCGGCGCAGGAAATACGCATGCAGCGAGTGCACGGCGCGGCCCTCGACCGTGGCGGTCGCCGCCATCAGGGCTTGGCCGAGCACCTGGCCCCCGAATACCTGCGGACTGCCGATGTCGCGGCTCTCGCCGCGGAACAGGTCGAGCTCGATGCGCTCGAGCGTCATCACCTTGACGAGGTCGTCGAGCAGCTGATGGCCGGTCATCATCTCAGCGTGGACCGGCCGGCGAGCTATCGGGGGCGACGCCGAGGCGCTGCTGCATGATCGGGCTCGTCGTCGTGTATTGCAGGAACTGGCGCTTTTGCGGATACAGGTAATGCTGGATCCCGAATGCTGCGAGCGCGGCTTCGTGAAAGCCGCTCAGGATGAGCTTCTTCTTGCCCGGATAGGTGTTGATGTCGCCGATCGCGAAAATACCGGGCACGCTGGTCTGAAAATTCTCGGTGTTGACCTTGAGGGCTTTCTTCTCCATCTCGAGGCCCCATTCGGCGACCGGGCCGAGCTTCGGATGCAGCCCGTAGAAGGCGAGGATCTGGTCGGCGGATACCTCGATGAGGCTATCGCCCGTGTTCGGCTTGAGCACGGCGCCCGTGAGTTTGTGATGATCTCTGCGCAGCGCGACCACCTGTCCCTCTACGTAACGCATCTTGCCTGCGCCGACGAGCTCGCGCATGCGCGCGACCGTCGCGGGTGCTGCGCGAAATTCCGCGCGCCGATGGATCAGGGTGAGTGAGCGCGCTTTCTCGCACAGGGCGACCGTCCAGTCGAGCGCCGAGTCCCCGCCGCCGCAGATCAGAAGGTCCTGCCCGTAGAAGTCGTTCGCCGACTTGATGCGATAGTGCACGCTCTTGCCCTCGAACTGCTCGACTCCCTCGAGCGCGAGGCGGCGTGGCTGAAAGGAGCCGACGCCGGCGGCAATCACCACGGCCCCGGCGGTCAAGCGCGTGCCCAAGGAAGTGGCCACGAGAAACCGACCGTCCGCGAGCGGCCGCAGCTCCGTCACCTCTTGGCCGAGATGGAAGGTTGCATGGAAAGGCTTCAGCTGCTGCAGCAGCCGGTCGATGAGCTCCTGAGCGCCGCAAACGGGCAAGGCGGGGATGTCGTAGATCGGCTTGTCGGGGTAGAGCTCGGTGCACTGCCCACCGACCTGGGCGAGCGAGTCGATGATGGCCGACTTGATACCGAGGAGCCCGAGCTCGAAGATCTGAAACAAGCCGACCGGACCCGCACCGACGATCACCGTTTCGACATAGTCTGGCGAGGCCGCCGGGGTTTGGATTGCTTCCGACATAAAAAAGACGCTTCCTCAAGGACTTAAGCAAATGCGCGGCATTGTAGCTGAACGCGTCCCGCGACCTCTGCGGGGGTAGACGGGCACTTTGCCAAAAACCTTCAATTTCGGCTCAAATCGCCGAAATTCACTCCAAGATCGCAAAGGTATCGACAAACTTCGATGCAGCATCCCCGGTCGTGCGCTCGCGTCGCGACGGGCCGGTGATGCGTGCAAACGCCTCCCGGAATTGCGCGCCCCAATTTCGCTCCACCGAATACCCGTGGCCGACTTTCGGCAGCAACACCATCTCGGCGCCGGGGACCTGGGCCACGAATCTCTGCGTCGCAGCCGCTGCACAGACCTGATCGATCTCTCCTTGCAGCGCGACCCAGCGACCTGGGAGCGCCTTGGCGGGGAGAAGATCCACGCCCTGGAGACGACCCTTGTCATCGAGACGCGAGGTGGACATGAGCCCCGACCCCGGCGCGGCGCCCGCTGCGGCTGCGGCGCAGCCGGCGCCCCTAGCAACGGCGAGCCACGTGCATGCCGCAGAGCTCTTCATGAGGGTACCCACGAGAAGGTGCCCACGAGCTACTTGCTCAGGACCTTGCCGACGCCGCCCGAGATGAGCGTGGTGACGTCGAGCAACGCGCCTGCCATACCGAGTCCGCCGGGCGCAGCGAGATAGCGCGGGCGCCACACCGGCAGAAACTTCTCCTTGAATTTGCGCAGACCCTCGAACGGATAGAAGTTCTCGCCGTAGCGCTGCACCATCCGCCCGAGCTTGTGCCAAGCGGGCGCGAGCGCGTGCTCTTCCAGTCCCGCGAGAGGTGCCATTCCCAAGCTGAACCACTGGTAGTGCTGTGCCTTGCCCCAGAGCATGCACTCGACCAGCAGAAAATCGATTACGCCCTTGGGCGCCTCGTCGCTGTAGCGCATCAAGTCCACCGACAGTTGGCTATCGGCACCGGCGCGCCAGATGTTCGCGAAGGCGACGATCACCCCCGCGCGGCGGACCACGGCACAGTCGAAGTACGACAGGTAGCGCTCATCGAAGTAGCCGAGCGAGAAGCGCTTTTCCGCCGTGTTCTTCGCGCCGAGCCAGGCGTCCGAGACTGCGCGCAGCTCGGGTAAGATCGCCGGGACATCGGCGCGCGCGACGATCTCGAAGAGCGCGCCCTCGCGCTGCGCACGGCGATGCGGATGGCGCAAATCCGCACGCGCGGCACCCTCCAGCGAGAAGGTGTCGAGCGGCACCCGAGCCTCCTCGCCGAGCTTGCCCAAGTTCAGTCCCAAATCGATATAGAGGGGTAGATTGTCGGGCGAGATCTGATAGAACACCGGCGATACGGCCATCCAGTCGCAGTTCTCGACGAAGGTCCAGAGGAGCGGCTCGTACAGCGAGGACGGGCCGACGGGATCGCCCATGGAGACCCAGCTGCTCCCGGAAGCCTGATACATGATGAACGCCGTGCGCTGCGCATTGAACAGGAGGTTCTTGTCGCCGAGCAGTGCCAGGTTCGCAGTCGTGTCGTGGGCGTTCTCGATGAGCGCCGCGGCGCGCTCGAGATCCGCCACGCTCGGCGGCAAGATCGGCGGTTTCGAAGGACGCAGTAGACGCCACAGGGCATAGGCGGCCGCGATCATCACCGCGAGCAGCAAGGCGCGCAGGCTCCGCGGCGCGGGCGCCTCGAACGCAAACTGCCACCACAGCTCGTTGCTGTACGGCACATGCCGGTACGCAAACAGCACGAGCCACACCGCCGCGCCGAGCACCAGGAGCACCGCGACCACCCACGGGAGCGAGAATCGCTGCTCGATGAGCGAGGCTCGCCGTCGAAACCGATTTCGCGCAGAGACGAGCACCACGGCGATCATGCCGAGAATGATCGCCTCCTCGTAGTCGAACCCCTTCAGGAGCGATGCCAAAACACCGGCGCACAGCAGCCACATCGTGAGATACCAGGCCGCATCGAGCCGGCGGTACAAGCCGTGCGCAAGGACGAGGAGTCCGACGCCCACCGCGCTTCCCAGGAGGTGGGACAGCTCGAGGATCGGCAACGGCACGACGTGGCGCAACTGGGCGAGCCGATGGCCCGGCCTCGAGCCGGAGAGCAGCAGGATCGCCCCGGCGCCGAAGACGGCCAGGGCGCTCGCCTGAGGCGTGACCGTGCGCAGCCACGTACGCCCGAGCTGCGCCATCCGTACCATGGGACCGCGGTGAGCCCAGAGCTCGTGCGCGCCGAGCAAGGCGAGCGCCACGGCGAAGGGGACCAGGTAGTAGATGATGCGATAGGCGAGCAGCGCCCCCAGCAGCTGGTCCGCGGGCACCGTACGGAACAAGAGCAGCAGCACCGATTCGAATACACCGACGCCGCCCGGCACGTTGCTGATGATGCCGGCGGCAATCGAGATGATGAACATCGCCGCAAACGCCGCGAAGCCGATATCCGCCTGAGCGGGAAGGAGCACATACAGGACGCCGGCTGCGCACAACAGGTCTGCGCTGGCGACGCCCACTTGTGCGAAGGCGATGAGCGGGCTAGGAACCGGTATCACGATCTTGCGCCACTTGATTGGCTCGTGCCGGCTGCAGGCCAAACTGAGGTAGGCAATCACGCCTGCGAGCAACACGGAGCCCGCGAGGATCACGATCGAGCGATGCAGATGCAGCACAGCGCCGGAGAGAGCGGCCTCGGAGACCAGAGACAGGCCGAGGAGCGCCGCGGCGCCCAGGGAAAAGGTCAGGGTGCCGAAGGCGACGACGGTCGCGATCTGTTTTGCGGCGAGGCCCAGAACCGAGTACGCCCGGAATCGAATGGCGCCGCCGCTCAAGGTGTTCAAGCCGACGTTATGTCCGATGGCATAGCCCATGAACGAGATCAGGGCGAGCCTCGGGTACGGGACACGCGCGCCCGCGAACCTGAGCCCCAGCGCATCGTACAGTGTCAAGGAGCCGTATCCGGCCGCGGTGAGCAACACCGCGCCCAACAGCTGCGAGGGGCGGATCGCCTGCGTGTGGGCGAGAATATCGCGCCAGCGATACTGCCCGATGACGTGATGCAGCCAGAACAACGCGATCCCGAAGAGGGCGATTCCGAGCAGCGTCGTCCATGCAGGGACCTTTCTCATTGTGGGTGGGAGCGTCAAGCCGCGTATCGTAGCAGGGCGTTCGAGCGGCCGGTGGGCTCGGATCGCGGACCGGTTCGCCCACAGCGGCGCGCAAAATGCTAGGGTTAGGCATCATTGACGCAGGAAGGTGACCCGCATATGAGCTCCCCCAACGAGGCCCTCAAGGCAACCATGGATGCGAATCAGATCTATCGCGAAGAGATATTCACCGATCGGCGGGTGGGCACCATCCGCCGCTTGACTCCGGTCGGTGCCGACGGATCCTTGGATCCGGTGCGCCCAGTCCTCTTCATCGGGCAAGCGCAAGTCATGACGCCGGTGGGCGCGGTGCCGATCAGTTTCGAGCTCGAGGCGACGACGCTCGCCGCGGCAATCGCCAAATTCGGCGAGGCGGCCGAGCAAGCCGTCCATCAGACCCTGCGCGAGCTGCAGGAGTTGCGTCGCGAGCAGGCCTCCTCGCTGGTTATCCCCGACGCGGCGGGAGCGGCGGCGCTCACGAATCCCAGCGACGTCTTGGGACGCGGTCGGCCGCGACGCTGAGCCGGCGCCAGTGTGGCGGCGCACGCCTTGTCGAGCGGGACGCTGCGTTGAGGCGGGCGCTGCATTCAAGCGGCGCTCGTAGAATCTAGCTGACTTGCTTTTTTGGCACTTTACACAGAAATTTCGAGCGCATGGGCGCCTCGATTACAACCCTTGCGATTGCCGGCAACATCGTTCTGCTCGCGATCACGGCCCTCCTGATCTACCAATCTCTGCATCGACGCTCACGGCAGAGCGCGGAGCTGCGCGGCCAAAAGCAACGACTGGAGCACGAGGTCGACGAGCAAACGCGCGAGCTGGTGGAGCTGTCGACACATCTTCAACGGCTCGCCGAGCGCGAGAAAGCGAGCCTTGCGCGCGAGCTGCATGACGAGCTGGGGGGGCTGCTGGTGGGCGCGCGCATGGACATCTCCTGGGCCGAGCAGCATCTGCGTGCCGACGATGTCGACATGAGACAGCGGCTCAATCGGGTGCAGCAGAACCTGTCGGCCGGAATCGACCTCAAGCGCCGCATCATCGAGGAGCTGCGTCCGACTTTGCTCGACAACGTAGGTTTCATCGCGGCGCTTCGATGGCAGTTGAGCCAGAGTTGCACCCGCGCCGGGTTCACATGCAACGAGTATCTTCCGAGCGAGGAGCCGAGATTCACTCCCGATGCGGCCATCGCGCTGTTTCGGATCGCCCAGGAAGCGTTTGCCAACATCGTCAAGCACTCGAGCTCGAAATCGGTGGACGTGTCTCTCGACATCGATGACGATAGCGTGGTGTTCCGCATCAGCGGCGAGGGAATTTCGGATGCGAGTTCGGCGAGCGATGCGCAGTTGCTGGCCTCCATGCGCCACCGGGTTCGCGCGCTGGGTGGAGAGTTCGCCGTGTCGGGTTCCGCGGCCGGGGGGCTCCTCGAGGCGCGGATCCCGGTGTCGAGGGCACTTCGGCCGCTGGCTGACGCGGAGCCACTGTAAGCGGGCGCGACATCGCGCTCGGTGTGGGGCGGTGCGCTCATGCGCGCTCTGAAACTGACGGGTGTTGCGATCGCGGCACTCACGGGCGCCGCGCTCGTCGCCTCCCCCGGAATCGGCGCAAACCGAGATGCCCTGCGGCAGATAGTCCAGGAGCAATGCCTCGTTCATTGGGTCGAGCGACATGACCCGGAGCCGTGCGAGCGCGTCGAGCCGGAGGACCCGCTGCACCACGACTCGGGCTTTGCGGTCCTCGCGGATCGCAAGGGAGGCGCGCATTTCTTGCTGATACCGACCCGCAGCATCAGCGGGATCGAAAGCCCCGAGCTCGTCTTGCCCGATGCGCCGAATTACTTCGCGGCGGCGTGGCAAGCGCGCGATCGGCTCGCGGCGGTGATCGGGCATGATATTGCGCGCAACGCCATCGGATTGGCGGTGAATTCCAAGCACGCGCGCAGCCAGGATCAGCTGCACATCCACATCGAGTGCCTGCGTCGCGAAGTTTTCGACGCGCTGAGCGAGGCGGGGCCGCGCCTCGGCGCCGCCTGGGCACCCCTCTCCATCGGCCCGGCGAGCTACAGCGCGCGCAGGCTGAGCGGCGAGGATTTGAATGGCCAGAATCCGTTCAAGCTGCTCAGGGATGAAGTGCCCGAGGCCCGCCGCGATATGAGCGCCTATACGCTCGTCGTGGCGGGGGCCGACGAGAAGAGCGGATCCGGATTCATCGTGATGGCGGGCACCACCGTGGCTGGCGAGCTACTCCTCGATTCGACGTGCGCCGTCGCCTCGAATGGAGCTCGCTTGCAAACTCATGGCACCCGATGATTCGCCGCCGGTCGAGCCGCCATGGCTCACGATCGGTCGCGAGCTCGCCGCGATTGCCCAGATCGGCCTCACCTTCTGTCGCGATCCGTTCGACCGGCAGCGCTACGAGCGCGTCCGGGAGCTGTCCGCTACCCTGATCGCTCGAGGCGCAGGCCTCGCCGAGCGCGATGTGCTCGAGATCCTGTGCCACGGCACAGGCTACGCAACGCCCAAAGTCGACGTGCGGGCCGCCGCGTTCGCCGATGGCCGCGTGCTCCTCGTGCGTGAGGTGAGCGACGGGTCCTGGACGCTCCCGGGAGGGTGGGCGGATGTCAATGAATCGCCGGCCGAGAGTGTGGTGCGCGAGGTCGCTGAGGAGTCGGGCTACCGGGCGCGAGCCGTCAAGCTCGCGGCGGTGTACGACTATCGCAAGCGCAATCGGCTCCACCATCTCGATTCGATCTACAAGCTGTTCTTCATCTGCGAGCTCGAAGGAGGAAGTGCTCGGTCCAGCATAGAGACGAGCGAGGCGGCGTTCTTCGCTCGTGATGCGCTGCCTCCGCTATCGATCGGCCGCACGACCGCGGCACAGATCGAGCGCATGTTCGAGCATGCCGAGCGCCCGGATCTACCGACCGATTTCGATTGAGCTCGAGGCGGCGCCCAGAAGCGCATACAGACCGCCCAAGATCCAGAACAGCACGATCAGCCGCGAGTCGCCGAGCGCACCGGCGAGAGTTCCCGGCAACCTTAAAATGCCCACCCCGACGGTACCGCCGAACACCATCGCGAGGCCGAACCCGAGCCCCAAGACGCGCCATAGCGGGCGCACCGGCTACCCTGCCCGCCGGCTCGATCGCCCGAGCGATCCGCAGCTTTCCCATGCCATGTGTTCAGTCCTTCGAGAAACCGCGCCAGATGTTAGCATCCTCTCTAAACTTGAGTTCGAGGTGCCGCCATGCCTCAAGAGGTCTTGCTCGCGATCGATCAGGGGACGAGCTCGAGCCGCGCGATGGGCTTCTCGACCGCCGGCGAGATGATCGCTGTCGAGCAGCAATCGTTCGAGCAGATCTACCCCTCGCCGGGATGGGTCGAGCACGACGCCGAGGTCATCTGGGCGACGGTGATGTCCACCAGCCGCCGCGTGCTGCAGCGGCTCAAGGAGTCCGGTGCGCAGGTCGTCGCGGTCGGCATCACCAATCAGCGCGAAACGACGGTGCTCTGGGACCGCCGCAGCGGCGCGCCGATCTATAACGCCATCGTTTGGCAGGACCGCCGCACCGCCGACCATTGTCGCGAGCTCGATCGCACGCACGCCGACGCGGAGCTCAAGCGCAAGACCGGACTGCTCTTCGACCCGTACTTTTCGGCGACCAAGATCGCCTGGATTCTCGATCACCTCCCGGGGGCGCGTGAGGCGGCCAAGGCCGGACATATCGCGTTCGGTACGATCGACTGCTTCTTGCTTTGGCGCCTCTCCGGTGGACGCCTGCACGTCACCGACGCGACCAATGCGAGCCGAACCGCGCTGTACGATATCCGCAAGGGTCGCTGGGATGAAGCCTTGTGCGAGATGTTCAGGGTTCCCATGGGCTGTCTGCCGGAAGTTAGGGACAGTGCGGGGGATTTCGGGCGGATCGATCCGAGCGTGCTCGGGGACTCGCTTCCCATACGGGGGGTCGCGGGCGATCAGCAGGCGGCGTTGGTCGGGCAGGCCTGCTTTGCACCGGGCGAGGTCAAGAGCACGTACGGCACGGGCGCATTTCTCGTGCTCAATACGGGTCCGCAACTGGTGGTGTCGAAAAACCGGCTGCTCGGCACGATCGCGTACCAGCTGAAAGGCGAGGTCTGCTACGCGCTCGAAGGCTCGATCCTCTCGGCCGGCACCACGATCCAGTGGCTACGCGACGGACTCGGATTGATCTCGCGGGTGCAAGATGTGGAGGCGCTGGCGGCGTCGGTGAGGGACACGGGCGGGGTGTACCTGGTGCCCGCCTTCACGGGGCTCGGGGCGCCCTACTGGGATCCCGCGGCGCGCGGCGCGCTGCTCGGGCTGACACGGGCGTCGAGCCGCGGAGAGATCGCTCGCGCGGCGCTTGATTCGGTGGTCTATCAGACACACGACCTGCTCGAGGCCATGGCGGCGGATGGGCAGCGCCCGGCGATGCTCAAGGTCGACGGCGGAATGGCGATGAATGTGTTGTTCATGCAGCGCCTCGCGGATATTTTGGCGTTGCCGATTCAGCGGCCCAAGATCACCGAATCGACGGCCTTCGGCGCCGCGTGCCTCGCAGGACTCGGCTGCGGCATCTACGGGTCTTTGGAGGAAATCGCGCGCCTGGCCAGGGCTGACGCGCGCTTCGAGCCGAAGAACTGCCCCGAGCGGGAGACGGACATCGCCGGATGGCGCCGCGCTCTGCGGCGCGTGCGAAGCGTTTGAGGGTCCCTGTCGACTCGCTCACTGCATCGACCAGCCGTGGCTCACGATGAGCGACTGACCGGTGAGGGCATTCGAGTCGAACGAGGCGAAGAACAGTGCCGCCTGCGCGACGTCGGCGACCGTCGTGAACTCGCCGTCGACGGTGTGACTCAAGAACATCCGGCTCACGACCTCCGACTCCGAGATCCCGAGGGCCTGGGCCTGCTCCGGAATTTGCTTATCGACCAAGGGTGTCCGCACCGCGCCCGGACAGACCACGTTGGCCCTCACGCCGTGCTTCGCGCCTTCTTTCGCGACCACTCGGGCAAGGCCCATGAGCCCATGCTTGGCCGTCACATAGGGCGCTTTGAGCACCGAGGCTTCCTTGGAATGAACGGATCCCGTATAGATGATGCTGCCCGCCCTCTGGGCGTACATCGGCTTGAGGGCGGCGCGGGTCGTGAGGAAAGCCCCGTCGAGATGGATCGCGAGCACGCGCTTCCAATCGGCGAACGCAAAATCCTCCAGCGGGGAGACGATTTGGATTCCGGCATTGCTCACCAGCACGTCGATGCGCGCGAAGCCGCGAAGCACCCGTGCCATCGCGTCGTTCACTTGGGCCTCATCGGTCACGTCGATCGCCAAGGCGATCGCAGCGCCGCCGCTGCGGCCGATCTCCGCGGCCACTCGCTCCGCGCCGTCTCGATCAATGTCGATGATCGCGAGCTTTGCGCCGGCGCGCGCAAAGGTGCGCGCAATCTCCGCGCCGATCCCGCTCGCGGCCCCCGTGACGACGGCGACCTTGTCATCGAGGCGCATCTCATCCTCCCGCGGCTGGCATCTCTGGGTCGCGGCCCGACGCGTGCCGCGCCATGAAGGCGTCGATGGCCTCGAGTGCCTCCGGCTCATCGAGGAGCGGCGTGTGCCCGCGATTCGCAACGGTGACCTGCTCGACGCCGGGTTTCTCGCGCACCATGCGCCTCACCGTCGCCTCGGAGAGCAGGTCGGACAGAGCTCCCCGAATGACGAGCATCGGCACTCCCTTGATGGCCGCGTACAGCGGCCAGGTGTCAGCGGGCGTTGCCGGGGCCTGCTCGATCACCGCCCGGATCTTCGGGTCGACGTCGGGGACGGGGACACCCTTGTCGTTCTCGCGGTAGCCGCGGCGGGCGAAGTCGAGCCAAGCGGAGTCGTCGAGCCCGGGCAGTGCCGGCCCGTAGATACTTCTCGTCTGCGCAATCGCTTCCGCCCAGCTGGAGACGGGCGGTAATTTGCCGGCATAGCCGATGATGCGGCGCCAGCCGACAGGATCGATCTCCGGGCCCGCATCATTCAGCACTACGCCGGCGATCCGCTGCGGCTGGGCCGCCGCCATGGCCATGCCCATCAAGGCGCCGAGCGAGGTGCCGATCACCACGACCCGGCGCACCGCGCGCGCATCGAGCAGCGACCAGGCATCGCGCACGTAGGTCCCGATGTGGTAGCGGGACGGGTCCGTATCCCACGCCGAACGACCGCGCCCGCGCAGATCCGCCGCCAGCACTGCATGCCGCGGCCTCAGGTGCTCGGCCAGCGCGGCGAAATCGCGGCTGTTGCGTGTGAGCCCGGGCAGACAGAGCACGGGCAATCCCGCGGGCTGCTCGGCCGCCGCGTAAAGGCGGCAGTAGAGCGAGAGCCCCTCGGCGCTCTGGTAATAGAAATCACTCGATGCGCTACTCGTCGGATTCATGGCACCTCCTGCCCGCATCGGCCTCGCAGCCGCCGCGGCCACGAGGCCGGCCTCGAGCTCACGCCCGTGTCAGCCTCATGCCGGTCCTGCGCGGCTGCCGTCAGAAATGATACGTGACCGTAGCCGCATAGGTCCGGGGAGGACCATAAAAGCCGATCTGGCTCACCCCACCGATGTAGATGTTGGCGGGTGCGATCGGCGGGCCGCCGAAGTCATACCCCGCCACGCGATAGTACCGATCCGTCAGGTTCTTGGCGTCGATGGAAAAGCGCCAGGCCTTGTTCGCGGTGGTGAAGGCCACACCGGCATTGAGCACCCCGTAGGCCGGCTGATCCGTCGGGCTCGGAAAGTAGGTCGCGGTCTTGGTGAAGCTGCGCCAGTCGTAGCCCGCGCGCGTCAGGAGCGACCCTCCGGCGAGGTCGAAGGTGTAGGTCACGTTGGGCGAGATGCTCCACATCGGCGCATCGAGCGGCCGTTCGGTGGAGGCGAGGTTGAGCACTCCGCCGCCCGTGCATCCGACCGCGAGCGTGAAGATGCTGCAGTTCACGAGGAAATTCTTGTAGTAGGAGTCCAGGTACCCGAGGTTGAGGCTCACGGTCAGCGCCTTGGTGGGCCGCCACGCCGATTCGAGCTCGACGCCCTCGTTGATCTGCTTGCCGGCATTCAGCACCGCCGTGAGGTTGGTCGGTGCGCCCGCGTACTCGACGAAGTCCTGCAACTGGATCTGCGCGTTGCGGTACGGGTCGTAGAACACCGTGAGGTTGAGGAGCAGCCTGTCGTCGAAGAGCGTCGACTTGAGTCCGGCCTCGTAGTTGTCGGCCGTCTCCGAGGCATAGCCGTTCTTGGTGTCCGGGTAAACCGCGGCATTGCCGCGCATGTCGAATCCGCCGCTCTTGAAGCCGCGGCTGTAGCTCACGTAGGTCATCACGTGATCGGTCCAGTGATAATCGACGCCCAGGCGTGGCGTGACGTTCACGAAGGAGCGGATGCCGGTGTAGTCGGTGACCACGCCGGGGAAGTTGAAGAAGCCGGCCGGCACCGCCGCGGCGTTGAAGAATTGCTGTCCCGGGAGTAACTGGGCCGGCGCGACGCTCGCATAATCGGCCTGATACACACGGGCGTTCTTTTGGTCGTCGTTCCAGCGCACCCCGGCATCGAGGTCCAGCTTATCCGTGAGCTTCCAGGCGGTGTCGCCGTAAACCGCGTAACTTTTCGTGAGCACGCAGCCGCTCACGAGCTCGGTGACGAAGAGTCCCAAGTCAGGAGATACGGCGGGTGGGAGAATCCCTCCCAGCGTGCCGATCGAGGCGTTGTACGAGCCGCAGGCCGTGCTGTCCATGTAGAAGAGGCCCCCGACCGCATTCACCAGCTCGTTCTTGAAGGTGAGCTGCCCCTCGCCCGAGGCCTGCTGATCGTGATAGGCGCCCGGCACCTCGAAGAGGTTCTCGTTGAGCTCGGAGAAGTTGATGAACTGCTGGCTGCGCCCCTCGACGTAGGCGGCGATCACTTTCAGGCCGAGTTGATCGGTGAGACTCTGGGTGTAGGTCGCCGACTCGCCGCTTCGGTGGGTGTAGTCGCGGTTCACCGGCATGTCGGTGCGGATGTCGAAGGGGTTGCCGAGCGCGGGGACGAGATAGTCGTTGAGCCGCTGGCCGCCCGCGGCGTTGGAGTTATCGAGTATGTCGTCGGCAAGAATCTTGAGCTTGGAGCTCTCGCCCCATTTGATCGTGAGGTTCGCACGCGCCGCAAGCACGTCCTTGTTGGACACGTCCTCGCCCTGGTAGGGGCTCGTCGGGGTGCCCGGCTGCGCCACCACGTGGCCGTAGCCGTCGTGTTGCAAGTCGGCGAGCGCCACGCCGAAATAGACATGATCCTCGATCACGGGAGTCGAGAAGTAGAGCTTCTCGTCGTGCTCCCCGTAGTTGCCGCCGGTCACCGAGGCGATGAGGCTCATCGGCCCATCGATCTCGCGCGAGGTGTACTTGATCGCGCCGGCGATGGTGTTCTTGCCATAGAGCGTTCCCTGCGGTCCGCGCAGGATCTCGAGGTCCTGGACGTCGATCACATCGAGGAGGGCGGTCTGCGGACGGGCCAGATACACATCATCGATGTAAACGCCGACTCCGGGATCGAACCCCCACAGAGGATCGCTCTGTCCCACTCCGCGAATGTAGACGTTGATCGTGCTGCTGGTCGCGCGGTCGGCGGCGATCTTGAAGTTGGGTGCGAAGCTGTTGAGATCCTCGAGGTTGGTGACATCCTGTGTCTCGATGGTGGCGGCGCTCAGCGCGGTCACCGCGATCGGAACGTCCTGAAGGTTTTCCGAGTATTTTCTGGCGGTGACCACCAGCTCGGCCAGCGTGCCGGTATCGCCCGCGGCGGTGGCGACAGGTGCGGCGGTTTGCGCGAGAGCGCCTGCTGCCGTGATCGAGCCGAACAGGGTCAAGCAGAAGCTGCGAATCATGATGCATCCCCCCGAAAAACTCTGATGGTTGTTCGTCGTCGCGCGATGCCATCGCTTGAACACTCGTTGAATCTTATTTCAACGCGCGTTGAATATCAAGTGGAGGAGATTTTCGCGCCGTCGGGGAGTGCGGCGCAGGGCCGGCACGCTCGACCGCCCGCCCTCGGGCCGCCGAATGTGACGGCGTCGGCAGATTTGGCCCGGCGCCGACGCCCTGCCCCTTCCATCGCCCGAGAAGTTGTGAACAATACGCAGCGTCGGTGGCGGAGAAGCGCAAGGTATGTCGAGCGGCGATGAGCGGGTCCCGAGGCTTGAGGCCTTGAAGTTTCGATTGACAGCGTTCGGGCTGCACTTCTCGGGCAGTTGTACGACGCTTACTCTGATCCTGGGGGTCCTGTACTTCGGCTGGTATCGCTGGCCGGGGTGGTACGTCACGGGGGCGGCGCGCGTCGTGCTCGTGATGATCGCGGTCGACGTCGTGCTCGGACCGCTGATCACGCTGATCGTCGCCGACGCGCGCAAATCCCGCGCAATGCTCGCGCGTGACATCGGGATCATCGTGACCATCCAGCTCGCCGCCCTGATTTACGGCGGCGCCACGCTCTGGAGCGGCCGGCCGCTCTATTACGCACTTTCTGCAGACTGCCTTCAGGTCGTGCAGGCCTACAACCTCGATGCCGACGCGCTCCTCTCCGCGCGCAAGCAACACGCGGCGCTTCTCCCCCACTGGTATAGCCTTCCGCGATGGATTTGGGCGCCGCTCCCCCAAGATCCTGAGGAAGCGCAAAGGATCCTGCAGTCGGCGCTGCACGGAGGCGTCGATGTGATCGGGATGCCGCAATACTTCAAGCCTTGGAACGAGGGGCTGCCCGAGCTGCGGGCACAGCTCAAGAGCGTGAAGGAAATCAGGTATTTCTCCGTGAGCGACAAGCAGGTCCTCGAGCAGCGGATGCGCGCTTCGGGGCTCGCCACCGACGAGCGAAACGCCATCGCGCTCACCGGACGGGGTGGCTCGCTGCTCGCCGTCATCGATCCCTCGAGCTTCAAGATCAAGGCCTTCATCCGGGCGAGCTAGCGGGCTCGGGCACCGCCAAACCCACCGCGTTCCCACCGCCTTCCCTGCCGATGGGGTAGGATGCCCCTCAGAGCTCGTTGGATACGGATGAGCGCACCGACCCAGTCGCCCGCACGAACGCCGCCGCGCGCGGCCGCATCCGCCTGGGCTCCGTTTCGACACCGAGTATTTGCTGCGATATGGACAGCGACGGTCGTGTCGAACATCGGCGGCTGGATGTACAGCGTCGCCGCGGGCTGGTTGATGACCAGCCTCGATCCCGACCCGCTCATGGTGTCGCTGGTGCAGGTCGCCAACAACCTGCCCATGTTTCTCCTGGCGATACCGGCGGGCGCGCTCGTGGATATCGTCGATCGGCGGTTATTTCTGATCGCCGGCGAGAGCGCGGTCACCGTGACCTGCACCGCGTTCGCCGCGCTCGTCTGGTTGCATCTCATCACGCCGTGGAGTCTGCTGGTGTTCAGTTTCATCACCACCGCCGCCTCGGCGGTCACTGCCCCCGCGTGGCAGGCGGTGGTGCCCCAGCTGGTGACGAAATCGGATCTGCCGGAGGCGATTGCCGCGAACAGCGTCGGGATCAACGTGAGCCGCGCCGTGGGGCCCGCGCTCGGCGGCATCATGGCGGCCGCGCTCGGCATCGCGGCCCCGTTCTGGTTCAACGCGTTCAGCAACGTGGGCGTCATCGCAGTGCTGACAGCCTGGCGTTCGCCCAAAGGCAGCGCCTCGCGGCTCCCGCCGGAGAGCTTCGGCGGGGCCATGCGCGCCGGCGTGCGGCACGCACGTTTTAACTCACACCTCGGCGCAACGCTGATCCGCGCGCTCGGATTTTTTGTGTTTGCGAGCGCCTACTGGGCGTTATTGCCGCTCGTGGCGCGCACCCGGATCGGTGGGAGCCCCGCGCTGTATGGAGTCCTGCTGGGCGCCATCGGTGCCGCCGCCGTGGGCGGGGCGTTCCTGCTGAAGCCGCTGCGCGCGAAGCTCGGCGCGGACCGGGTGGTGGCGAGCGCCGTCGTTGCGACCTCAGGCGCCACGCTGCTCTTCGCCGTCGCCCACAGTGCCGTCACGGGCATCGCCGCGAGCCTCGTCGCGGGTGCCTCCTGGATCGCCGGCGTGTCGACGCTCAACGTCTCGGCGCAGGTTGCGTTGCCGGAGTGGGTTCGCGGTCGTGGCCTCGCCATCTACGTCACGGTCACATTCGGCGCGCTCAGTCTGGGCAGCGCCGCCTGGGGTGAGCTCGCGAGCATCGCCGGGCTGAGCGTCGCGCTCTGCACCGCGGCGGCCGGTGCGCTCCTCGCAATTCCGCTCACCTGGCGATGGAAACTGCAGACCGGAGCCGAAGTCGACTTCACACCGTCGATGCACTGGCCCGAGCCGATCACGAACCGCAGCGTCGATCCCGAGAGCGGACCTGTGCTGGTGACCGTCGAATACCGCATCGACCCGCGCCGCCGCGAGCAGTTTCTGCGAGCACTGGCTCGCTACGCGCGCGCGCGGCGTCGCGCCGGCGCCTACGACTGGGCCATTTTCGAAGACCCGGCCGCGGAGGGCCGATTCGTCGAGACCTTCCTCACCGACTCCTGGATCGAGCACCTGCGACTGCATCAGCGCGTGACGCGGGCGGATCGCAAGGTCGAGGAGACCGTGCACGGCTTTCAGATCGGCGGCGCACCCAAGACGACGCACCTCATTGCGGCGCGGCCGCGTGAGTAAGAGAATGGCGCCTCCTGTCCGAGGAATCCTTCCATGAATGCAACCGAGAACGGCATCATGCGACTACCCTCCCGGCATTCGGGGTTCGGCGTCGCCGCTCATGGCGCACTCGCTCGCCCGGCCGTCGGATCGGCATAGATCCGAAGCGACGGAGACGCATTTTGGACCTCGACGAGCCGGAGCGGCTACTGCGCTACTGGAAGGCCGAACGCGATAGCGCGGCGCTCTACGAGGCGCTCGCGGCCATCGAGCGCAATGTCAGTCTGCGCAACGTGTTCCATAAATTGGCGGCGGCCGAGCTCGAGCACTCGACTTTTTGGGAGGAACGCCTGCGCCTCGCGGGACACCCCATTCCGCAATTCGCCCCCTCCCTGCGTACCCGGTTGCTGATCGGGCTGGCGCGACAATTCGGCGTTGCATTCGTGATTCCCAGCATCACATCGCGTGAGCTTTCGGATCGGGACCATTATTCGGCGCAGGACGATGCGAGCGCTGCGGGGCTTGCGATGGAGGAGCGCGGCCATGCGGCGGTCATGCGGGCCATCGGCAATTACGCGCCGACGGATGTCGAAGGGGAGCCGCCGAGCGCCGCCTGGCGCAGCACCAACCTGGCGAACAATCTGCGCGCCGCCGTGCTCGGCGCAAACGACGGACTGGTATCGAATTTCTGCCTGTTGATGGGGGTCGCCGGCGGCGGCGGGCAACGCACGGCCGTTTTGCTGACCGGCGTGGCCGGCTTGTTCGCCGGGGCCTGTGCCATGGCGCTCGGGGAATGGCTATCAGTCACCAATGCCCGCGAGATGGCAACGCGCCAGATCGACCGGCAGGTCGAGCACGCACGCGCAACTCCCGCATTGAAAGACAGGGAATTGGCGCTGATCTACGAGGCCAAGGGGATGAGCGAGGACGAGGCCAGGCGTGCCGTCGAGAAACTACTTCTCGAGGAACCTGCTGCGGCGGAAAGGCTCGTGCGTGAGGCGCTCGACATCGAGCCGGCTCATCTGGGCGCCAATCCGGCAAGTGCCGCGGTCGTCTCCTTCGCGCTGTTCGCAATCGGCGCGATCGTGCCCCTTGCACCGTTTTTCGTGCTGGCGGGCCGAGCGGGGATGATCGTGAGCGTCGCCGCATCGCTCACCGCCCTGTTCGCCCTCGGCATGATCACGTCCTTTTTCAACGGCCGCTCCCCCACCTTCTCGGGTGCTCGACAAGTCGTCATCGGCGCCGCCGCGGCGCTCATTACTTACTGTGTCGGGCGCATCGTCGGCGTCATGCTCGGCTGACCGCGGCTTTGGGTGCGAATCGGCGAGAGGCTGCGCGACCTGTCGCCGATGGCACATCCAAACGAGCGGCATGGGTCGATCTACGTGTAAGATGAATCGGATCCTTGCGGGCGTTCTCGGGCGGGCCACGATGCGCGAAATACCTATGTTGAGGGATGATAGCCGCAATGGCGGCGGCGGTCGGCCGAGCGGACCCCGGAATGTCCTCGGTGACCACCTCGAAGTGTGCTCGATGAAACCCATGACCGGCTTCTTTCGCGATGGTTGCTGCGACACGAGCCGAGAGGACATCGGCAGTCACACCGTCTGCGCGCTCATGAGCGCGGCGTTTCTCGAGTTTTCCAAATCCCGCGGCAACGATCTGTCGACACCGGTACCCGAATTCGGGTTTCCCGGCCTGAAACCCGGCGATCGTTGGTGTTTGTGCGCACCCCGCTGGCAAGAAGCACTGCAGGCGGGCCAAGCGCCCCGCGTCGTCCTGCGGGCCACTCACGAAGGTGCCCTCGCCCACTGCGCGCTCGCCGATCTCAAACGCTTCGCGGTGGACCTCGCCTGATCAGATGAGCCTAGTCACCGCAAAGGTCGACAACGGCCAGCCAGTCTCATCAGTGAGTCCGGCAATCGCGATGATCGATGAAGGAAATGCGCTGGAGGAACAGGGACGGATGGCTGAGGCGATGGCGCGCTACGAAGCGGCGATCCAGACTGATCCGCGATGCGCAAGAGCACACCTTAACCGCGGCAACATCCTGCTCGCGGGGGGTAAGTTCAATGAGGCTCGCAGCGCCTACCAACTCGCCATCGCCTGCGACCCGCACTATGCGGCAGCTCACTTCAATTTGGGCAATGTGAATTATAGGGTCGGCGAATTCGAGCTGGCGCTGCGCAACTATCGGGAAGCCATCGCCATCAAGCCTGACTTTGCGGATGCGTTCGTGGCGGCGGCAAATGCATTGGACACCCTTGGCCGCACCGCCGAAGCCGTGGAGAGCTACCAGCGTGCCCTGGCCATCAATCCGGGCTACGCCGAGGTTCATCTCAATCTGGGCATGCTTGCGATGGCCCAGGGGCGCCATGATGAGGCCGTCAAGAGTCTGCGCCGCGCCGTCGAGATCAAGCCTGATCTTGCTCAAGCCCACCGCACCCTGGGGCTCGAGTTGAGCAACCTCGGGGATCTCGATGGGGCGGAGTCAAGCTATCGCCGCGCCCTGGCCATCGAGCCCCAATCCGAGGGGATTCTCTATGAACTGGCCATGCT
>Ga0187784_10000472_pt1 | contig 29517 bp, 29 predicted proteins | sample 1015_SJ02_MP15_2_FD_132964 | JGI IMG/M metagenome (GOLD analysis project Ga0187784, IMG submission 132964) | Tropical peat soil microbial communities from peatlands in Department of Meta, Colombia - 1015_SJ02_MP15_20_MG | ecosystem: Environmental > Terrestrial > Soil > Wetlands > Peat | place... | reverse complement strand
CCGGCGCTTCGCCGCTGACCTCGATCAAGCACGCCGGCAGCCCCTGGGAGATCGGTCTTGCCGAGACGCATCAGACGCTCGTGCTGAACGGATTGCGTTCGCGCATCGCCGTGCAAGTGGACGGCGGCCTGCGCACCGGACGCGACGTCGTCGTCGGCGCGCTGCTCGGCGCCGACGAGTTCGGCTTCGCCACGGCGCCGCTCATCGCCGCCGGCTGCATCATGATGCGCAAATGTCATCTGAACACTTGTCCGGTCGGCGTCGCGACGCAGGACCCCGTCTTGCGCAAGCGCTTCGTCGGCCAGCCCGAGCATGTCATCAACTACTTCTTCTTCGTCGCTGAAGAGGTGCGCGAACTCATGGCTGCGATGGGATATCGCAAATTCGACGAGCTCATCGGCCAGACGCAGATGCTCGACAAGGAGAAAGCGCTTGCGCATTGGAAGGCGAAGGGGCTCGACTTCTCGAAGCTCTTCCACAAGCCGCCGGGAGAGGGCGACGCAATTCGCCACAGCGCGCGCCAGAATCATGGACTGGAGAAGGTTCTGGACGTGAGCCTGATCGAGCGCGCGCGCGCGGCGATCGACCGCGGCGCGAAGATCACGTTCGAGTCGCCGATCCGCAACACGGATCGCGCCACGGGCGCCATGCTCTCAGGCGAAATCGCGCGCGTCTACGGTCACGCCGGACTGCCGGAGGACACGATCGACATTCGCCTCTTCGGCACGGCGGGGCAGAGCTTCGGCGCCTTCGTCGCGCGCGGCGTGACGCTGCGCTTAGAGGGCGAGGCGAACGATTACGTCGGCAAGGGCCTGTCGGGCGGCAAGCTCATCGTCTTTCCGCCGCATGAGGCGACGCAGATCGAGCCGCAAAAGTCGATCATCGTCGGCAACACCGTGCTCTATGGGGCGATCGGCGGCGAGTGCTATTTCCGCGGCGTCGCCGGCGAGCGCTTCGCCGTGCGCAATTCCGGAGCGATCGCGGTCGTCGAGGGCGTCGGCGATCACGGTTGCGAATATATGACCGGCGGGGTCGTCGTCGTGCTCGGGCCGACGGGCCGCAACTTCGCAGCGGGCATGTCGGGCGGCGTCGCCTATGTGCTCGACGGCGAAGACAATTTCGAGTCGCGTTGCAATCTCGCCATGGTCGAGCTGGAGCCGGTGCCGGAGGAAGAGACGGCGATGTGCGAAAGCTACCACCAGTGCGGCGATCTCGAGGGCCACGGCCGCGTCGACATCATGGACGACATGACGCGCTTCGACGCCGAAAGGCTGCGTCAGCTCATCGCCAATCATGCGCGCTACACCGGCTCGACCCGGGCGCGCGAGATTTTGGAGAACTGGGACGCCGCGAGGCCGAAGTTCCGCAAGGTGATGCCGGTCGAGTATCGCCGCGCGCTGACCGAGCTCATGGCGAAGGGCAAGCCGGCGCTGTTGAGGGTGGCGGGGGAGTGAGCCAAGCGCTGCGCATCTTCGGGGATCTCAATTCAGGCAATTGTCTGAAGGTTCTCTGGACGGCGCGGCATCTCGGCATCCCGTTCGAGTGGACGAACGTCGACGTCACGTTGGATCGCAGTGACGCGCGTGGAACGCTTAGGTTGGAGTTTCTCGCACTCAATCCGGCTGGCGAGGTTCCGCTTGTGCTGCTGCCGGACGGACGCCCGCTAGCCCAGTCGAACGCAATTTTGCGCTATCTGTCTCGCGGGACCGGACTCCTGCCCGGTGACGCTTATGCGCAGTCCAAGGTCGACGAGTGGCTCTTCTGGGAACAATATAGCCACGAGCCCTATCTCGCCGTCTGCCGCTTTCAGATGCGATTTCTGGGCGTCGCTCCCTCGGAGCGCGAGGCGTGGCGTGTCGCGCGCGGAGAACGAGCCCTGGATCTGATGGAGGGAGCGCTCACGACGACGTCTTTTCTCGCCAGTGGCGGCTTTTCGATCGCCGACGTCGCATTGCTGCCGTACACGCGAACGGCTCCCGAGGCCGGCTTCGATCTGACGCGCCGCCCGCGCGTGCGGGAGTGGATCGAGAGATGCGAGGCGGAATTGGGCCTGTCGCCAGATCAGATATAGGGATTTACGATCGTCAATCCCTCGAGCGTCAGCCCCGCATGCATGTCTTCGCTATAGAGTTCCCGGCATCCTGAAAGCTGCGCCGCGGCGACGATCATCGAGTCATAGATCTCAAAATTATACCGCTCGGCCAGCGCGACACCTCGCTCGTGAATAGCCGATGTCAGGGGAACGACGTTCAGGAGGACCTTAAACTGTGCCAGCATTTGCCTGATCTCAGCGAATGTGACGCCGTATTTCCGGCGAGTTACACTCACGAATTCGTTCAAAAACTGCACGCTGATCACACCGCCATTCGCCAGGAGAGACTCAGACACTTGGGCCTTTCTCGCGTCTCCAGATGCTATATAAATGAGCACGTTGGTATCGAGAAAGATTTCATCCCCTCGCTGCATAGGCGTCCCTTCGATCGAATTTATATTCCGCGGGAATCAATCCACGAAATCTTCGAAGGTCCCGAAGCGCTTCCTCACGTGATTCTGTGGATGTCGCGAATGAGGTCGCTTCAGCGCCGCCTGAGCGTGTGTGCTTATCCGTCCAAAAAACTTCGAGCTTGCGTTCTGATCTGGAGACCACGACCGACACCTCGTCGCCTTCTTTGGCGTTCAGTGCGTCTGCCGTGGAAGGTGGAAGGATCAGGGTCAAGCTGTCGCCCGACTTTGTCACGCGCATCGGTTCACCTCGGAGGTCTCGATTTCTTATAGCCCCGATGATCACATGGCTCAATCAAATGTATCCGACGGAGGCCCAGCCATGTCAGGCGAGAGAGCCGCTCGCGCCAGCCGGTGGCGGCGCTCACGCTCTTCGCGGTCGTCGACATCCCGAGCGACCGAAGGCTTCCGCTTGACGACTGTGGCGTCGGGGCTAATTTACAGGTTGCTGAGGGGAGAAAGTGGACCCCCCATGTCTCGCGTTTGGGCCAAGTCTACAGCGGCTGCGCTCGTCTTCGGATTAACCCTCGCGCCCGCCTTGGCGCCGGGGGACGGTTCTGGCGCGTTTTGGGAAAGCGCTGCTCTGGCGAGAGGCGTCGGCGGTTTTCATGGATTTCGCGGCGGCGGCTTTCACGGTTTCGGCGGCGGCTTTCACGGTTTCGGGGGCTTTCACGGATTCGGCGGCTTTCATCGCTTTGGCGGGGTCCCGCATATCGGCGGCTTTCGCGGATTTGGGGGACACATCGGGGGCTTCCATCCGTTCGGCCAGTTCCACCGTTTTGGGGGCTTCGCCGGCCATCTCGGCCACTACCCTCACCTTGGCGGGGGGGTCCACGCGCACCACTTCGGCGCCAGGCATTTCGGGGGCGGTCACGCCCTCGGGCGCCACTTTGCTTACGCTGGGGGGCACGCCGGCGCGGCGGGGCTAGCGCATCACGCCTTCGCAGGCCGCGAAGGCGAGCATATGCGCGGAGACCGCGGCTTCCACCACCGTCATGGCTACTGGAACGCATTTGGCGGTCTCGGGGCCTGGTATGGGTGGAACAATGCGTTTTGGGGCGGCGATTGGTACGACTGGGGCGAGGGCTGGGGATATTGGGCGGGCGGCGCGTTCTGGCCGTTCCTCTACGGCGACGCGCTGACCTATGTTCTCTGGCCCGACTACTATGACGAATATTACAATCCGTTTTTTGCCGCTGACGCCTATGAGGCTCTGCTGGCGAGCGTTCTTTGGCCTGGGCCCGCGAGCCAAGCTGAGGCGGCCGGCGACGACGTTTACGGCTACGCCGAGTACAAGAAAAACCCGGGCGGCGAACGCCGGAGTCATCGCACTCATTACTATGTGACCGGCGTCGGCTCGGCGGCGAATGCGGAAGAGGCGGGAGCGGCCGCGAGAGAAGCCTGCGGCGGCCTTGCGCCGGGCGTTCTATATCTGCCAGTCGACGCGATCGAACGGGCTGTGCGTCCAAACGAGACGCAACTCACTCTATTCAACGACCTGCGATCCGCCTCCGCGCAAGCGGAGAACACGCTGCGCGCCTCTTGCCCCAAGGAGGCGCCGCTGACGCCCGTTGGTCGGCTCGACGCGGCCGAAAAGCGGCTGGAGGCGACAAAACAGGCTGTTCAGACGGTGAGGCAGCCGCTCACAAAGCTCTATGATTCTCTCGATGCGCAGCAAAAGGGGCGCTTTGCCGAAGCGGCGTCGGAGCGGCGCGGCGCCCCGCCAGGCGCAACCAAGGACCTCGGCGGGCTCTGCAAGGCCGAGACTGAAAATTTCGCCAATCCTCCGTTGCAGCGCATCGAGGAGGCAGTCAAGCCGACGGAGGCGCAAAAGTCCGCCTTCGAAGGCCTGAAGACGGCGTCGAACGCCGCCGCTCAGGATTTGAAGAACTCCTGCCCGGCGCAGACGCCGCAGACGACGACCGCTCGACTTGACATGGTCGTCGCCCGGCTCGACGCCCTGATTGGGGCGCTCGACAAGGTGAAGCCCGCTCTCGCGGAGTTCTACAATTCGCTGAATGACGAACAGAAAGCCCGCTTCAACCTGCTTCCGCGGGGCGGGCAGCGTCCCGCCGCCCTTGGCAAGACCTCCGCGGCGCCCGTTGAGTTTAAAAGGGCGAACTGATCGTCGCGGTTGCGCAGGCGGGCGGGACATCCGCGCCGACCGCGCCAAAAGCGCGAAAGCCCCGGCTCTCCCCGGGGCTTTCGCTCTTTCTATTGCGGCGGCTGCGTCGCCCCCTGCGTCTCCTGATCCATCTCCTGCTGCAAGGCCGCGGGATCCGCAGGGCAGCGGACCACCACATAGTTGACGTAGGACAGGGGGATCTGAATCGCCGCCCAGGCGCCGATGACCATCCAACCGAGCTTCTGCTTCTGTCGCCCATAAAGATAGGCGCCCACGAGGGGCAGCAGCATCAGCGCGAAGGGCCAGGGGCCCAGCGTTATATTCTCACACCACCAGGATTCACCGCTCGTCGGCATTTCCACTCACCTCGGCAGTTCCGTTTCGCCCACCAGAAATTCATCAATTGCCGCCGCGCATTGACGCCCTTCGCGGATCGCCCAAACCACGAGCGACTGGCCACGCCGCATGTCCCCGCAGGCGAAGATCTTTTCCCGGGAGGACTTGTACGAATGCGTGTCCGCCGCGACATTTCCACGCTGATCTAGCTTCACCTCGAGGTTTTGCAAGAGGCCCTCGCGCAAGGGGCCGACAAAGCCCATCGCGAGCAGCACCAGGTCGGCCTTGAGCGTGAAACCGGAGCCTGGCGTCTCCTGCATCTTCTCGTCGACGCGGACGCAGCGCAACGCCGTCACATGGCCGTTGGCGCCGATGAATTCCCGCGTCATGATCGAGAACTCGCGCCTGTCGCCGCTCTCCTCGTGCGAAGATGAGGTCCGGTATCTGAGCGGCCAGTCGGGCCAGACGCGCAGCTTGTCTTCTCTGTCCGGCGGCCGCGGCATGATCTCGAGCTGGGTGATCGACAGCGCGCCCTGGCGCTTCGAGGTGCCGATGCAGTCGGAGCCCGTGTCGCCGCCGCCAATGACGATGACATGCTTGCCGGAGGCGAGGATCGGCGCATTCGTCGCGAGAGGCTCGCCTGAGACGCGCTTGTTCTGCTGCGGCAGGAACTCCATCGCGAAATGGACGCCGGCGAGGTCGCGCCCGGGAAGGGGAAGATCGCGCGGTGCTTCCGCGCCGCCGGCCAAGGCCACCGCGTCATAGTCTCTGACGAGGTCCTCGACGTTGATGTCGACGCCGACGTTCACACTGTAATGAAAGGCGACGCCTTCCTGCTCCATCTGCGCGACGCGGCGATCAATGAGATGCTTTTCCATCTTGAAGTCGGGGATGCCGTAGCGCAGCAGGCCGCCGGCCTTGGCCGCCTTCTCGAACACATGCGCCTCGTGTCCCGCGCGCGCGAGCTGCTGCGCCGCGGCGAGGCCGGCAGGCCCCGAACCGATGACGGCGACGCGCTTTCCAGTCTTGCGCGCCGGCGGCTCCGGCTTGACCCAGCCCTCGCGGAAACCGCGGTCGATGATCGCGCATTCGATAGACTTGATCGTGACCGGCTGGTCGGAGAGGTTCAGCGTGCAGGCGGCTTCGCAGGGCGCCGGGCAGACGCGGCCGGTGAACTCGGGGAAGTTGTTGGTCGAGTGCAGGTTGGAAAGCGCCCGGCGCCAGTCGCCTTCATAGACGAGGTCGTTCCAATCGGGGATTTGATTATTGACCGGGCAGCCATTGTGGCAGAACGGAATGCCGCAATTCATGCAGCGCGCCGCCTGGTTGCGCGTCGCTTCCTCGGAAAGCGGGATCACGAATTCATTGTAGTGACGAATCCGATCGGCGGCCGGCTTGTATTTCCGGTCCTGCCGGTCGATTTCGAGAAACCCCGTCACCTTGCCCATGTGAAGCCGCGCCCTTGGCCTCGCCGCGCGCGTCGACGAGACGTCTGGAGTTGAGGCCGAAGGAGCTTCGACCGGAAGACCTGCCGCTGCACGGAGCAAGCGCCTTGCGTCCGTCACAATTCGCCATTTGCCCGCAGCGGCCGTCCCTGTAAAGGGCTTTGAGCTCGCGGCGTCAAGCAGCAGGCGAGCGGGCTCCTCTTGCGGTGAAGCATGGACGCGCGGCGCTTGCGCCTTGGCCCGGGCGAACCGATTTCAGGCGCGTAGCGCCCGGTTCTCGCCGATCTCGATCAGCCGCAGCAGATTCTCGAGGATGACGACCGAGGTCAGGGGGCCGACCCCGCCCGGCGTCGGCGTCAGCATGAGGTCGACGCCAGAAAGCGCCTGGGCGTCGACGTCGCCGCAGACCTTGCCGTGGATGAAGCCGATGCCTGCGTCGATGACGATCTGGCCGCTGCGGAAATAGTCGGCGCCGAAGTGGCGCGGACGCCCCGTCGCGACGAAGACCACATCCGCCGAGCGGGCGATGTCCGGCATGTCCTTTGTGCCCGAATGGCAGACGGTGACGGTCGCGCCCGCGGAGATCAGCATGTTGGCGAGCGGTCGGCCGACGGTCCGGCCGCGTCCGATGACGACGGCGCGCGCGCCGGCGAGCTTGGTCGCGGAAGCGGCGAGGATCATGCAGGCCTGCGGCGTCGCCGGGGCGATGAATTGGTGCAGGGGACCGTTCTGCAACATCGCGCCGAGGTTCGCGGCGGAGAGTCCATCTACGTCCTTCGCGGCCGGAATGGCGTTGGCGAGGTCGATCTCGTCGACTTTGGGATCCGGCGACATGACGAGAATGGCGCCATGCACGTCGGGCCGCGCGCAGAGCGCCTCGATCGCGCGCGCAATATCGGCGAAATCGCTCAGTTCGGAGAGGACGACGGCTTCGAAGAGGCCCTGCACCTCATGGATGTGCTTCCTCTTGGAGGCGACATAGCTCATCACGGCGGGGTCCGTCGAGCACAGAACGGCTGCGAGCTTGGGCGCGACGCCGCGGGCGCGCAGCGCTGCAACGGCCGCTGCGACGCCGGCCTTGCGCTGGGCCACGATATCCTTGCTGGAGATGAGCTGCATGCGAGACGCGGAGACAAGAAGGCGACGCGAAACTCTAACATCGAAAGCGGGTTTCGCTCAAATCCGCGCAGCGCCCCGGTTCCCGAGGCGCGCGCGGTTCGCCAGAAGGGGGTGAATCCTGGCGTCGAGATCTCACATAAGCTCAGTGGCGCGCCGCTGGATCGCGCCGCGACGCCGCTCCGACCCAAGGCGAAGAGCTCTCATGCCCAAGCTTCTGATCGTTATCGGCGCCGTGCTCATTTTGGTCGGGCTTCTCTGGCTCGTCGGGGAACGCTTCGGACTTGGGCGGCTACCCGGCGACTTCGTGTTCGAGCGGGGCAATTTTCGCTTCTATTTTCCGCTCGCGACCTCGCTCATCCTGAGCGTCGCTCTCAGCCTCGCGCTCTATTTCTTCAAACGTTGACCCCGGCGCGGCCTCGCCCGGTTCCGCTCGTGTCGCGTGGATAATCCCCAAAGCAGACGAGATTTGGGGCAAGGTTTCCGGGCGGCGGCGTGACTCTCCTCACGGCTTCGTTCAACCAGTTCTCCGGCAGCCCAAGTCGCAGCGCCATGGCGTCGGAAATCTCACGCGCGATCGCCCGTGCCCGGATGAAGACGGCGTCAACGTCGCCCGACGTCAGCCTGCTCGGCGCGAGGTTCGCGCATAGCGATGATAATTTGCTCGCGCGCGCCAGGTCCAGCCGGAAGCTGGCCCCGAGGGCGAAAAAGCAGTAGATGTGGGACGGCCCTGTCCTTTGGGAGGCGGCGCATGCGCGCCCTCGGGATCGTGGAGCAGCTCTGCGCGAGGGGAGAGAAGTCGCTCGATCGCGCCATCTTAGCGAAGGCCGCCGAATGGAAGCAGCGTCGCCAGAAACCCGAGCGCAAGCGCGGCTTCGCCAGGTCGAGGAGCATGTCCGGCTCGAGAATCTGCACGACCTCGACGGCGTTCTCGGAACGCTCGGCGCTGATCCGCAGTATCATGACGAAGCATGGGAGGACCGTCGCGCCGGGCGCGACGGGGTCCGAGCCTACTATGCGGAGCTGTTCGCCGCCGCGGGCGATTTGCGAATCGATGTGACGAGCCGTCACGCGTCGGACGAGACGGTCGTCATCGAAGCCATAATCACCGGCGCGCAGACCGGTGCTTGGAGAGGCCTGCCGCCCACCGGAAGGCCGTTCAGCATACCGATCTGCGCGGTCTTCTCCTTTGATCCCGACGATCGTATTTCCGCCGAGACGCTGTATTACGACCGCGCCACGGTGCTGAGGCAGCTCGGCGTTTTTCACGAACCCACAACCGCCGTCGGGCGCTTGTTGACGGCGATCAACCACCCCCTGACGATCGCCGCCGCGCTCCTCCGCATGATCACTGGGCGCTGACTGCCGTCTTCAGGGGAGAAGCGGGAGGGGTCGGACTGAGGACTCGCGCCTGGCCGCGGCGTCGTCTGCATCCTGCAGCGCGCCCGCGTAATGCACGACTGAACCGATGAGCGGGAAGACCACATCGATATCGAACACAAAGGCGTCGCCCTCCGCGGTCTCGAGACACTCGACTGAGGGCGTGGAGCGCTTCGGCAGCGGAAACTTCAGCAGCCGCCACTCCCGCAGCGACCAGCGCAGGCCGCGCGCGCTCGGCGTCAGCGCAAAATACAGGTCGAAAGGGCCGAAATGCTCGATGAGACGTCCGTCTGTCGCAGCTTCCATGATGCTGCGGTAGCGTCGTCCCGCGAAATTGCGCCGCCAATACTCTCGATTGCGGGCGAGCGGCGTGAAACGAACGGATGTTTCGAGATTGACGCCCGGCGCCGGCAGGCCCGCGATCCAGGAGAGGAGGCGGGCGCCGAAAGTCTCCGGCCGCGCCACCATTGAGCGCCCGCTCGTGAAACGCTCGAGATCAAGCATATGGAAGCGGCGCACGGGCTCGGGCAGCTCGTCAAAGGCGGCGCCGAGCAGATCTCGGAATAGCGTGGACATCAGAGGAAACCTCAGCTCAACCGGTTGATTGTGGCAGGATTGCCCTGGCGGCTCGGGTCCGGACGTCGATCCACGTCGCCGACCATCAGCCAGAAGGCGAAGCCGGCGATGGCCCCGAACAAGGCGAAGGCCGCATCCGCGCGCCATCCTCGCGAAAGATCGCCGAAGAAGACACAGTGCGCGACGCCGACGGAGAAGACCGAGAAAAAGCCGATGACCGTGATCGCCAACCAGGACAAGCGGCGGCGCCGGCTCAACAGGACCACGAGCGGCGAGAAGACGAGGCCCGCGAACGGCGCGCCGACGACGGCGCCGACAAATGCTCCGAAGAACGGGATGGCGAGCAGGTTCCCGGGGTTGCGCAGCGAGCCGGGCGCGAAGCACAACAGGATCCCGAACAAGAAGCCGGGCGCGAAGGCCGAGACGAGCGAAGCCGCGAAGATCTTGGCGGCGCCGGCGCGGCGGGGCTGGTTCGCATCTGTGATCGCAGTGGTCATTACGGGTCCTTTCTTATTTTGGTGACGCGTTACGGACAGGGGAGCCGAGTTAGAGTTGCGGCTTCGCGACCATCAGCCAGAAGATCGCGAGCATGGCGATGAACGCGGGCCAACCGAGCGCGAACCACCAGCGGAAGTAAGTCTGATAGGCGGGCGGCAGCGCCTCGCCGTGCGCGAGACAGGCCTCGGCGACGCGCGCCATGCGGATCTGCAGCCACACGACCGGCAGCCAGCAGGCGCCGACAAGGAGATACAGGCCGACTGACGCGAGCAGCCACGGCGCGTCGAGCGGAAAGCCTTCCTCGAGCGCGAGCAGCACGCCCGTCACCGGCTGCACGACGACCGCGGGCGAGGTGAAGAGCCAGTCGGCCAGCACGACGTTCCTGTTGGCGACGACGATTGCGTTGAGATCGCCACGCAGATTGCTCGCGAGCCCATGGAAGGCGGTGCCGAGCCCCGTGCCGAACAGCACGGTGGAGCTGATGATGTGCGCCCATTTGATAACGACGGGGTCGATCATGGCATCAGGACTCCAGGGCGATCATGACGAGCGTCGCCGCCGCGAGCGGCAGGTTCTTCAGGAGCGGCGCGAAGGGATGCAGCCAGTAGTCCGCGGGCAGGCCGATTGCGAGCAGCGTGAAGACGCTCATGACGAGCAGTTGCGCGACGCCGACAGCCGTCGTGCGCCAGCGCAGGAGCAGCAGCAGGCCGAGCGAAAGGTCGATCGCCGCCGCGCCGTAGAGCGTCGCCGCCGCAAGGGCTCCCGAGAAATTGAGCAGTCGGAGAATCTCGTAACTCTTCTCGACCGGATAGAGTCCGAACGAAAGCACGCCCGATGCGATCCACAGCAGCGCGAGGCTCCAGCGCAGCAGTGGCCTGACGAAGTAGAGGCGCGCGGCGGTCCGGTCGGCGTCGCACGCGGGCTCTACGGCGAGCGCCTGTTTCAGCGCACGCGGCGAACGCCCAAGCGCAGCCGTCATCGGGGCCGGATCCGAGACATTTCCGCGCGAAAGCATCGAGACGAGCTCGGCGTTGAGCGGAAGCCGGGTGAAGGTCCCGGCGAAGCGCGCGCCGAGCTTCAACAGCGGCGTCGGCACGGACCAGAATTTCGCGCGCGGCAGGCCGAGCCAGTCGCGCAGGATCAGCGAGAGATCGTTCGTCGTGATGGGCGCCGGCCCGACCACGTCGATCTTGCGCGGCCCGGCGGCGCCTTCGACGAGCCGCGCGACGAGTTCCGCGAGATCGTCCACATGCACGGGCTGGATGCGCCACAGGCCGGCGCCGACACTCGGGATCACCGGGAGGGCGGCGAGCGCGAGCTGGAGGTCGAAGCTCGCGCCGCCGCGTCCGATGACGACGGAAGGCCGCAGCACCCGCCAGTCGAGACGCGCTCCCGCGGGATCGAAGCTTTCCAAAAAGTCTTCCGCGGCGGCCTTGCTGCGCTGGTAGATCGTATCGCCGCGGTTCGTGACGCCGAGCGCCGACACATGCACGAAGCGCTTGACGCCCGTCGCCGCCGCAGCGCGGATGAGCGCGATCGTTCCCCCTCCATGCAGGCGCGAAATCGTCGCGCCGCGCGCGACGCCGGCGCAATTGACCACGACGTCAAAACCGGCAAGCGCCTCGCGCATCTGCGCCTCGTCGTCCCGCACGAGATCGAGCGTCCGGCGCGACGGCGCGACGACGGCGTGTCCCTGCGTGTCGAGACGGCCCGCCACATGGCGTCCGATGAAGCCGCTTCCGCCGACGATCAACACCCGAAGCATCACTGAGTCCTCCGTCTGGCGGCGTCCGCCGCCGCGCACGCGGAGCAGGGCAGGGCGCATGCCAACTGCTAAATCATTGAAATCATGAGCTGAGTGAATAGGCCTGTTAACTCGGGAGACGAATTTCGCTGGACCATCTATAAACCTTGGATACAGTGCGACGATGGCGGCGAGCGCGGCGTTCTGGGCGGCGATTCTCGGGACGGCGCTAAGCGGCGCCGCGCTCGCCGTCGTTCTGCTGCTGCGCGCGCGCAGCGCGCCAGGCGCGACGCAGCTCGCCTGCTTCGTTTTGATCGTCGGGCTCTGGGCGCTTGGCTTGCTCGCGCCGCAGAACGTGGGCGAGGCGCTGCTGTCGCTGCAAGCGCTCGGCGCCGCCGTCTCGGTCGATTTCGTGATCCGCCTGACGCGCCGCGGCGAGGGGACGCTGCCGCTGCTCTATGCTGCGAGCCTCCCCGTCACCGCGCTGCAGCTCTTCTTTGGCGCCGGCGCCTATTTCGTCACGCCGGAAGGCCTGCGCGGCTTTCGCTACGAGGGCGCAGGGCTCGCAGGCGTCGCGGTCGCCCTTCTGATCGCAGCCTATGGCAGTGCGCTGCTCGTTGCGTCGCAGCGCGCCAGCGAGGGCAAGCGCCGGCGCGAGATCGGCTTCGTGCTCGCGTCCTCCGTCATCGGGCTTTCGAGCGTGACGCTGTTCGCGCCGCCCATCTTCGGCGTCCTCGTCGCGCCGTGGTCGATTCTGGCGCTGCCGCTCTACCCGGCGATCCTCGTCTACGGAATTCTGCGCTATGAACTTTCGCTTGCCAATGTTTGGGCCCGGCGCGCCGTCGTCTATGCGCTGATCGTCCTTCTCGCCGCCGTCCTGGCGGGCCCCATCGCAGCGGCGCCGCTCAGCGCGCTGGCCCCGAAAATGGACTTTCTTTCGTTGTGGCTGCTGCTCGCGATCGTCATGAGCGTCACGCTCGCCTCGAGCGGCGCCATCCTGCGCGCGGCGGATCTCCTTGTCTACGCCAGGTCGGAGATGTCCGCTCCAAAGCTCTCCCGCTGGCGGGCCGAGCTCGCGCAAACGGACACGGCGAGCCAAATGCTCGAGGCGGCGCGCGGGCATCTGCAAAGCCTCCTGCGCATGCCCGTCTCTCCGGTCTTCGAAGGCGCCGGCGGCGCGCCGCCGGCGCTTGTCTGCGCAAAAGGCGCGCGCGGATGGACCATGCGGCTCGAAGGCTTTGACGAAGCGCCGCCGGGCGCGCGCCGCGCCGCTGAAATCTATGCCGATCTCGTCGCGTCGAGCCTCGACGATCTCGACCGTCGCGCAGCTTTCGCGGAGCGCCAGCGGCTCGCCGAGCTCGGCCTGCTGGCGACGACGATCGCGCATGACCTGCGCAATCCGCTCAACATCATCAATATGGCGGCCGCCGAAGCGCCGGCGCCGGCGCGTGAAGAAATTTCATCGCAAACGCGGCGCATGAGCCAGCTCGTCGCAGATCTTCTCGATTTCGCCAAGCCCTGGCGCATCGCGCCCGAAGAGATTGATCTCGCCGCCGCCTTCGACGGGCTGGAGGCGCATATAGCGCCTGAGGCGCGACTGCGCGCGGATCCGTTTCGCTTGAGGCAGGCGCTGGATAATCTCGTCGCCAACGCGCGCGCCGCCGGCGGCGCCGTCGTGGCCTTTGTCGAACCGGCGCCGGGCGCGACGCTCGTGCACGTCTGCGACGACGGCGAGGGGATTCCCGACGAGATCAAAAACGCGCTGTTCGAGCCGTTCGTGTCGCGGGGGGCCGAGGGCACGGGGCTCGGGCTTGCGATCGTGAAGAAGATCATGGCGGCGCACGGCGGTTCGGTCGCGCTGACGCGCCGCGGCGGCTTTGCGACCTGCTTCACGCTGAGGTTTCCGCAATGAGCCCCGCGACGGTTCTCGTCGTCGACGACGAGCAGGCTTTCCTGCGTCTCGCCGCGAGCTTCCTCTCGCGTCACGGCTACGACGTCGTCACCGCTGCGAACGAAGGCGCGGCGCGCAAGGCCTTCGAGACGCATCGACCCGATCTCGTGCTGCTCGATCTCGTCATGCCGCCGCAGCGCACGCCGGAGGCGGGCCTCTCGCTGTTGCCTGCATTCTCCAGCGCGATCGTCGTCGTGCTGACGGCGCACAGCGATCACGCGCTCGCGCTGCGTGCGGCCGCGGAAGGCGCCTGGGACTTTTTGTCGAAGCCCGTCGAGCCGGAGCTGTTGCGCTTTTGCGTCGAGCGCGCGCTGGCGAAGCGCGCGCTGGAGCGGGAACTCGCGAGCCTCAAGGCCGATCATGAGGGCGTCGCGGATGGCCTCGTCGGCGCCAGCCCCGCGATGACGCGCCTCAAGGAGATGATCCAACGCCTCGGTCCCGCCGATCTGCCGGTGATGATTCTCGGACCCACGGGCTCCGGGAAGGAGCTTGTCGCCCGCGCCTTGCACCGGGCGAGTCCGCGGCGAGCGAAGCCGCTCGTTTCGGTTCATTGCGGGGCGATCCCGGCGGAGCTCATCGAGAGCGAGCTGTTCGGCCATTTGAAAGGGAGCTTCACGGGCGCCTATTCCGATCGCGCAGGACTCATCGCCAGCGCCAATGGCGGAACGCTGTTTCTCGACGAGGTGGGCGAGACGCCGCTTCCGATGCAAGTGAAGCTCCTGCGCTTCCTGCAGGAGGGAACCTACACGCCGGTCGGCGCTCGCGAACAGAGGCGCGCCGACGTGCGGCTCGTCTCGGCGACGCACCGCGATCTCGAAGCGATGATCCGCGAGAGAAGCTTCCGAGAGGATCTCTATTACCGCTTGCGCGGCGTCGTGATCCGCACTCAGCCTCTCGTCGAGCGCCGCGAGGACATCGCGCCGCTCGCCGCGCACTTCCTGAAAGCCGCTGCGAAGAAGCGCGGACTGCGTCTTTCGCCCGAAGCGGCGAGCTGGTTGTGCGCGCAGGATTGGCCCGGCAATGCTCGCGAGCTCAAGGCGACGATCGATTGCGCGGCCGCGCTCGCGGACGGCGAAGCGGTGTCGATTTCGATTGAGGATCTGCGTTTCGCGAGAGGCGGCGGCGCGGGCGCTGAGACCGCCGGCGACGAGACCTTGCCGCAGGCCACAGAAAAGCTCGAACGGCGGATGATCGGCGCGGCGCTCGCGGCGACGGAAAACAACCACAGCGCGGCGGCGCGGAGACTGGGACTTTCGCGCGTGGGGCTGTTGAAGATGATGACCAGGCTGGGGCTGAGGTAACCCTAACAAAAACTTACTGTGGCTCCGCTTGTCAGAAATCGTGGCTCATTGTAAACATCGGGCGTGACTGACGCGTATCCGGCGAGCATTGATGCTTGATGAGTGAAATAAAATTCGCCGGGATCCCGCTTCTGCGCAAGTTTTCACCACGTCTCTCTCTTCATGAGGAGCAAAGGTGTTGTTTGCGCCGCTGAGGCGATCAGCGCGTTTGTCAGGGTCAAATAAGCGAACACGCTTCACCAAGTCCTTGCGGGGCGCCAGTCGGCGTTCGACCGCTACGCCTCGCCGCGTTCAGTAGGAGATGGCGCATGAGTACGCTCGCAAAAAAGAATCTGCTCTCGACTGCAATCGTCACGACACTGCTCACACTACCCGGCATCGCGTCTGCGGAGACGTTCTTCAAGCTCGACAATCCGCACGACTTAGCCTTCAACCAGCTCCTTGGCGTCAACGACGGACGAATCATCGTCGGCTATTATGGCGATGGCGTAGAAGTCGCGAACGTGGGCTACACGCTGGTCCCGACCGACCACTACTCCATCGAGTTCTTCTCGGCGCTGCCGAAGCCGCTGACGGTCACCCAGCTTCAGGCCATCGGCATCAACAACTTGACCACGCCGGCGATCGTCGGCTTCGTCACGGACAGCAATAACAACACGCACGGCTTCATCGATTACCAGGGCATACAGGCCGTCGTCGATGATCCCAAGGGCGTCTTCCCGACGAACAGCACCCAGAACCTGCTCGGCGTCAACGACCTCGGTCAGGCCGCCGGCTTCTATCTCGACGCCAATGGCAACTCGCACGGCTTCGTCGTGAGCTTCAGCTTTGACCTCGTCAACCACAAGCTCACCCAGCAGTTCTCCTCGGTCAACTACCCTGGCGCGACGGCGACGCAGGCGAGCGCCATTAACAACGAAGGCGTGGTGTACGGCTTCTTTATCGCGAATGGCGTGAGCCACGGCTTTCTGGAGAAAGGCGGAGCCTTCACCCCCGTCGACGTCAAGCTCGCCGGGGTGAACGTGACCGGAACCACGATACTCGGAGCCAACAACAAGGGCGAGTTCGTCGGGACCTACACGGCCGGGAGCGGCAACGCCACGACCACCCACGGCTTCATTTACGACGGCACGACGTTCCTGAACGTGGATGCGCCCGGCTCCTCACAAACGACCGTCTTCACCAATGTGCAGGGGACGACGGTCAACGGCATCAACGACGCCGGCGACATCGTGGGCTTCTACTCGGACGGCCTCTATGTCGACGGCTTCGTGATCTTCAAGTAATCGACCGCCGAGCCAAAGCCCCCTTATAACCTTGCGCGTCGCCGCCATCCCGGCGATGCGCTTCATAGCGGCGCGCGCGCCCGCTATCCGAGCAGCTTCCTGATCTCGGCTTTGAGCCCTTCGGCGATGTCGGGCCGCGCCAGGCCGAAGGCGATGTTCGCCGCGAGGAAGCCGAGCTTCGATCCCGTGTCGTAGGTCTTGCCGTCGAAGCGCACGCCGTGGAAAGACTGCGACTTCGCGAGCTTGATCATCGCGTCGGTGAGCTGAATCTCGCCGCCCGCGCCGCGCTCGCCCGTCTCCAGAAGATCGAAGATCTCATGGTGCAGGATGTAGCGTCCCGAGATCATGAGGTTGCTCGGCGCCGTTCCCTTCGGCGGCTTCTCGACCATGCCGTCGATCTCGAAGCTGTGGCCATAGTCCTTGCCGACGCTGACGACGCCATATTGGTGGGTTTCTTCCGGCGGGACCTCTTCGACCGCGATGATGTTGCCGCCGTGTCGCTCGAACGCCTCGACGGCCTGCGCCAGGCAGCGGCTCTTGCGCTCTCCGGTCGCCATCGTGATCATGTCGGGAAGCAGCACCGCGAAGGGCTCGTCGCCGATGAGATCGCGCGCGCACCACACCGCATGTCCGAGCCCCAAGGGCTCCTGCTGGCGCGTGAAGCTCGTCGCGCCGGGCCGCGGCACCTCGGCCATGATCGCGTCGTATTCTTTCGTCTTGCCGCGAAGCCGCAGCGTATCCTCGAGCTCATATGCGCGGTCGAAGTGGTTCTCGATGACCTCCTTGCTGCGGCCCGTCACAAAGACAAAGTGCTCGATCCCCGCTTCCTTCGCCTCGTCGACGACATGCTGGACCACTGGCCTGTCGACGACGGTCAGCATCTCTTTGGGCACGGCCTTCGTGGCGGGCAGGAACCTCGTGCCGAGACCGGCTACGGGGAATACGGCCTTACGGATGCGCTTCGTCATGTAGAGTCCGTGTTTTCAAGGGGGAGGTTGCGTCGCTTGCCGGGCGGGCGCTATAGCGACCCGGGTGATTGGGGCATAATCGGTTTCCGAAGCGTTAACAATGGGCGACGGCGAGACGAGGGCGAGAGATCAATGACGGTGTTGGTTACGGGCGGCGCCGGCTACATCGGCAGCCACATGGCGCTGGAGCTGGTGGACGCAAACGAAAGGCTCGTCATTCTCGACGATCTCTCGACGGGGTTTCGCCGGGCGGTTCCGCAGGGCGTGGAGCTCGTCGTTGGAGATTTCGGCGACGCGGCGCTCGTGACAGAGCTGATCGAACGACATGGGGTCGATGAGATCATCCACTTTGCGGCCAAGATCATCGTCCCCGAGTCCGTCGCGAACCCGCTGCTCTACTACCACAACAACACGGCGAAAGCGCGCGAGCTGCTCGCGACCGCAGTGAGCAGCGGCGTCAAGCGATTCATCTTTTCGTCGACGGCGGCGGTCTATGGCGACGTGCGCGCCAATCCGGTGACGGAGGAAACGCCGCTCAATCCCGTCTCGCCCTATGGACGGTCGAAGCTGATGGTCGAGTGGATGCTCGAGGACGTGAGCCGCGCCCACGACTTCAACTATGTGGCGCTGCGCTATTTCAACGTCGCCGGCGCCGACCCCAAAGGCCGCGGCGGCCAGTCGACCCCGAATGCGACGCACCTGATCAAGGTTGCGGCGCAGGCGGCGCTCGGCCTTCGCGAGAAGCTGCAAGTGTTCGGCGTCGACTATCCGACGCCGGACGGCAGCTGCGTGCGCGACTACATCCAGGTCACAGACCTCGCGCGCGCGCATATGGACGCGCTGCGCTTCCTGCGCGGCGGCGGCAAGAGCCTTGTCTGCAATTGCGGCTACGAACGCGGCTTTTCGGTGCTCGAGGTCGTCGAGACGGTGAAGCGCGTGTCCGGCGTCGACTTTCGCGTGGAGATTTCCGAGCGCCGCGCCGGCGATCCGGCGGCGATCGTCGCCGCCAACGGGCGGATCAGGTCCGTGCTGGGTTGGACGCCGCGCCACGACGACCTGGAGCAAATCGTGCGTCAGGCCTTGGACTGGGAGCGCCGCCTCGCGGCGCAGGCGACCCTTCCATGAGAGAACTTGCCGACGCGCGGTCTATATCGGTGGAGGCGCCCTTCGGGCGTCAATCGGCCTTCAAATGTTGCGTTTTTGGTATAGCCTGCCATCCAAAGGACTATCCGCGGCGGAGCCTTTCCGGCGCGGCGCGGCCAGGGAGCGCTATGAAAAACTCCGCCACCGCGTGAAAAACGAGCTGTGCGCTCACGCGATTCTTTATCGAGGCGCAGCGTCGGGGCGCCGAGCAGCCCGAGCACTGCGCGACCTGTGGCCCGCATCAACGCCGCGGCGGCTCTGCATGAGGCTCTCGACGAGGAAGACGGCGAGGCCTGCAGCCTCGAAACGTTCCGGCCGTATCTTGAAAAACGATGCAAACGGCCTTCGACGACCGCTTTGAATGGGAATTGAAAGTGGACGCGGCATGCGCGCTTGATGGGCGTAGGACGCAAATTGTCGGCCTTATTTTCACGGAGGCGGTGATGAATGCGCTGAGGCGCGGCTTTCCGAGCGACAAGCGCGGCAAAATCGAAACGCGGTCGCGCGAATCGGGCGATCGGATCGAATTGACAATCACAAACGAGGGCGTCGCGTTTTCACCCTCTCCCTCGGAAAGGGGCCGTGGCGTCGGCTTCATGCGGGACCTCGCTCGCAACCTCGGCGGCGAATTGGAGGTGCGGCGCCTGCCCTCTGGGGCCAGGTGCGCTTGACTCTTCCAGTTGCGCTCAACCAGGAGCCAAGCCGGGCCAGCAGAATCGGGTGAAGCGCCATGGGGCGCCCGTTGCTATCACAGAGGCAACGACGACCCCGAACACTGCGTGCGAGCAGGTGGGTAATTTCGTCTTCAACTACTGTCTGCGACCGGCGCCCTCGGCGCAGAACGGCCGTGGTTTTCGCCGTGCTGAGCTTCGTCGCGCGCACGCCAGGCTGTAAGATCGTCTTCGACTGCGCCGCTGCGCTCGGCGGCAGAAGAGCTTGCGCGCACAGTCGCAGCGCGCGGCGAGCCGCTGCGGAGCTTCTTCGAGCCGCACCGCTTGCGGTGGGGCTGCACGCACGGAGGTTCGCGGATATCGAGGACCTGGACATGGCGGCGCTTCGGTCGCTGCGCAGCCGAGGCGGAGCGCATGTCGTGCGCGCGAGAAGATAGATCGGGGAAGCGCGCCGGCGTCAGGGCGAACTGGTCTTGCGCGCGAACACGGACAGCGCCGGGCCGTAAGGGTGATCCAACTGTTCGAAGGCGATCCTCACGTCGTCGAAGCCCAGCGCCATCAGCACGTCCAGCAGGTCCTGCTTCGGCATCCAGCTCGGCTCGTCGAAGACGCCGCCGCAGAAGCCCGGCCTCTCCGCGGAGCCATGGTAGGGGCGACGCACCAGCCTGATGGTCTGCCCAAGTCGTTTCTCGCGCCTCAGATGAGGCGCGCGCGCCGCCTCGGCCAATCGGATTTCCTCTTCGGTCGCGAAATGCGTCCAGAGAAAAATCGCGCAGGTCCGCTGCGCGAGAAGCTCGAGCAGCGTCACCGGATCGCGCATATGGTAGAGCACGCCGCATGCGAATATGAGGTCGTATGTGGCGGAGGACGCCCGCAGCCACTCGTTGATTTCGGCGAGCGAAAATCGCGCCTTGAGACCGAGAATCTCCTTCGCGACGAGGCATTTGAGGAAGGCGAGCTTGTTCGCCTCGACGGCGTGCACGCAAGCGCCCGCGCGCTCCAGCATGTAAGTGTGGCTAGCTTCCATCGGACCGATCTCGAGAACCGAGCGTCCGCTGACGCCGCCGAATTGCTCGATCGCCCAGGTCACACGGAAATCGTCGTAGAGCGAACCGGATCCGATCTCCACGCCCGCCTCTGGCGGAAGCCGATGGTTCCATCCCGGCACGAGCTCGACGGCGTTCCGCTTCTCGTCTCCCGAAAGCACATATTGATCGAACTCGACGAGATCCACCTTCACGCCGGCGCGGGCGCGCACGCCCGCGGTCTTGGGCCGGCCCGGAGGCCATGTCAGTCGGAGCAAGATGTCGTCCTTCTTCAGTCCGCGGCGGGCGGGTTCATCCAGCCGTTCCGGTGCAGCCTGCTCGGATTGCCGGAAAGGTCGTGATAGGTCACTACGCCTTCCGCGAAGTAATGACAAACCAGCGCCTTACGAGAGAGAGTGAGGTTGCGCCGCGTCGAGCCGCCATGCAAAAGATTCGCGTGCCAAAACAGCGCGTCGCCGGCCTTGGGCAAAAATACCTCCGGTCTCAACTGCATCCTGTCGATATAGTCACGAATCGTCGGCTCGTAGCGCTCGTGATAGGCGACGCCGTGCGACGCCTTGTATTCGTAAGGGGCGATCTCGACGTCCCGGCTCAGCAGCAGAGGCGCGAGCCTGTGGCTGCGGGGATAAAATTCCAGCGGTCCGCTGTCTTCATGAATGTCCTCAAGCGCAATCCAGCAGGCGAGCAGCCATCCGAGCGGATAGGTCGTCATGTGGATGTGGTCGGAGTGCGCGCTCTGGCTGCTGCCCTTGTAACCAATGATGGTCTGAAACGGAAGCGCGGGGCGCCCGAACAGCAGGTTTGCGATTCTCAGAATTTCTTCATCCCGCTGGAGTTCCTTGATTTCCGGCACGGCGAGATGGGCGTCGAGGTTGCGTCCGGGGAGCGTGTCGTCTTCGCCGAGCGACTCGTGGTTCGTCTCGATGACGCCGCCGGCGAGAGCCGTCTCGTAGGCGCGCCAGACCTCATCGATTCTCTCGCGCGAGATCAGGCCTTCGGCGACGAAATAGCCGTCGATCGTCCACCTCTCGCAGATGTCGGCTTCCGCGGCCGTAATCTCGCCGCTGCGGCGCTTTCTCCCGATTTCGCGTAGCGCGTTCGGTTGATCGAGCCAGCAGAACGGCCCACAGGCCGGAAAAGCTTCGCTGCGGAATTCGCCAAATCTCGCAAGATCCACGGGACGCTCGCCGATGTAGATCTCGGAGAATCGCCGCAGAGCCTGTTGCGCCCGTTCCTGCTCGCGCATCCGCGCCCGTCGCGCGCGATAATATTTGATGATCGGCAGCTTGTTGACGTCCATCGACCCTCTCCGCGCCCGTGATGGGAGCGAAAGCCTGCGCGCACATTCGCCTCACTGGAGCATCGGCCGAAATTCGCGCGTATTTTATGGCGACCGCCGTCGCGCCGAAATCTTTGGATTTGAACTCACCCCCTCATCCTGATGAGCTCCTGAAAGGCGCGTCTCGAAGCACGAGCCAAGGGCGCATTCTCGGAGCCTCGCGGGAGTTTGCATCCTTCGAGACGCTCGGCTCACGCGGGCTCCTCAGAGTCAGGGGTCGTCGACGAGCGCTCCGCGTGGCGCTGCGTCGGCGAGGAAGCTTCGCCAAGGACCTCCGTCGGCGGGTTGATCACGACCCGGCCGCCCGGGAGATCGACGGTCGGGACCACGGCTTTGGCGAAGGGATAGAGCGCGGTCTCTGCGCCGCCGGCCTCGGCGACCTCCAGAATGTCGCCCGCGCCGAAGTTCCGCACGGCGACGACGACGCCGAGGCGCGCGCCGTCGGGCGTCTCGGCGGCGAGTCCGATGAGATCCGCGAGGTAGAACTCGTCCTCCGCCGGCGCGGGCAGGTTTTCGCGCGGCGCATAGAGCTCGACGCCCTTGAGCCGCTGCGCGCCGTCGCGGTCCGTGACGCCGTCGACGCGCGCGACGAGCATGTCCTTGCCGTGCCGGCGCACGCGCGAGAGCGCGAAGCGACGCCGCCTCTCGGCGTCGACCAGCGGTCCGTAGCGCGCGACGGCGAGCGGGTCCTCTGTGAAGCTCTGCAGCCGAATCTCACCCGCGAGGCCATGCGGCGCGCCAAACCGGCCGAGCAGGACGAGGCCGCCCTGCGCCTTGGCGGAGGCCGCCGCGCCGCTCACGCCGCGGCGGCTTCGCCCGCAGCCGCAGCAGCGGCCGCGGCGCGCTCCTGCGCCTTCTTCTTCGGCTTCGCCTTCTCGGGATTGTTGCGCGCCTCGCGCTTGCCGACGCCGACGCTCTCGAGCAGTCGCGCCACGCGGTCGGTCGGCAGCGCGCCCTTGCCGATCCATTCCTTGGCCTTCTCGGCGTCGAGCACGAGGCGGTCGGCGGCGTCCTTGGGCTTCAGCGGATCGAAGGTGCCGAGCTTCTCGATGAAGCGCCCGTCGCGCGGCGAACGGGAGTCGGCGACGACGACGCGATAGAAGGGACGCTTCTTGGCGCCGCCGCGGGAGAGTCGGATTTTTAGAGACATCTTTGGTTCCTTTGGTTGTCGGCAAGCTGACAGTCGGCAGTCGGCGGTCGTTCTCTCGACTGCCTATTGCCGACTGCCGCCCTTCACTTCTTCTTCCCGAACGGACTGAATCCGCCGAGCAGCCCCTTGCCGCCGAGGCTCGGCAGGCCGCCGGGCTTTGGCGAAAACAGTTCCGGAGGCGGGGCCTCCGGCAGGCCCTTGCCGAAAGACGGCGGGGCGGCCTTGCCGCCGCCGAGCTTCTCGCGCATGGCGGCGATCTCTTCGGGCGAGGGCATGTTCATGCCGCCAAAGCCCATCATCTGCGCCGCCTGCTTCATGAGGCCGCCGCCGCGCTTGCCGCCCATCATCTTCATCATGTCGGCCATGGCGCGGTGCTGCTTGAGGAGCTTGTTGATCTCCTCGACCTTCGTTCCAGAGCCTGAAGCGATGCGGCGCTTGCGCGAGGCCTTCAGAATGTCGGGGTTGCGGCGCTCCTTCGGGGTCATCGAGAGAATGATCGCGCGCTGGCGCCTGATCATCCTCTCGTCGATGTTCGCCGCGGCGAGCTGATCCTTCATCTTGGCGACGCCCGGGAGAAGCCCCATGACGCCGCCGATGCCGCCCATCTTCTCGGCCATCGCCAGCTGATCGCAGAGATCCTGCAGGTCGAACTTGCCCTTGGCCAAGCGTTCCGCAGCGCGGACGGCTTCCTGCTCGTCGATGACGCTCTGCGCCTTCTCGACCAGCGCCACGATGTCGCCCATGCCGAGGATGCGGTCGGCGATGCGCTTCGGCGAGAACTCGTCGAGCGCGTCCATCTTTTCGCCGGTGGCGATGAGCTTGATCGGCTTGCCGGTGACGGCGCGCATCGACAGCGCCGCGCCGCCGCGCCCGTCGCCGTCCATGCGCGTCAGTACGATGCCGGTGATGCCGACGCGCGCGTCGAAGCTCTTCGCGAGATTGACCGCGTCCTGGCCGGTCAGCGCGTCGGCGACGAGCAGGATCTCATGCGGGCTGGCGTAGGACTTGATGTCCGCCATCTCCTGCATGAGCGGCTCGTCGATATGCGTGCGCCCCGCCGTGTCGAGCAGCACGACGTCATAGCCTTGGAGCCGCGCCGCCTCCATGGCGCGCCGCGCGATCTGCAGCGGCGTCTGGTTCGGCACGATTTCCAGCGTGTCGACTCCGACCTGGCGCCCGAGGATCGCGAGCTGCTCCTGCGCCGCAGGGCGCTTGACGTCGAGCGAGGCCATCAACGCGCGCTTCTTGTGGCGCTCTTTCAGCCGCTTGGCGATCTTCGCCGTCGTCGTGGTCTTGCCGGCGCCCTGGAGGCCGACCATCATGATCGTGACGGGCGGGCGCGCCTCGAGGTCGATGGGCTCCGCGGTCTCGCCGAGCGTCTCGACGAGCACGTCGTTGACGATCTTGATGACCATCTGTCCGGGCGAGATCGACTTGACGATGTTCGCGCCGATGGCCTTCTCCTGCACCCTGTCGGAGAAGGAGCGCACGACGTCGAGCGCGACGTCCGCGTCGAGCAGCGCGCGCCGCACTTCGCGCAACGCCGCGGCGACGTCGGCTTCGGAGAGCGCGCCGCGCCGCGTGAGACCGTCGAATATGCCGGAGAGCTTGTCGGCGAGGCTCTCGAACATCGGAATTCTCCTGAGCGCTCGCCGGGAGGCTCAAAACCAAAAGCGCCCGGGAGCGCAACGCGCCGCCGGACGTCCGCCCCTCCGCTCTAAGTGCGACGAAGGAGATTGAGTTTGAGCATCTCTGACGAGATTGTGACGCGGTTTTTAGGCGCGGGGCGAGCGGAAGTCAATGCGCGCCTCGATCTCCGGCGGATCAAGCGAGACATGCCGGGCGGCTCGTTCGCGTGTTTGCCGGCGGCGCTCGCGGCGGGTCGCCCGATTTTCGCGCTGGGCTATCGTCGCCTTGTCGAACTCTTGGGACTGCGCGGGTTCGACACGCGCGAACGTCTTCTCGCCGAGCGTCAGACTTCGACCATCGCGCATGCGCCGCCTGCATGGTGAAGTTTACGCCGGAAGAAGTGTGAAATGAATGTTGAGACGGCCGCACCCGTCGCGGCGTATGCACGAACGTCCCGCCTGCGGCGGAGTTCAGATTGCCGCAGCGGCGAAGAATGGCTCTTGAGGGCTCGACTTCGGGCGCGGTGAGCGCCAGCGAGCTCTGCGCATGGTCTAATATCTGGCCAGCACAGGCGCCGGAGCGCCCGAGTTGAAGTGGTAATTCACGCCCAGTCGCAGCACGTTGACCTGCGGATGGCGATGATAGCCATAATTCCAGCCCCAGGCGCCCGTGACGCCGCCGCTGTCCAAATCCATGAACAGATATTCGAGCTTGGCGGACCAGTTCGACGCGAACATCCATTCGAGGCCGCCGCCTGCGGTCCAGCCGGTGCGCGTGTTGCTGGAGTTGAATGCGGTCACTTCACCATAGGCGAAGCCTGCGGCGCCGTAAACCAGCAAGGTCGGCATGGCCAGCCATCCGACCCTGCCGCGAAGCGTGCCGAACCACGGCAGGCCCAGGTTGCCGCCGTTGCCGGTCGCGAGCGGGACCAGAACGTCGCCGGGCGCCAATGGGCTCGGATAGGCTACGATGGTGTTGCCGGCGTTTCCGCCGGTAATGCTTGCGCCTTGGATGTCGGCTTCGCCGCCGATGACGATCGACGGTCTGAGCTCGAAATTGTAGCCGACCTGGGCGCCGCCGACGACCCCGCCCGTGTTGTTCGACGTGTTGCCGCCGCCCGGCAGGAGAAAGAGATTGGTGGCTCCATACACCGAAGCGCCGATCGGAAAGGCGGGATCGGCGTATGGAAGGACGCTGTTCTGCCCGCCGGCGGCCCATCCGCCGCCGAGGTTGACGCCGCCATAAAAGCCGCTCCAGAGGGCCGGCGGAGGAGGCGGCGCAAAGACCGGCGCGTCCTTGGCGAAGGGCAGGTCGGCGGCATGTGCGGCGCAGGCGCCCAATATCAGGACGATTGCGACGCCGCTTGCAGTATTTTTCATTGCAGCCTCCTTGCGAAGGATTGGGCGTCCGTTCCAGAGGAGCCCTTCCGCCCTGGTTCGCCAGAACGTGACTTGCCGCGTATAATTTTCTTGAAGGGTTAAAAAGCAATGAATGGAAAGTAGCTCAACAGGAATTTCTGAACCGTGTTGTCCAATTGCAACAAGAGAGAAATAGGACCGGTTGCGACGGCTATTGTTGCAAATGACGCGGGTTCTGATCTTGGGGAGCCGGGAAGTGCCGGCCGATCCCGGCGCGCCATGCCGCCACCGATGTTGGGTCGAGGAAGGAGCGTTCGGCCTCTTCTGCTCGCGCCCACGCGACAGCGCGCGCTCGATCGGCTAAAGCACTCGCGCGAAAAACCGCAGAGCGCAGGAGCACCCCAATGAAACGCGGCCTCTTTCCCTTCGCGCTGAGCTTCCTCATCGCCTCCGTCGCCGAGAGCGGCGCGGGCTTGGCCTTCGAGCTCAAGAGCCCCGACATCGCCGAGGGCAAGACCATCGGCGCGAAGCACATCTACAACTCCTTCGGATGCACGGGCGAGAACCTCTCGCCGGCGCTCGAATGGGGCGATCCGCCGGCCGGCACGAAGAGCTTCGCCGTTCTTGTCCACGACCCCGACGCGCCAACGGGCGGCGCAGGCTTCTGGCACTGGCTCGTCATCGATATTCCGGCCTCGGCGCGCGGCCTGCCGCAGGGCGCGGGCGACCCCGCCGGCAAGCGGCTGCCTGCCGGCGCAAAGCAGCTCGAGACGGACTTCGGCGATGTCGGTTATGGCGGCCCCTGTCCGCCCAAGGGCCATGGCGACCACCGCTACGTCTTCACGGTCTATGCGCTCGGCGTCGAGAAGCTCGACATTCCCGCCCATGCGCGCACTGCCGCCGTGGGCTTCACGGTCAATCAGCACGCCCTTGCCAAGGCGAGCCTCACGGCGCGATTCGGGCGCTGACGCTGCAGCTGAACCTCGCGGCGACGCTTCTGGCCTTGGCGCTGGAGGCGTCGCTCGGCTACCCGGCGGCGCTTTACGCGCGCATAAGGCATCCGGTCGTCTGGATCGGCGCCGCGATCCACCTGCTGGATCGCCGGCTGAATTTCGGGCCCCCGCTGCTCAGGAAGGCGCGCGGCTTTCTCGCGCTCGCCCTGCTGCTCGCCCCCTGTTTCGCGCTCGGCGAAATCTTGGAGCGGCTGTTGCTCGCGGCGCCTTATGGCGCCGTCCCTCTCGCGCTCCTGGCGTCGAGCCTCCTGGCGCAACGCAGCCTGCACGATCACGTGGCCGATGTCGCTGAAGCGCTCTCGCGCTCCCTGGAGGACAGCCGGCGCGCCTTGAGCCGCATCGTCGGGCGTGACGTGGCGGAGCTCGACGAGTCCGGCGTCGCGCGCGCGGCCATCGAGAGCCTGGCCGAGAATTTTTCGGACGGCGTCGTCGCGCCGGCTTTGTGGCTCGCGCTCCTGGGTCTGCCCGGGGCGTTGCTCTACAAGGCGATCAACACCGCCGACAGCATGATCGGCCACCGCGACGCGCGCTACGCCGACTTCGGCTTCGCCGCGGCGAAGCTCGACGATTTCGTGAACCTCCCGGCGGCGCGGCTTTGCGCGCTGCTGCTGGCGATCGTCTCGGGATCTCGCGCCCAGCGCGCGCTACAGACCGCCTGGCGCGACGCGCGCAAGCATGCGTCGCCGAACGCCGGCTGGCCGGAGGCGGCGATGGCGGGGGCGCTCGGCTTGCGACTGGGCGGCGCTCGAGCCTACGACGGCGCCGTGGTCGCGCTAGCCGAATTCGGCGACGGTCGCATCGATGCGACCCGCGCAGACATCGACCGCGCCCTCGCGCTCTACCGCCACGCGCTCGTCGCACTGTGGGCGCTGGTCGCATTCGGCCTTCTGCTTTCGTCGCGGTTGCGTTTCAGCTAGGGCCTCGGAGATCGAGCGCGTCGCCCAAATGTTGCAAATTTCTGCTTGACAAACGCGGCGCCCCTAGATATCCGCAGCCCTCAATCGAAAAGGGGAGCGCCCGTTCGCGGGCGCTTCCTCTTTTGCGTTCCAATCCCCGCAAGGGCCGGTCTCCACCGGACGCGGGGCGATCCGCGGCCCCTGGTCGCAACAAATGGAGACGAGAGCATGGCGCGTATCGCAGGCGTCAATATCCCGACCAACAAGCGCGTCGTCATCGCGCTGCAATATATTCACGGCGTCGGCCCCAAGATCGCGGCGGAAATCTGCGAGAAGGTGCGCATCCCCGCGGAACGCCGGGTCTCGCAGCTCACCGACGCCGAAGTGTTGCAGATCCGCGAGACGATCGACCGTGACTATATGGTGGAGGGCGACCTGCGCCGCGAGGTCGCGATCAACATCAAGCGACTCATGGATCTCGGCTGCTATCGCGGTCTGCGCCACCGTCGCCAGCTTCCGGTGCGCGGCCAGCGCACGCACACAAACGCCCGCACCCGCAAGGGCAAGGCCAAGCCGATCGCCGGCAAGAAGAAGTAATCTTGGGGCAGTCGGCGTTCGGCAGTCGGTCATCGAATATTCGATCCGCCGACTTCCGACTGCCGACTGCCTAATGCCGATCACCGAGCGTAGAGACATAAAACAATGGCCAAGGAAACCACCCGCGTTCGCCGACGGGAGCGCAAGAACATCGCTTCCGGCGTGGCGCATGTGAATTCGACCTTCAACAACACCATGATTACGATCACCGATCCGCAGGGGAACACGATCTCCTGGTCGTCCGCCGGCACGATGGGCTTCAAGGGCTCGCGCAAGTCGACGCCTTACGCGGCGCAGATGGCCGCCGAGGACGCCGCGCGCAAGGCCGGCGAGCACGGCGTGCGCTCGCTTGAGGTCGAGGTGTCGGGGCCGGGCTCCGGCCGCGAGTCGGCGCTGCGCGCGCTGCAGTCGGCGGGCTTCACCGTGACCTCGATCCGCGACGTGACGCCGATCCCCCACAATGGCTGCCGTCCGCGCAAGCGACGCAGGGTCTGACAGACGACAGACGGCAGTCGGCTGAGGACAGAAAGTCACACATCTCTGTTCGCCCGCTCTTCTGCCCCCCAAATTCCGTTCTCTGTTTTCTGAAAGGCCGCGCCGTGAGCATCCAGAAGAACTGGCAGGAACTGATTAAGCCCAATAAGCTCGCCGTGACGCCGGGCGACGATCCGCGCCGCCAGGCGACCGCCGTCGCCGAACCGCTGGAGCGCGGCTTCGGGCAGACTCTCGGCAACGCCCTTCGCCGCATTCTTTTGTCCTCGCTACAGGGCGCAGCCATCACGTCGATCCACATCGACGGGGTGTTGCACGAGTTCTCGTCGATCCCGGGCGTGCGCGAGGACGTGACCGACATCGTGCTCAACATCAAGGACATCGCCATAAAATATGTCGGCGAGGGTCCGAAGCGCCTGGCGCTGAAGAAGGCGGGGCCGGGCCCGGTCAAGGCCGGCGACATTCAGGTCACGGGCGACGTGCAGATTCTCAACCCGGACCTCGTGATCTGCACGCTCGACGAGGGCGCCGAGATCCGCGTCGAGTTCACCATCGCGACCGGCAAGGGTTATGTGCCCGCCGACCGCAATCGCGCCGAGGACGCGCCGATCGGGCTCATCCCGATCGACAGCCTGTTCTCGCCGGTCAAAAAGGTCAGCTATCGCGTGGAGAACACGCGCGAGGGGCAGGTGCTCGACTACGACAAGCTGACGATCTCGATCGAGACCAATCGCTCGATCAGCCCCGAGGATGCGCTCGCCTACGCGGCGCGCATCCTTCAGGATCAGCTCAACGTCTTCGTCAACTTCGAGGAGCCGCGCCGCGAGGAGGCGCAGCCGCTGATCCCGCAGCTGGCCTTCAATCCGGCGCTGCTCAAGAAGGTCGAGGAGCTCGAGCTCTCGGTGCGTTCGGCGAACTGTCTCAAGAACGACAACATCGTCTATATCGGCGACCT
>Ga0187784_10000470_pt1 | contig 29527 bp, 27 predicted proteins | sample 1015_SJ02_MP15_2_FD_132964 | JGI IMG/M metagenome (GOLD analysis project Ga0187784, IMG submission 132964) | Tropical peat soil microbial communities from peatlands in Department of Meta, Colombia - 1015_SJ02_MP15_20_MG | ecosystem: Environmental > Terrestrial > Soil > Wetlands > Peat | place... | reverse complement strand
GCGCGAGATTGGCCGCACGATCGTGCCCGCCGCGCGCGCGCTTATGACGGCGGCGCCTTTCAACGAGTTTCCTCCCTACGCGCATATCCTCACCGCCGTCGGCGACCGCACCCAGCGGCTCAGTGATGATCTATCGCTCGGGATCCATGTCGACACGCCTCCGTTCATGCTCCGAGCGCCCGGGTGGGGAACCATGTCCTGATTTCAAGCGAATTTCACAACGGCTCACGACGACAAGACGCAGGCGGTATAGGGAATGAACTATAGCGACAGTCGGTCGCCCGGAAAGCTCGATAGGACCATCCAGGCATGTATCGACAATGCCGAGCGACTGTACACAGAAACCTACGACCTCGAATTCCGCAAGCCGTGCGCGACCCGCTACTTCCTTCTGATTATCGCTCAGGAGGAAGCAGCGAAGGCATTCCTTCTCTACCTGATCAAGGAGGATGTCGTGCCGCTCACGTCGGCCGTTCGGCGTGCGATCAACGACCATGCCTGCAAGCACCTGGTCGGGATGATCATGGACTACATGATCATGCACTGGGAGACCATCGAGGAGCTGAGAGAACTCATTCGCATCGATCTCGGTCTTGGCAATAATCTGCCGAACGATGTCGGCAGTGCCCTCGAAATCCTTCGCTACGAGAAGATCGGCCGATGGGCAGCCAACAACCGGGTCTGGACCGAAGACCCCGCTTACGATCGCGCAGCGACGAAGCTGGCCGAGGGAAAGCGGGACCGCCGGAAGCAGGATGCGCTCTACGTCCGCATCGGCTCGGACGGCCAAATCGCTTCGACCCCAACGGAGATAACGGAAGCCGAAGTCGCGATCGAGCTGCAGCGAACGCGCCGGTACGTCACCTTCGCCGACGCGCTCACGACGACAGAAAAGCGGTATGGTTTCGATAGAGACCGGTTCGCGAAGGTCATCGCAGCGCTCAAATTGCTGTTTGACCCGAAAAACGGCCCGGTGGCACCAAGATAATCGGAGGTCTTAGCTGTGGCTCTCTGATATGGGACTCGCGCGACTTTTGGACCGGTCCGTAGCCGCAAAGTCTATCTGGGCTAATCCGAACTTCCGATACGGGAAGGACAGAGTGTGGCACTTCGGCGACATTGCGCGCCGATGGCTGTTGGCCAGCACATCAAGGGATCGCAGACATATCCATCCGGCGCCTGACCCGCGCCCGTCATGAATACACGCTCTACACCCGGCCGAGGGCGCGCAGGATGCGCGCCGGCGTGAAAGGCTGCTCGGCAACCCGCGCGCCGAAGGGCGCCAGCGCGTCGTTGATGGCGTTCATCACCGCCGCCGGCGCCCCGGCGGTGCCCGCCTCGCCGACGCCTTTGGCGCCAAGCTCGGTGCCGGCAAGCGGCGTCTCCAGATGCGCCACCTCGATGTCGGGCATCTCGGCCGCCATGGGCACGAGGTAGTCGGCGAGCGTGCCGTTGCGGAGCTGCCCGGCCGCGTCATAGAGGCATTCCTCGAAGAGGGCGGCGCCCAGCCCCTGGACGACGCCGCCGCGGATCTGCTCGTCGACCAACAGCGGGTTCACCATCCGGCCGCAATCCTCCACCACCCAATGCTTGAGGAGGCGGACAAAGCCGGTCTCGACGTCGAGCTCGAGCCACGACGCCTGCACGCCGTTGGTGAAGGCAAAGGGATAATCGCGCGGCTGATGGTGGCGCGTCGCCACCAACTCGGGCTGCAGGCCGGGCGGCAGCGTGTCGCCGCGGAAATAACCCGCGCGGCCGACCTCCTCGAGGCCGATGCGGCGGGCGCCGGTTCCGGCGTCAACGATCCAGCCCTCGACGATATCGAGACCGCCCGGCGCCGCCTGCAGCATGGCGCCGGCCAGCGTCAGGACGTTGGCGCGCAGCGCCTTCGCCGCCTGGAGCGCCGCCTCGCCGCCGATGCCGGTGCCGCGCGACGCCCAGGTGCCGCCGCCATAAGGCGTGCGCTCGGTATCGCCGGTGACGACCCGCACGCGCGCGAGCGCCACGCCCAGCACCGAGGCGACGATCTGCGCCACCACGGTCTCCGTGCCCTGGCCCTGCTCGGTGACGCTGATGGCACAGGTGACGGTGCCGCCGGGCTCGAGGCGGAGGCTGCACCCGTCCTGCGCCGAGATCGGCGCGCCGCCGACGCCGTAGAAGGCGGGGCCGGGATTGGTGATCTCGACGAAGCACGCAAGCCCGATGCCGCGATGGACGCCTTGGGCGCGAAGCGCCTTCTGCTCGCGGCGCAAGCCTGTGTAGTCCATCATGCCCAGCATGCGCTCGAGCGCGCGCTGGTGCGACAGCTTCTCGAACAGCAAGCCGGCCGGGCTCTTCCAGGGATAGGCGTCATCGGCGATGAGGTTGCGCCAGCGCAGCTCGGCCGGGTCCATCGCGATGGCGCGCGCGGCGAGATCGACCAGCCCTTCGGTGACGGCGCAGGCGACGGGATGGCCGACGGCGCGGTATTGCGACATCGGCGGCTTGTTCTGAAAGACGACGCGCAGCCGCGCGCGATAATTGGGCGAGCGATACCAGGAGCCCGCGAGATTGACCACCTGGTTGCCTTCGACGGCGCTGGTGCGCGGATAGGTGGAGAAGGGTCCGATGCCGGTGAGATCGTCGATGTCGATGGCGAGGATCTCGCCCGATTTGCTCACCGCCACGCGCGCGGCGACGCGATGCTCGCGCGCATGGATGTCGGAGACGAAGGATTCCAGCCGGTCGGCGACGAACTTGACCGGCCGGCCCAGCATCAGGGCAAGCGCGATCACCGTCATCTCGTCGGGATAGACATGGATCTTGATGCCGTAGGAGCCGCCCACGTCGTGACAGACCACGCGCAAGTCGGCTTCCGCCAGCGGGAAATGGCGCAGCACGATCTCCTTCATCATATGCGGCGCCTGGGAGGAGCAGTAGAGCGTCAGCCGGCGGTCGGCCGGATTGAACTCGGCGAGGATCGAGCGCGGCTCCGGGCAGACGCCGGTGTGGCGGGCGAAGGTGAAGGTCTCGGCCACCACCGCATCGGCGCGGTCGAAGGCGTCGTCCACCGCGCCGGCATCGATGGTGCGCGTGAAGGCAAGGTTGTCGCCGAGCGCCTCGTGGATCGCGGGCGCGCCGGGAGCGAGCGCCGCCTCGACCGAGGCGAGCGGCGGCAGCTCTTCCCATTCCACCGCGATCTCCGCCAGCGCGTCCTCGGCCGCGGCGCGGGTTTCCGCCGCCACGGCCGCCACCGGCTCGCCTTGCCAGCGGGCGCGATCGAGGGCAAGGGGATGCTGCGGCGCCGATTTCATGCCTTTCAAATGCGTGAGCACGCCGACCCAGGGCGTATAGAGCCCGGCAAGATCGGCCGCCGTCACTACCCGCACCACTCCCGCCCGGCGCGCGGCCGCCGCGGTATCGATGCGCTTGATCCGCGCATGGGCATAGGGGCTGCGCAGGAAGGCGGCGTGCAGCAGGCGCGGCAGGCGGAGATCGTCGACGAAGACGCCGCGCCCCTGCAACAGGCGTTGCGCATTGGGGCGCGGCACGCTTTTGCCGATATAGCTGTTGGGCCGGTCGAAGAAGGAGAGGGGTTGTTCGCTCATGGGCTCGCCTTCTCCGCCCGCGCGCGGCACGCCTCCTCGACGGCGTCGATGATGGCGCAATAGCCGGTGCAGCGGCAGTAATTGCCGGAAAGGAAGTCGCGGATCTCCTCGCGGCTCGGCACTCCGCCGCGGCGCAGCAGCGCGGCGGCGGTGACCAGCATGCCGGCGGTGCAGAAGCCGCATTGCAGCGCATTGCGCCGATGGAAAGCCGCTTGAAGGTCGGCGATCTCGCCGCTGTCGGAAAGACCCTCGATGGTCTCGACGCGCGCGCCGTCGAGCTGCGCCGCGAAGAGCAGGCAGGCGCGGACGATCGCGCCGTCGAGGCGCAGGGTGCAGGCGCCGCAGACGCCGTGCTCGCAGCCGGCGCGCGTGCCGGTGAGCCCAAGCTCCTCGCGCAGGAAATCGACCAGGCTCTGCCGCGCATCGACGCGGCGCGTCACCGCCGCGCCGTTGACCGTCAGGCGGATTTCGACGCTCTCGCTCATGCCGCCGCCAACGCGCGCGCCGCGCGGCCGAGCAGCACGCGCGCGAGATGGAGCTTGGTGGCGCCGTCGGCCTGAAGATCGCCCGGCGGATCGAGGTCCCGGGCGAGCGCCGCCTGCGCCGCGGCGATGTCCCTCGCCGCCAGCGCCGACGCCGCCGCGCCCGCCTCGACGGGCCTGCCGCCGACGCCGAAGAAGACGAGGCGAAGACCGTCCTCCCGCGCCTCGGCGGCGAGACCGGCCAGCGCGTAATCGCCGCGCCGCCGGGCGAGCTCGAGAAAGACGCTGCGCGCCCCCTTCGGCGCCACGGGGATGTCGACGGCGGCGATAACTTCGTCGGGCGCCAGCGCCGTCTCGTAGGGTCCGCGGAAGAAATCGCGCGCGGCAACCCTGCGCTCGCCGCGGCGGCTGGCCAGGTGCAGCACCGCGTCGAGCGCCACGACGCAGGCTGGAAGTTCCGCCGCCGGATCCGCCTGCGCCAGGCTGCCGCCGAAGCTGCCGCGGTTGCGGATGGCGGGATGGGCGATGTGCGGGACCGCCTGATGGATGAGCGGCGCGAGTTCGGCCACCAGCGGCGAGGCGCCGACCTCGCTGTGCCGCGCCAGCGCGCCGATGCGCAGCACGCTCTCTCGCCGCTCGATGCCGGCCAGCGCCGCGATGGGATTGATGTCGATCAGCAGGCGCGGCTCGGCGAGCCGCATGTTGAGCGCCGGCACCAGGCTCTGCCCGCCGGCGAGAATCCGCGCCTCCTCGCCGTGCTCGGCGAAGGCGTCGAACACCTGGGCGAGCGAGGAAACCCGCAGATAAGCGAAACGGGGCGCCTTCAGGAAATCCTCCCACCGCGGCGTGCTTCTTCCGGCGCGCCGGCCGCGGACAGAATGTGACGCCGGTGCGCGCGCGTCAATCGGCGGGCGCGCCGGATCGGCCGGCAAGCAAGCCTCGCCAGGCGTTGACAGAACGCGCGGCGAGGTTATCGTTTATCTCTGGATAAATTGCCGGGTGTTCGGCGATGCCTAAAGCGATCCGTGCCAACTCCGCTCCGCCCTCTTTCACGGAGCTGCGCCAGCGCGCCGAGGCGCTGGTCCCGGTGCTGCGCGAGCGCGCGGCGAAGACCGAGGCGCTGCGCCGGCTGCCCGAGGAGACCATCGCCGATCTGCATCGCTCGGGCCTTTTCCGCATGCTACAGCCGGCGCGGGTCGGCGGCAGCGAGCTGCCCTACGCCGCGATGATCGAGCTTGGGGCCATCATCGCCCGGGGCTGCGGCTCTACCGCCTGGGTGCTCAACAACCTCGCCAGCCATCACTGGATGCTGGGATACTGGCCCAAAGCCGCGCAAGACGAGATCTGGGGCCCGTCGCCCGACACGCTCATCGGCTCGGCTTTCATCTTCCCCGGCGGCCGCGCGCGCAAGGTCAAGGGCGGCTATCGCCTGAGCGGGCGCTGGCCGTTCTCGAGCGGCATCGACCCTTCCGCCTGGACCATGATCGCCGCGGTCGTGCCGGACGAGCAGACCGGCGCCGGCGAATATCGCGTCTTCCTCGTCCCGGCGAGCGATTACAGCGTCGTCGACACCTGGTACGTCAGCGGGCTCGCCGGCACCGGCAGCAAGGACGTCGTCGTCACCGACGTGCTGGTGCCGGAGCATCGCACGCTCTCGACCGAAGCGGGCAAGGGCGGCGAGCATCCCGGTCGCGCGGCCAATCCCGGCACGCTCTTCCGCCTGCCGTGGTTCGCCCTCTTCGGCTTCGTCGTCGCCAGCGTCTCGCTCGGCATCGCCAAGGGCGCCATCGAGCAATTCGTCGCCGCCACCCGCGGCAAGCTCGGCACCTACACCGGACGCAGCCTCGCCGATTTCTCCACCATGCAGGTCCATGTGGCGGAGGCCGGCGCGCTGACCGATGCCGCCGAAGCGGTGATGCTGCGCGATTGCGAAGAGGCGACGGCCTTCGCCGAGGCCGGCCAGATGCCGCCGATGGAGGACAAGGTGCGCTGGCGGCGCGACGGCGCCTATGCCGCGCGCCTGTGCGGCAAGGCGGTCGACATCATCTTCACCGCGGCGGGCGGCGGCGCCATCTACGAGAGCAACCCGCTGCAACGCGCCTTCCGCGACATCCACGCCGCCAACGGGCATTTCGCCGTCAACTGGGACGCCAATGGCATCAATTATGGCCGCGTCGCCCTTGGATTGCCGCCGGACTCTGCCAATCTCTAGCGGGGAACGCGATGCCGCACTCCAAAGACCCCGCCATGCCCGACCCGGCCGTCGCCGCACCTGCGCCGACGAGTTTCGACACGCGCGACTTCCGCGCCGCGCTCGGCACCTTCGCCACCGGCGTCACCATCATGACCGCGCGCGGCCGCGAGGGGGAGCCGGTGGGGCTCACGGTCAATTCCTTTGCCTCGGTTTCGCTCGACCCGCCGCTGGTGCTGTGGAGCCAGTCGCTCTACGCGCAGAGCCTGGCCTCCTTCCAGGAAGCCTCGCATTTCGTCGTCAACGTGCTGGCGGCCGACCAGGTCAATCTGTCGCGGCGCTTTGCCGGCGCCCATGACAACCGCTTCCTCGAGGTCGAGCATATCGTCCCCGAGCACGGCGCGCCGATCATCGCCGGCTGCGCCGCGCATTTCGAATGCCGCAACGAGGCGCGCTATTACGGCGGCGATCACGTCATCTTCCTCGGCCGCGTCGAGCGCTACGCGCATACCTCGAAGCCGACCTTGATGTTCTGTCACGGCCGCTACATGCGCGGCCGCCCGCTCGAGGCGATCGCCGAGGAGTAAGCGCCCGCGCCGACGGCGCAGTCGCCAGGAGGGCCAGGAGGGATAGAGTCGCAGCTTCGCTCATGCCGGGCTGCACGGTTATTCGGAGCGAGGAATGCAAAGGCGGCTGGCAATGCGTCCCGTCTTCGGCCATTCTAGCGCGCGTCAAAAAAAGCATCCCGGTCGAGCAAGAAGCCGGGAGCGAGAACGGGAGGGCAGGATGGGCCGGCGTCTTCTTCATGCGATGAACCGTTGGCTTGCGGCAACGATTTTTGCGGCGAGCCTGGCGCCCGTGACGGCGGGCGCGGCGGAGCCGATCAAGATCGGTTTCGGCATGGCGCTCACCGGGGGGCTTGCCGGCAACGGCAAGGCGGCGCTGGTCGCCATGCAGATCTGGGCGGAGGAGATGAACGCCAAGGGCGGGCTTTTGGGCCGGCCGGTGCAGCTCGTCTATTACGACGACCAGACCAACCCGGCGCAGGTGCCGGGCATCTATACCAAGCTGCTCGACGTCGACAAGGTCGATCTCGTGATCTCGGGCTACGGCACCAACCTGCAGGCGCCGGCGATGCCGGTCATCATGCCGCGCGGCATGGTCTTCATCGGGCTCTTCGGCCTCGCGGTGAACGATCAGTTCCATTACGACCGCTTCTTCCAGATCCAGCCCAACGGCGAGAACGCCAAGATCTCATCGATCGAGGGCTTCTTCGCCGCGGCGATGACGGCGAAGCCGACGCCCAAGACCGTAGCGATCGTCGGCGCGGACGCGGAATATCCCAAGGTTGCGACGGAAGGCGCGCGCGAGATCGTGCAGAAGCTCGGCCTCAAGATCGTCTATGACCGCTCCTACCCGCCGACCACCGTCGACTACACGCCGATCGTCCGCGCCATCCAGGCGACCGGCCCCGATGTCGTCTATCTCGCGTCATACCCGCCGGACAGCGCCGGCATGGTGCGCGCCGTGCACGAGGTCGGGCTCAAGACCACGGTCTTCGGCGGCGGCCTGATCGGGCTGCAATTCGCCGCGCTCAAGCAGCAGCTCGGCGAGATGCTCAACGGCATCATCTGCTACGACCTTTACGCGCCGTCGCCGACCATGAACTTCCCGGGCATCACCGAGTTCCTGACCAAATATCAGCCGCGCGCCAAGGCGGAGGGCGCCGACCAGCTCGGCTTCTACCTGCCGCCCTTCGCCTATGCGGCGATGCAGGTGCTGGGGCAGGCGGTCGAGACCACCAAGGGACTCGACCAGGGAAAGATCGCCCAATACATCCATGCCACCACCTTCAAGACCGTGGTCGGCGACATAAAATTCGCCACCAACGGCGAATGGGCGAAAGCGCGCATCATCTTCGTCCAATATCGCGGCATCGCCGGCAACGATCTCGACCAGTTCAAGAAGCCGGGCGTGGAAGTCATCGTCGCGCCGGACGAGTTCCGCACCGGCGACGTCGAAGCGCCTTACACCGATATCAGGCATTGAGGCGGGGGCGGAAGCGCCGCAATGGGAGTCTCCCTCGATCTGCTGCTGGGCGCGGTCGTCGCCGGCGTCCTGCTTGGCGGCTTCTACGCCGCCGTCTCGGTCGGCATCGCCATCTCCTTCGGCATGCTCGACATCGTCAACATCGCGCATCCCGCCTTCATCATCCTCGGCTCCTATGCCGCCTACATCGTCAACAGCAGCTTCGGCCTCGATCCCGTCGTCACCGCGATCGTCATGCTTCCGGTCTTTTTCGTCCTCGGCGCCGCGGTCTACGAAATCTATTACGCCGTCTTCGAGCGGCGCGGCGACGAGGCGCTGCGCGGACTCGCCTTCTTCTTCGGCCTGCTCTTCATCGTCGAGGTGGCGCTGATCCTGGTTTTCGGCGTCGACTATCGCTTCGTCGAGGCGCGCTATATCGGTCCGACGCTGCATTACGGTCCCATCGACCTGCCGCTGCGCATGCTGGTGCCGTTCGCCGTGTCGATCCTGCTGATGGCGGGGCTGCAGCTTTATCTCTCGCGCACCTTCACCGGGCGCGCGATCATGGCGGTGTCGCAGGACCGCCTGGCGCTGCAGCTCATGTCGGCCAGTCCCGCCAAGATCAAGCGCATCGCCTTCGGCATCTCGATCGCCACCGCGGCGCTGGCCGGCGCCTTCCTCATCATCATCCAGCCGGTCGAGCCCTCGATCGGGCGCGACTATATCGGCCGCGTCTTCGCCATCACCGTGCTGGGCGGGCTCGGCAGCTTTCCCGGCATGCTCGCCGCGGCGGTCCTGCTCGGCGTGGTCGAGAGCATCACCGCGACTTTCTACGGCCCGTCCTGGTCGCCGGCGGTGGCCTTCGGCGTCCTGCTGCTGACCCTTGCCTTTCGTCCTTCCGGCATCATGGGACGGCGTTAGGCGATGCGCCCGGCCACCTTCTGGCTCGCCGCGGTCGTCGTCGGCGCCGCGTTCTTCGGCCTCTCGCTGCAGGTTCCGAACCAATATTATTTCCAAGCCGGCTATGTCGTGCTGCAATACATCGTGCTGGCAACCGCCTGGAACATCCTCGGCGGCTATACCGGCTACGTGAATTTCGGCACCGCCGCGTTCTTCGCCCTCGGCGCCTACAGCACCGTGGCGCTCTACAAGCTGTTGCCGCTGCCGCTGCCCGTTCTGGTGATGATCGGCGGCGGCGTCTCCGGCGTCGTCGGCTTCGGCATGGGCTATCTCACGCTGCGGCTGCGCGGCGCGTTCTTCTCGATTGCCACGCTGGCGCTCGCCGTGGTGATGCAGACGCTGATCACCAACTGGGAATTCGTCGGCGGCTCACGCGGCGCCTACATCCTGCGCCCGGCGCAGGTGCCGCTCCTCGGCAACTACATCATCTATCTCTTCCTGGTGATGCTGGTGCTCTCGGTCCTTGCCATCGGCATCGCGCGCAGCATCGAGCGCTCGCGCCTTGGCTTCGGCTTCGCCGCGATCCGCGACGACGAGCAGGCGGCCGAGGCGGCGGGCGTGCCGACGCTCCGCCTGAAGCTGGCGGCGACGACGCTGTCGGGCGCTCTCATGGGCATGGCCGGCGCGCCGCTACCCTATTACGTGACGTATCTCGACCCCGCTTCCGGCTTCAACCTCGCCTATGCCGTCAACAGCATCGCCATGCCGCTGATCGGCGGCATGACGAGTTGGGTCGGCCCGCTCATCGGCGCGCTCTTCCTCGGCACCGTCCAGCAGCTCGCCACCGTCACCATCTCCTCGGCGCTCAACCTGTTGATCGTCGGGCTGCTGCTCGTCGCCTTCGTCGTCATCGCGCCCAACGGCATCGTCGGCCTGTTCAATGCCTTCCTCGCCTCGATCCGCGAACGCGGCCTCCGCAAGCATTGGAAGCGCGCCGGCGGCGACGCCGTGCGGCGGGAGAGCCCGCGATGACGGCGGCGCTTCTCGAAGTCAGGGATCTCGGCAAGCGTTTCGGCGGTTTCACCGCCCTCGACACGATCAACCTCTCGCTCCGCGCCGGCGAGCGCCTCGGCCTCATCGGCCCCAACGGCTCCGGCAAGAGCACGCTGGTCAACTGCCTCAGCGGCACCTTGCGCCACGACAGCGGCAGCGTGCGCTTCGACGGCCGCGTCATGGACGGGCTGCCCGCCCATCAGCGCACCCGGCTCGGCATGGCGCGGAGCTTCCAGCTCCCGAAGCCCTTCGGCAGCCTCTCGCTCGCCGACAACATCCGCATCCCCCTGCTCTACACCGTGAACGCAAGGCGCCACGGCCGCCACCTCGCGCCAGCCGAGCTCGACGGGCGCTGCGGCGAGCTGTTGCAGCTCGTCGGGCTTGCCGACAAGGCCGGGCGGCGGCCGCGCGACCTGACGCAGGTGGAGATGCGCAAGCTCGAGCTGGCGCGCGCCATGGCGGCCGAGCCCAAGCTGCTGATCGCCGATGAGGCGATGGCGGGCCTGTCGCATTCCGAGGTCGACGACATCCTCGCGCTCTTGAGCGCGCTCAACGAGCGCGGCATCACCGTCATCCTCATCGAGCACATCATGCGGGCGGTGATGAGCTTTTCCGAGCGCCTCATCGTGCTCGTCGCCGGCCGCAAGATCGCCGACGGCCCGCCGCAGGAGGTCACCCGCAACCCCGACGTCGTGAGGGCCTACATTGGCGAGTAGCCTTTCTCTCTCCGGCGTCAATGCCGCCTATGGCGCGGTGCGCGTCCTCGAGGACATCGCACTCGAGGTGAAGCCGGGCGAGACGGTGGCGCTGCTCGGCACCAACGGCAACGGCAAGAGCACGCTGATCAAATGCGTCATGGGCATCGTCCGCCCGACCTCCGGCACGATCACCGCCGAGATCGACGGCGAGCGCCACGACCTCGTCGGCATGAGCACCGAGGCGATCGTCGATCTCGGCATCGCGCTCGTGCCGGAGGGCCGCCGCCTCTTCCCCCGGCTCACGGTCGAGGAGAACCTGCTGCTGGGCGCCTTCCGGCCGATGGCGCGGGCACATCTCAGGCAGAATCTCGACTATTGCCTCGAGGCGTTTCCGGTGCTGGCCGAGCGCCGGAAGCAGCTCGCCGGCAGCATGAGCGGCGGCGAGCAGCAGATGCTGGCGCTCGCCCGCGCCTTGATGACGGCGCCGCGCATCCTGCTGGTGGACGAACCCTCGGTGGGACTGGCGCCGCTGCTGGTGCGGCGCACCATCGAGAAGATCAAGGAGCTGAAGGAGAGCTATCAGCTCACCGTGCTGATGGCCGAGCAGAACTTCACCCAGGCGATCCGCATCGCCGATCGCGGCTACGTCATCGTCCACGGCAAGATCGCCTTTGCCGGCGGCTCCGCCGAGGAGCTCAACAACAACGAGCTGATCCGGAAGTTTTATCTGGGGATGTAGCAGCCCCTCTCCCGCTCTGCGGAAGAAGGGCTTTTCGTCAATCCGCCGCTTCCGGGCGTTGTCGCAACAGTCGCTCGTCCACCAACACCTCGATGTCGCGCAGCACCGGGTCGGACTTCACCGCGATCTCGTTCTCGACCAGGCTGCCACAGCCGGGACAGAAGAACTGGCGGAAGACCGGCTCGTCGTCGATGTACCGCCTGGGATCGCCGACCAGCGGGCTCGAAGCCTCGATCGGATTGTCCTGGCGCAGGCAGTGATCCTTGTAGTTGGCGCTGACCGGGCCGAGATCGCTGTCGCATTTGGCGCAGCAATGATGCGCCTGCGCGCCGTCGAGCCGCACCAGCAGGGTTTCGGTGATCCCTATGGCATTGCCCGCGAGCTTGCGCGGCTTCACTGCGATATCCTTGACGCGCGCCGCGCGCGTTCCGGCGCGCAGCCGCGCCGTCGCCTCGAGATCGAGCGCCGCCTTGGCCTCGTCGATCACCACGCCGTAAATGTCGCGCGCGGCGGCATGCGTTACGGCGCCGTTCAGCCAGTCCTCGAGCACGTGCTGCGGCGCGCGGTCCATGGGATCGCCGAAGCCGCCCGCCGCCGTCCACACCACCGCATAGACGTCGGCGGGATGCTGCTCGAAGTTCTCCTGGCGGAGCTGCAGCGTCACTTCCCTGCCCTCGACATCGAGCGCGTCCTCGATCATCTCGCGGCGCGCGAGCCGCTCCAGGATGTCGCTGCCGGTGATGAAGCGGTAGCGGTTGGGCGTGCCGGGATATCCGCCCATCATGCCGGTCGAGGTCGGGATGGCGTTTCCCGAAGACAGCGTGTCCTGGACGATCTTGTCGGTGTTGTGCGGGATGAAGCAGCTCTCGGCCGAAAGCCCGCCGCGGAACTTGCCGGCGCCGCCGCTGTCCGCTACCTCCTTGCGATAGAGGAAGAGCAGCGGGAAGCTCTGCTCGGTGTGCTCGATGTTGGGCAGCTTGCAGATCGGCGTGCGCGACTGGCCGCCGGTGGAGATGCCGTCCTGGGTCGAGAAGGCGCCGATGGCGCCGCCGATGGGATCGACCAGCAGATAGCCGTAGCGCTCGCCCCACTGGTCGACGCCGCGGAAGATGGTGGCGGGCCATTGGCTGGTGCCGCCGATGCACATGACGTCGCGGCGCATCTCGGGATCGCCATAGATCATCTTGGAGAGCACGTTGTAGGCGGGATAGAGCGAGATCTCCATCGCCTGCACCGGCGCCGTCGACACCGAGGCGGGGAAGCTCGCGCAGTTGAGCGTGCCGGAGGTCGGGTCGAACGCGACATGGCGCAGCGCGCCGCCGACCGAGAAATACTGGTCCCAGCAGAGAAGCTGGTTCAGCGCCACCATGATGGCGCCGCGCCAGCCGGAATATGTCGCGTTCATCGCCCCTTGCTGCAGCGCGGTGCCCTCGTTCTCGAAGATCAGCCGGTCGTCGCGCTTCCTCAGCGTGATCATGACGCGATAGGTGCTGCGGTCGCCCGGGCGGCAGCATTCGACATAGGTGCGGTCGCGCCAGGTGCCGTCGGGCAGCCGCGCCAGCTTCTGGAGGAACGCCTTCTCGCCATTCTCCAGGATGCGCTTCATCACGCCTTTGACGGTGCGCGCGCCGTAGCGGCGGATGAGCTGCGCGATGCGCTCGCGGGCGGCGATGTTGCCGGCCATCTGGGCGCGGAAATCGAGCGCTACCAGCTCCGGCTTGCGCGAGGAGCGCAGATAGATGTCCTCGATGTCGCGGCGGATCTCGTTGCCTTCGATGATCTTGACCGGCGGGATCAGAATGCCCTCGTCGAAGGCGGTCTCGGCGGCGGGACTGAAGCTGCCCGGGGTGATGCCGCCGATGTCGTATTGATGGAGGCAGTTGGTCACCCAGCAGAACAGCTCGCCTTCGAAGAAGACGGGGCAGATCAGCATCACGTCCTGCTGATGCGCGGCGCCGACCCAGGGATCGTTGGCGAGGAACATGTCGCCGTCGCGAATTCCGGGATTGTCGCTGCGGTTCTCCAGGATCCACTTCACCTGCGTGTCGGTGACCCCCGACATGTACTGCATGTAGGGGCCGAAGAAGACGAACTCGGCGTCCTCGGTCAGGATCGACGGGTTGAGGTCGAGCGCGTACATCGCCACCGGCGAGCCGCTGAGGCGCTGGATGGTGGCGCCATGCTCCTCGTTGACGTTCCAGAGATGGTGGCGGATGACCTCGAAGGTGACGGGATCGAAATCGTCGCCGGCATCGCGATGGAGCCGCAGCTTCGGCGAGATCCGAAGCTCCTTCGGCGGCACATAGGGATGATTGACGCCGTCGAAGACGGTCTCTTTCAGCTCGCTGAGCTTGGTCATTGCGGGCGTCCTTCCGCGAGCTCGATTTCGAAATTGCCGAAGCGGTCGACGCGGAGCGTTTGCCCCGGCGGCACCACGACCGTGGTGTCGGGCGTCTCCACCACGCTCGGCCCGGCGACGGCGTTGCCGGGCCGGAGTATGACACCGTCATATACCGGGGTCTCTACCGCGCGGCCGAGATCGGCCCAATAGACCCGGCGGCTTGGCCGCCGCGCGCGCGCGTCGATCTCGCCGGCGAGCCGCTCGGCGGCGACGAGTCGCGGCCGCGGCGTCTCGGCGCCGGCGCGGACGCGGAAGGTGACGATCTCGAGCCGGCCGCCGCGGAAGGAGGAGCCGCGGCCGTAGAGCTGCTCGTAGCGCCGATGGAACGCCTCGCGCAGCGGCTCCTGGAAGGCGCCGCCGACGCGGCTTTCCTCGAGCGCCACTTCGACCTCGTTGATCTGGCCCTTGTGTCGCATGTCGATGGAGAAATCGAGCCTCTGCCGCTCCGGCGCGATGGCGTCCTTGGCCATCTGGCGGCGCGCCGTCTCCTCGAGCCGCTCGAGATTGCGGTTGAGGCGCGCCGCCTCGAAGGGCGAGGCCATGATGTCGACCTGCTCGTGGATGTGCAGGATGTCGGCCGAGGCGGCGCCGAAGGCGCACCAGGTGGAGGCGGTCTCGCGCTGCGGAATCACCACCTTGGCGACGCCCAGCTCGCGCGCGAAGATTCCGGCATGCGCCGGCCCCGCGCCGCCGAAGGCGAAGAGCACGAAATCGCGGGGATCAAAGCCCTTGCCCACCGTCATCTTGCGAATGAGGTCGGCCATCTGGAATTCGGCGATCTTGGCGATGCCGCTGGCGCAATCCATGAGCGACATGCCGAGCCGGTCGGCGATGTGCTGCACCACCTGCTCGGCCCGTTTTTTGTCGAGGGGGATGCTGCCGCCGGCGAAATTGTCGGGATTGATGTAGCCGAGCACGACATCGGCGTCGGTAACGGTCGCTACCGTGCCGCCCTTGGCGTAGCAGGCCGGTCCCGGCACCGCGCCGGCGCTCTCGGGGCCGACGCGCATGGTGCGCGTCGTCTCGTCGACGCGCACCAGGCTGCCGCCGCCGCTGCCGATCGCCTGGATGTCGACTTTGGGGATGAAATACTCGTACTGATTGACGTTGCTGACGAAGGAATAGGCGGGCTTGCCCTCATGGATGAGGCCGACGTCGAAGGAGGTGCCGCCCATATCGGTGGTGATGATGTTGGGATAGCCCATGAGGCGGCCGAGATAGAGCGAGCCGGTGACGCCGGAGACCGGGCCGCTGTCGAGCGTCAGCAGCGGCGCCTCCATCGCCTTGTCGACGGAAATGGTGCCGCCGCCGCATTGCGTGATCTGCAGCGGCTGGCGATAGCCGAGCGCCGCGAGCTTGCGGTCGAGCTGGCTCAGATATCCCGAGGTGAGCGGGCCGATATAGGCATTGATCGCGGTGGCGGTGGTGCGCTCGTATTCGCCCCATTTCGGCACGAGATCGGCCGAGCAGGTGACGAAAACCTCGGGCGCCAGACGCTTCACCATGTCGCGCAGGCGATGCTCATGCGCGGGATGGAGGAAGGACCAGAGAAAGCAGATGGCGATCGCCTCGACGCCTTTCGCGAGCAGCCGCCGGATCGCCGCTTCGGCCTCTTCCTCGTTGAGCGGCACGACCACCTTGCCGAAGCAGTCGACGCGCTCGGAGACGCCCTCGATCAGCCGCTTGGGCACGATCGGATCGGGCTTGCGGCTTTCCGGAAAATGCACCACCTGGCGCACGTCGCGCCCGCCGATGCCGCGCGATCCCCGCATGATGTGGATCACGTCATTATGGCCCTTGGTGGTGATGAGGCCGACGCGCGCGCCGCGCTTCTGCACCACGGCGTTGGTGCCGACGGTGGTGCCGTGCGACAGCAGCGCCACCTGCTGGTAGAGAAGCGCCGGCTCGACGCCGAGCTTCTCCGCCGCCGCCAGGATCGCGTCGATCATGCCTTGTGCGAAATTGCCGGGGGTCGACGGCGCCTTGGCGGTGGTGACCGCCCCGGCCTCGTCGATGACGACGCAATCGGTGAAGGTGCCGCCGATATCGACGCCGACGAGATAGGCGCCCATCCTCTTTCCATCCGCTTCTTGTCCGTTGTCCGACCATAACTCTAGGGCGCAGCCGCGCCGGGCGTAAAGGCGCCGTTCCGGCCGCGGAATTGGGGGGAGTACCCTAGACCTTATAAGCTGCGCCGCACATGGTCTATCGATGGTTGTGAGCGGCGTGGATTCGGCGATGGCCGCGGCAGGAATCGCGCGTCAGGCTGTTCCCATTGCCGTTATTCCCGCGTAGGCTGGCACCTGTGTCAGGACGGCGCGCGTTCATCGCGCCAGCCCAGCCGGTTCGTCGCTTGGCCTGGGTCGAGATAACGGGAGTGTCGGGCATGTCGACGATGTACCGCTATGCGTTGCCGGTGGAGCTGACGGAGTGGAAGTTCGAGAGCTCCGTCGAGACCTGCTTCACCTGGGAATATGACGACGAGCGCGAGGCGCTGCTGCAGCTCTACGACAAGGGCAAGAAGCAGCAATGGGACGCCGCGCTGCGCATCGACTGGTCGCAGGAGCTCGACCCCGAGAATCCGATGCAGCTCGACGACCGCCTCGTCCCGATCTACGGCTCCGCCATCTGGAATCGGCTGACCGAGAAAGAGAAGTGCGAGGTCCGCCATCACCAGCAGGCGTCGTCGATCTCGCAATTCATGCATGGCGAGCAGGGCGCGCTCATCGCCACCGCCAAGATCGTGCAATCCGTGCCCGATCTCGACAGCAAGTTCTACGCTGCGACCCAGGTGGTGGACGAGGCGCGGCACGTCGAGGCCTATTCGCGCCTCCTGCACGAGAAGTTCAAGCTCGCCTACCCCATCACCCCCGGGCTCAAAGCGCTGCTCGAAAACGGGCTCAGCGACAGCCGCTGGGACATGACCTATCTCACCATGCAGGTCCTGATCGAGGGCCTGGCGCTCGCCGCCTTCCAGCGCATCCGCGACTTTGCCGGCAACCCGCTCGCCGCCGCGGTCAACGCCTACGTCATGCAGGACGAGGCGCGTCACGTCGCCTTCGGCCGGCTGGCGCTGCGCGACTATTACCCGCAGCTCACCGAGGCCGAGCGCGACGAGCGCGAGGAGTTCATCGTCGAGGCCTGCTATCACATGCGCGACCGCTTCAACCAGTGGGAAGTGTGGGAGCGGCTCGGCCTGCCGGCCAAGGAATGCGCCGAGATCCTCATGGCGTCCGACGGCATGGCGCAGTTCCGCACGCGGCTCTTCAGCCGCATCGTGCCGACGGTCCGGGACATCGGCCTCTGGGGTCCGCGCGTGCGCAAGGCCTATGAGGATATGGGCGTCATGATCTTCGCCGACACGGACGCCAAGGCGATGCTCGAAAACGACAACCGCGTGGCCGAGGAGTTCGACGCCAAGCGGCGTGTTGCCGAGGTGGCCCAAAGCGCGGCAGAATAGCCGCGACCTCGCGAAGCGAGTTCGTCCGCCGCGGCGAGAGCCGCGCAGTGCGGGCCGTCGCGGTTGCAAGAGCAACCGCTGGCGCCCGCCGACGACAACGCTGCGCGTTGCGCAGAGGAGGCGTGCCATGAAAGCGGCCGTGCTGCACAAGGCCAACGAGCCCTTGACCATCGAAGAGGTGAGCCTGGCGAAGCCCGGCCCGCGCGAGGTGCTGGTCCGCACCGCAGTCGCCGGCATCTGCCACAGCGACCTGCATTTCGCCGACGGCGCCTATCCTCATCCCATGCCCTGCGTGCTGGGCCACGAATCCGCGGGGATCGTCGAGGCGGTGGGCGAGGACGTGACCTATGTGAAGCCCGGCGACCACGTCGTCACCTGCCTCTCCGTCTTCTGCGGCTATTGCGAGCAGTGCCTCACCGGCCATCCCTCGCTCTGCCAGAGCACCGAGATCAAGCTGCCGCCCGGCGCCTCGCAGCGCCTCTCGTGGAAGGGCGGGCTGATGCACCAGTTCCTCAACCTCTCCTCCTATGCCGAGCAGATGCTGGTGCATGAGCATGCGGTGGCGAAGATCCGCCCGGACATGCCGCTCGACCGCGCCGCGCTCATCGGCTGCGGCGTGCTCACCGGCGTCGGCGCCGTCTTTCATACCGCCAAGGTCGAGCCGGGCACGAGCGTCGCGGTGATCGGCTGCGGCGGGGTGGGGCTTGCCTGCGTCAACGGCGCGGCGCTGGCGGGCGCCGGGCGCATCATCGCCGTCGACACGCTGCCGGCGAAGCTGGAGCTTGCCAAGAAGCTCGGCGCCACCGACGTCATCGATCCCGCCGCGGGCGACCCGGCGAAGCAGGTCATGGCGCTCACCAGCGGCGGCGTGCACTATTCCTTCGAATGCCTGGGAGCGAAAGCGACGGCCGAGCAGGCTTTCCGCATGCTAGCGCCGGGCGGAACGGCGACGATCGTGGGCATGATCCCGGTCGGAACCAGGATCGAGCTGCACGGCCCCGATTTTCTGCGCGAGCGCAAGATCCAGGGCTCCCAGATGGGCTCCAACCGCTTCCGCATCGACATGCCAAGGCTCGTCGATTTCTATCTCCAGGGAAAGCTCCAGCTCGACCACCTCATCTCCGGGAGGCTCGAGCTGAAGCAGATCAACGAGGGCTTTGCCGCGTTGCGCGGCGGCGCGCCGGTGCGCAACGTCATCATGTTTGGCTCGTAAGGAGCGCCGCAACGGCGCCGCGGTCTGGCGCAATGCTTTGCTGGTGTTCCGCCGCTTCATCCCCGCCTCCCCCGCTGGCCCCTTGGCGTGCAGCGGCGATTGTCGCGCGCGGTGGTTAAGATTCTCTCAGCGGCGCCGGGACGATATCGGCTCAGGCAATCGCCGCCGGCGCCTGCGGCACGTCGCGCCAGAAGCGGTCGTCATGGCCGAAGAAGATGCGCGCGCCGGCGGCCTCGAGTCGCGCCAGCTTTTCCAGCGAGGCGTGCATTTGGGCGCGGTCATGGACGTTCTTGGGCAGCCGCCGCTCGCGCAGCGTGCGGCAGAAATAGCAGGCATCGCCCGCCAGCACGACATCGCCCGAAGGAAGGCGGAGAAGCAGCGATTGGTGGCCGGGCGTGTGGCCGTGGGTCGGCAGGCAGATCACGCTGCCGTCGCCGAAGAGGTCGTGCTCGCTCTCCACCAGCTTGAGCGTGTGGCCGAGATCGAAGTCGCGCCGGTCGAAGCCGCGCTGCGCCGCCAGCTCGGCATCCATGCCGGCCTCCCACTCGCGCCGCTGCACGACCATCGTCGCGTTGGGGATGAGCGCGTTGCCGCCGACATGGTCGAAATGGAGATGCGAGTTGACGATGAAGTCGATGCGCGCGGGATCGCGGCCGAACGCCTGAAGCCGCGCGCTCACTTCCTCGCCGGGACGGTAGTCGAAGCGGAACAGCTTCTCGAGGCGCCGGCCGACCCGCGCGAAGGGATCGCGCTGGCAATCGGGATGCATGCCGGTGTCGAAGAGGGCCGTGCCTTTGGGGTGCTCGATGAGATAGGCCGGGACCGGCAGCAGCGCCTCACCCTCGCCGCCTTCCATGAGATAGCCAAGCTGCCCCGTCAGATGGCCGCAGGTCATGGCGTAAAGCGTCACGCTCACGCGCCCCTCCTCCGCTCGCCGCTCAGCCCACGCCCCAGCGCCGCGCCCAGCCGAGGCCGTCGCGCGTGCCGGCGGCGGGGCGGTACTCGCAGCCGACCCAGCCGTCATAGCCGAGGCTGTCGAGGAGATCGAGGAGATAGGCGAAATTCACCTCGCCGCGATCGGGCTCGTGGCGCTCGGGCACGCCGGCGATCTGGACATGGGCGACGCGCCCCAACAGCTCGCGGATGTGGCGCGCGAGATCGCCGGCGACGATCTGGCAGTGATAGAGGTCGAGCTGGAGGCGGACATCGGGGCGCGCGACGCGGTCGAGGATCGCCGCCGCCTGGCGCGGCGTGGTGAGGAAATAGCCGGGGATGTCGCGCGGATTGATCGGCTCCAGCAGCAGCTCGATGCCGTGCGGTGCCGCGAGCGCGGCGGCGCGGCGTAGATTGTCGATAAGCACCCGCTCGCCCTCTTCCTTGTCGCGTCCTTCGGGCCAGAGGCCGGAGAGCACATGGATGCGCCTGCCGCCGGTAGCGAGCGCATAGGAGAGCGCCTGCTCCATTCCCGCCATGAACTCCGTCTCACGGCCCGGCAGCGCCGCCAGCCCGCGCTCGCCCGCCTCGCGATTGCCCGGCGGAGCGTTGAAGAGCGCCAGCGTCAGGCGGTATCGCTCCAGCCTTTCGGCGATCACCTCGGCCGGCGCCTCATAGGGAAAGAGGCATTCGACGCCGCGGAACCCCGTCTCGGCCGCAGCCTGGAAACGGTCGAGAAACGGCAGCTCCTGGAAGAGGTAATGCAGATTGGCGGCGAGCTTGGGCATGGGCAGTCCCGGGCTGTGCAGCCCGGTATTTGAGCCCGCCGCCGCAGCCGGGTCTACCCCCTCCCTGGTTAAGGCAGGAAGGCGCTCGCTTCGTGATAAAGGCTGTAGGCGCCGATGGCGGCCAGCAGGAGCAGCACGGTAAAAGCGAAGACGCGCAGGAAGCTGCGCTCCTTCTTGTCATCGTCGGCCGTCTCCGAAGAGACGATGAGACGGTCCGACGCGCTGAGCGAAATCGACGACGGCTCCGCCCCGAGTCGATGCTCGGCGGGAAAGCGCACCGTCTCGCGCTCAGTCCCGGTGTCGCCGGTCGCGGGCCTGGCGGAGACGCGCGGCGCAGAGGGCCGAAGCGGCACGGCGTCCCGTGCCGGAGCGCCGGCGGGCGCCAAGCTGGGCTCGGTGCGGGAAGAGCGGGGACGCGGAGGAAAAGCCATGGGCTGAGACGGGACCTGTCGAAACGGTGCAGGACCTTGTCATCCCCTTGTGGCAAGATTTGGGCAGGAATTGCCCCATCCGCGCCGCAATCCTTGGCGGCGCTACTGCGCCGGAATCGAGCACGGGTGGCGGGCTTGCGCGGTTTTTCCGGTCAGCGCGCCGTCCGATGCGATCGGCGACATAGCCCCAGGCATAGGCGCCGGAGATGGCGCCGATGCCGGAAGAGAGCAGGATCAGCGCCGACTGGCCGAAGGTCAGATCCCAAGGCTTGACGATGAAGGCGAGCACATAGCCGATGAGGTAGTAGTCGAAGAATTCCAGCATGTCGCCGAGGACGGCGGCGGCGGCGATCTTCAACTGGTTGCCGGTCAGCAGCGTCTGCCGATCGAGAATGTCGAGCATCGCCTCCTCCCCGTGCGGGCTCTGCGGCCCCGGTGCTTGGGAAGAATTGAAGGCGGCGGCGCGGGACGGATCAATCGAGGCGGGGGTAAAGAAAGACCCTCGGCGTTGCCGCGAAGCGAGCACGGGAAGCGGCTGATTCTATGGCTTGCATCCGGCGCCGCCCTGCCCCGCCGTCTTTGCCCGTCTGCTAATATATAGCTTATAGGCTATTGATTATCTAGTAATCAATAGTATATAGGCTATTATTTTTGCGATCTGTGATAGGATATGGACTATGAGAAAAGACCGTCGCGCCGCTCAATCCCGCGCCGCGCTTGACCGGCGCTTCAAACAGCTCCGATCCGTCAACCAGTTTGCACGGCCTGTCCATGGCTGGATAAAGGCGGTCCGCGAAGCCCTCGGCATGTCCACGCCTCAACTCGCCAGGCGCATGAAGGTGAAGCAACCGACCCTCGTCGCCATCGAGCAATCGGAAGAGAAGGGCACCATTCAATTGGCAACGCTTCGACGCGCGGCCGAGGCGCTCGATTGCACGGTCGTCTACGCGCTCGTGCCCAACCAGCCTCTTGAAAAGATGGTGCGCGATCGCGCGCGACGGGCGGCGCGCCGCCGTCTCGAAGCGGTCGACCATACCATGCGGCTCGAGAACCAGCAGGTATCGCGCGAAGAGCTTGAAGAACGTCTCGACGAGATCGCGCGCGACATCAAGCCGCGCGCGTTGTGGGATGACGAATGAGCGATGTGTTCCAGGAGCCCGACGATGCGGCGACGCCGCTCAGCGAGGAGGAAAAGCAGGACCTCATTCCCACGCACATCGCCTTCCGCAGCGAGCTGAACACCGCCGAGCAGGAGAACATCGCGCGCGGCCAGGAATGGGCCTTCAGCCGAAGACGGCGCCAATTGCTCAGCGAGAAATTCATCCGGGATCTTCACAAGCACATGTTCGGCGACGTCTGGCGCTGGGCGGGACGGTTCCGCACCAGCGAGCGCAATATCGGGATCGAATGCTGGAAGATTCCGACGGCCCTGCGCGAGCTGCTCGATGATGTGACCGTCTGGATCGACAAGAAGGTCTTTCCGGCCGATGAGATCGCCGTGCGCTTCCACCATCGCCTCGTGCAAATCCATCTTTTCCCGAACGGCAATGGCCGCCACGCGCGGCTTATGGCCGATCTTCTGGTCGTCCGGCTCGACGGCGAGCGGTTTACCTGGGGCGGCGGAAGCCTGGGACCGCCGGGCGAGATTCGCAGACGATATATTGCCGCGCTGCACGCCGCCGATCGCCACGACATCGGCCCGCTGCTGGCGTTTGCAAGAGCATGAAACTATCGACAGCCGTCGGCCGCGCCAAGCGGGCACTTTGCATCTAAGCCGCCGGCTTCAGCCCGAAATCGTATTTGGCCTCGAGCGTCTTGGCGCCCGGCTTGGGCTTGAAATCGACCACCAGCGAGTTCTTGACGCCGAAGACGACGTCGCTGTCGAGATAGGGGTCGCCCTCGACGAAGAGATGGGTGGTGAGGCGCTCATAGCCCGGCGCGGTGATGATGAAATGGAGATGCGCCGGGCGCATGGGATGGCGGCCCATGGCGTTGAGGATGAGGCCCACGGGTCCGTCGGTCGGCACGGGATAGCTGGTGGGCTTGATCGTGCGGAAGAAATAGGCGCCCGTCTCGTCGGTGCGGAAGCGGCCGCGCAAATTGAAGCGGTCCTGGTTGGGGTCTTGCGTGCTGTAGAAGCCGTTGGGGGCGGTCTGCCAGACATCGAGCACCGCACCCTTGATCGGCTTGCCGTCCGCCGTCAGCACGCGGCCCGAGACCTCCGTCGGCTCGCCCTCCCCGCCATGCGAAATGTCGAAGCCCGCCGGCAGATCCGGCGCGCCCTCGATATAGAAGGGGCCGAGCACGGTCGATTCCGTGACGTGGTCGCCGCCGCGGTGGTTGATGGCGTCGACCAGCATGGAGACGCCGAGCACGTCGGAGAGCAGGATGAATTCCTGCCGGTCGGCATCGCATTTCTGCCCGGTGGCGGTGAGGAAGTTGATCGCCGCCGCCCATTCCGCCTCCGTCAGCTCGACATCGCGGATGAAGGCGTGGAGATGGCGGATGAGGCTGGTCATCACCGCCTTGAAGCGCGGGTTCTCGGTGCGCGCGAGCCGCGCCACCACGGCGTCGGTGAGATTGGATTCGGTGAAATTGCGCATGTCGTCCTCTCTCTCAGGCGGGGCGCCGCCCGTGCCAGGCGTCTTCGAGCAGCCGGCGGATGCCGGCATAATCGAGCGGTCGCGGATTGTAATAGGGATTCTCGGTGGCGAGCTTGGCCGCCCGGTCGATGCCGTCTTCCGGCATGCCGATCTCCCGCAGCGACAGCGGCGCGCCGAGCGTCTTGGCGAGATCGTAGAGGCCCTGCGCCGCATCGTCCGCGCCGAGCGCCTTGGCGACGATGCGCATCGCCGTCGGCGCTGCGTCGCGGTTATAGGCCGCGGCATGCGGCAGAATGACCGTATGCACCTCGGCATGCGGCAGGCCGAAGCTGCCGCCCAGCGTGTGGCAGAGCTTGTGGTGAAGGCCCATCGCCACCATGCCGAGCGCGGAGCCCGCGAGCCAGGCGCCATAGAGCGCTTCGCCGCGGCCTTCGAGATCGAGCGGCTGCGCCACCACCACCGGCAAGGCGCGGGCGAGCGCGCGGATGCCTTCGGCCGCCATCAGCGAGGTGATGGGATTGGCGTCTTCGGCATAGAGCGCCTCGACGCAATGGGCGAGCGCGTTCATCCCCGAGGGCCCCGCGATCTTCGCCGGGAGCGCGACGGTCAGCGCGGGATCGTAAAGCACGACGCGCGGCAGCACCTTGCGGTCGCGGCCGGTGCGCTTCACCCCGCCATCGGTAAGGCCATAGATCGGCGTCATCTCCGAGCCGGAATAGGTGGTCGGTATGGCGATGACCGGCAGGCCCGTGTCGAGCGCGATCGCCTTGCCGAGGCCGATGGTCGAGCCGCCGCCGATCGCCACGGCGCAATCCGCGGCCAATCGCCGCGCCGTCTCGCGCGCGGCGCGCGCCGTCTCCACCGGCACATGCATCGCCGCCTCGGCATGGATGCCGGCGGTGGCGACGCCGAGGCGGCGCGCCGCCTCATCGGCCAGCCGGCGCTGGCCCGGCGTCGACAGCACGATGGCGCGCTTCAGCCCGAGGCGCCCGATCTCCTCGGGCAGCCGATCGAAGCTGCCGGCGCCGAAGACGACGCGCGTGGGAAGCTGCTCATAGATGAAGGACAGCATGCTGCGGCTCCGCTGCTCAACCGCGCCAGGGCAGGTCGCCGGCGCGCTCGACGAACACCCAGGCGCCGGCGCCGAGCGCCGCAGGAAAGGGCGCGACCAGATATCCGCCCCGCCGCTCGGCGGCGACGTTGCCGGCGCGAAGGCTCGCCGCGGCGGTGTCGAGCGCGCCCACCGCGACGCCATAGCAGGGCGCGAAAGGCAGGCTCGGCGGGATCAGGCCCGGCAGCAGACCCGCCAGCGTCGGCGCGGTCACGAGCATGACACGGCCGCGATCGAGCGGCACGGCGATGCCGCCGCCGCCCGCCACGGGCTTGCGGCCGGTGAAGCGGGCGAAGCGCTGCGCCGCCTCTTCGATATCGGCGACGGCGAAGACGATGTCGAGCAGCGCCAGCGCGGTGTTGGGATGATCGAGCCAGCGCTGCTGCCACACCGCGTCCTCGGTGCGATGCGTCAGGATCTGGATGCGGCCCTCCGCCATGGCGTCGGGCTCGACGCGCGCCACGGTGAAGGCGGCCTTGCCGGGGCCCGTCGCGGTCTCGACCGGCCGCTCCATCTCCACCACCGGCCGGGTGCGGAATCCTTCCGCCGCGAGCCGTGCCCCCGCCTTGGCGGCGTCTGCGACGGAGAACGCCGCAAGATGCACGCCGCCGTAGCGCGCGAGCGCCGCGTCCAGCTCGCGCCCGAGCGGCGTGTCGGCGGTCTTGAACAGGACCTCCATATAGCCGCGCCGCAGCATGGCGGTGACGTTGCCGGTGCCGGTGAGCTTCGCCGGCCCGCCGGCGGGATCGGGATTGACCTGGATCGAGACCGGCGTCGGCGCGAAGCCGGCCAGCGCCAGCGCCGCGCCCGCCGCCGCGGGATCGCGCACGAAATGCCCGACGTGATCGAGAAAGATCTCGTCGCCGGCGGGAAGCTGCCGGTCGATCTCGCCCGTGCCAAAGGCCCCGGTCATGTCGCTTCCCGTGTTGTTTGCGGCCCAACCCGATCCGCCGACCGCGGCGACGGTGCCGATCGCGGCGGCCTGCTGCAATAGAACGCGGCGGTGCAAGGTCATCCGTCTCATTCTTACTGCCACGCTGCCCCACTCATGCTTCAAGACGCGGTGCTGCGCACCGCTCCTCGGCATGAGGAATTAAAGTGATCCTCGTCCTGAGGAGCTCGCGAAGCGAGCGTCTCGAAGGACGAGTGGGGCAGCGCGCCGATCTCGGCCGCGCCGCCCCTGCCCGCCTGCCGGCTCAGGCTTGCACCACCAGCTTCTTCTGGGTGTAGGCTTCGAGGCCCTCGATGCCGCCCTCATGGCCGTAGCCGCTCTCCTTCATGCCGCCGAAGGGCGTCTCCGGCGTCGAGATGGCGAGGCTGTTGACGCCGACCATGCCGGCCTCGAGCGCGTCGGCGATCAGGTTGGCGGTCCGGGTCGAACTGGTGAAGGTGTAAGCGGCAAGGCCGAAGGGCAGCGCATTGGCGCGCGCCACCACCTCGTCGAAGCTCCGGAAGGGCGTGATCGGCGCCAGCGGGCCGAAGGGCTCCTCGGTCATGACGCGGCTGTCATCGGGCGGCTCGGTGATCACGGTGGGGCCGAAGAAGAAGCCCTGATTGCCGGGACGCGCGCCGCCGGTGCGGATCTCGGCGCCGCGCTTCCTGGCATCGGCGACGAAGCCCTCCATGGCGTCGAGCCGGCGCGGATTGGCGAGCGGCCCCATGGTGGTGCCGTCGGCAAGCCCGTCACCAAGCTTGAGGTTCTTGGCGTAATCGACAAAGCGCTTGACGAAGCGGTCGTAATTGCTCTCCTGCACGTAGAAGCGGGTCGGCGAGATGCAGACCTGCCCGGCGTTGCGGAACTTGCCGGCGGCGGCGATCTCGGCCGATTTCTCGGGATCGGCGTCGCCGAAGACGATCACCGGCGAATGGCCGCCGAGCTCCATGGTGGTGCGCTTCATGCCGTCGGCGGCGAGCTTGGTGAGATGCTTGCCCACCGGCACCGAGCCGGTGAACGATACTTTGCGGATGAGCGGCGAGGCGATGATGTGCTCGGAGATGCGCGACGGCACGCCGAAGACGAGGTTGAGCACGCCCTTGGGCAAGCCCGCATCGTGGAAGGCGCGCACCAGCTCGACGCAGGTGCCCGGCGTCTCCTCCGACGCCTTGATGATGAGCGAGCAGCCCGAGCCCAGCGCGCCGCCGATCTTGCGCGCCGGCGTCACGCCGGGGAAGTTCCACGGCGTGAAAGCGGCGCAGGGGCCGACCGGCTCCTGCACCGTCATCTGCCGCACGCCCGGGACGCGGCCGGGAATGATGCGGCCATAGGCGCGCTTTCCCTCTTCGCCGTACCATTCGATGATGTCGGCGGAGACCGCGACCTCGATCCGCGCCTCGGCGATGATCTTGCCCTGCTCCAGCGTCAGGATGCGGGCGATCAGCTCCAACCGCTCGCGGATGAGGTCGGCGGCCTTGCGCATGATGCGCGCGCGCTCATAGGGCGCGGTGGCGCGCCAGAGCTTGTAGCCCCGCTGCGCCGCCTCCAGCGCGCGGTCGAGATCGGCGGTGCCGGCATGGGTGAGCGTCGCCAGCGGCTTCTCGGTCGCGGGGTTGATCACCTGCTCGCTCTCGCGCCCGCCGCCCGCAATCCACTCGCCGTCGATATAGAGTGCCAGATCGGTATACATGCTGTGCCTCCGTTTGATCCCGTCGATCCCTCAGAAGGCGGCGGCGCGCGCCCTCTCCGGCCCGCGCATCGCCGCTTCGAGCACCATCTCCGCGCCCTTCTCGGCGATCATGATGATCGCCGCATTGGTGTTGCCCGACACCACGCTCGGCATCACGGAGCCGTCGATCACGCGCAGCCCCCCGACGCCGTGCACCCGGAGCTGCGCATCGACCACCGCCTGGGCGTCCTCGCCCATGCGGCAGGTGCAGGTCGGATGATAGATCGTGCTGGCGCGTTCGCGAAGATGCCGCATCAGGTCCTCGTCGCTGACCGCTTGCGGGCCGGGCTCGTACTCGCTCTCGATATAGGGCCTGAGTGCCGGCGCCTGCATGATCCGCCGCAATAGCCTCAGCCCCGCCAGCATGGTGCGCCGGTCGCTCTCGGCCGTGAGATAGTTGAGCTGGATCGCCGGCCGCGACGCGGGATCGGCGCTCTTGATGCGCACGAAGCCGCGGCTTTCCGGGCGGAGCTGGCAGATCGACGCCGTGAAACCCGAGAAGGGATGGAGCTTGTCGCCCATCCTGGTGGTGCTGAAATTGATGAAATGCACCTGCACGTCCGGAGTGGCAAGCCGCGGATCGGTGCGGAAGAAGCCGCCGGCATAGCCGGCGCTGACCGCCAGCGGCCCTTTGCGCCAAAGGGCATAGCGCAGGCCGATGCCGAGGCTGCGCAGCGGGCTTGCGACGTCGTCGTTGAGAGTGATCGGCCGGGTGCAGCGATAGACCAGCCGCGATTGCAGGTGATCTTGCAGATTCTCGCCCACCCCCGGCAAATCCCTGATGACGGCAATGCCGTGCCGGCGCAATAGCTCGCCCGGGCCGATGCCGGATAGCTGCAACAGCGGCGGCGTGGCGATGGCGCCGGCGGCGAGGACCACCTCGCCCGCCGCCTCGGCGCGCCAGGTCTCCCCCCGATGCGCGAAGACCACTCCCGCCGCCGCGCCGCCTTCGATGAGCACGCGCAGGCTCGGCGCCTCGGTCAGCACCTGGAGATTGGCGCGCCGCCGCGCCGGGCGGAGATAGCCCACCGCCGCGCTGCAACGCCGGCCGTTTCGCGCGGTGGTCTGGAAATAGCCCGCGCCTTCCTGGACCGCGCCGTTGAAATCGTCGTTGCGCGCAAAGCCCGCCTCTACGGCGGCTTCGATGAAGGCGTCGCAGAGCGCGTGCGGCTCGCGCTGATCGGAGACGGCGAGCGGCCCGCCCGTGCCGTGGAACTCGTCGGCCCCGCGCTGCTGATCCTCGGCGCGGCGGAAATAGGGCAGCACGTCCTCATGGCCCCAGCCGACATTGCCGAGTTGGCGCCAATGGTCGAAATCCTCCTTTTGGCCGCGGATATAGACGAGGCCGTTGATCGAGCTGGACCCGCCCAGCACCTTGCCGCGCGGCTGAAGGATGCGCCGGCCATTGAGCTCGGGCTCGGGCTCGCTCTCATAGAGCCAGTTCACCTTGGCGTTCTTGAAGAGCTTGCCGTAGCCGATCGGGATGTGGATCCAGGGGTTGCGATCCTCGCCGCCGGCCTCGAGCAGCAGCACGCGGTGCCGGCCGGACGCGCTCAGCCGGTTGGCCAGCACGCAGCCCGCGGAGCCCGCGCCGACGATGATGTAGTCGAAGCTGCCGAAGCTGCGCATTCGACCCTTCCTCCCCTGGGGAGACTCATAGAGTCTTGCCGCAAGGGTGTCACCCCTCGCCTGCGCTCTCTCCCATGAGGCGAGAAAGGCGTGCCAGCTACCCGCCGTAAAAGACGTTCTCGCCGAGATCCTTCATCTCGAGGATGGCGGCGTCGGGGCGGCCCGCGGGCGGCTTCATCAGATGCGCCTCGACCACCTCGCCGATGACGATGTGGTGGTCGCCTTCCGCGACGATCGACTTGACCCGGCACTCGACCGCGCCCGGCGCCTCGATGAGGATCGGCGCGCCGGTCGTGCCGGGGCGATAGGGCTGGCCGCTGAGCTTGCCCTCGGTGACGTCGGCCGGGCGGAAGAAAGTGAAGGCGAGGCTCTTCTGGTCCTTGCCGAGCATGTTGAGGGCAAAGCCGCCGGCCGCCTTCACCACTTGATAGGCGCCGCTGTCGGCCTTGACGCCGACCACCACCAGCGGCGGTGCGAAAGAGGTCTGCGTCACGAAATTGACCGTGGCGGCGGCGATGCCGCCTTTGCCGTCATCGGCGGTGAGCACGTAGATCCCATAGGGGATCATGCGCAAGGTGATCTTCTTGGCGTCGGTGTTCATCGGCCTCTCCTCTCCT
>Ga0187784_10000469_pt1 | contig 29558 bp, 26 predicted proteins | sample 1015_SJ02_MP15_2_FD_132964 | JGI IMG/M metagenome (GOLD analysis project Ga0187784, IMG submission 132964) | Tropical peat soil microbial communities from peatlands in Department of Meta, Colombia - 1015_SJ02_MP15_20_MG | ecosystem: Environmental > Terrestrial > Soil > Wetlands > Peat | place... | reverse complement strand
TTCGCGCTGAGACCGTTGTTGGCGCCTGTAATCGTGAAGCTGCGGTCGGCGAAGTCGAGATAGAGCCATTCGGCTTTTGCCGACCAGTGTCGGGCGAAGCCAACCTCAACGCCGGCGCCGGCGACCCAGCCGACACTCGTGTGAGACTCCGTCAGGCCCGTCGTGTCGGCGCGCAGGTCGCCATAAGCAAGGCCTGCGGTGCCGAAGATCAACACGTTGCCAAGCGCCAGCCCGCCGCGTCCGCGCAGGGTTCCGAACCAGGGGCTTGAGAATTCGACGGGAGCGACGGTGGCGTCGGCTGCCGAAAGGCTGACGTCGGTTTCGCCGCCAAATACGAAGTGGCCTTGCTGCCAGTTATAGCCCGCGGCGATGCCGCCGGCGAGCCCGGACGGTTGGGTCTGGCTGTTGCTGACGCTGCCCCACTCGTAGCCGACGTTTGCCCCGAGATAGGGACCGATCCAGCTATAGGCGCCGAGCGGCGACGGCGCGTAATAGTCGGCGGCCGCGGCCACGCGCGTCATCGCCAGCAGGATTGCAACGCCCAAAGCTGGTCTCATGACGGCTGTCCAAAGTTCGAATGAAGCGCTCAACGAGCAACAACGAAAAGAACGCACGTTTTAAAGGAGTGGGATGTCCGCTCTCGACGGGTCTGATTGAAAGAATTTATCGCGATCTTTAAGTTAAGCTGCGGTAAAGCGTTAAGTAGTAGCCCGTCGTTATCCTTAAGAAACCTTGTAGAGCGATAAAGCGGTGGCCGGGCGCCGGGCGCCGCGCGCCATGCGCGCCGGACCAAGTCGAGGATGTTGAGCAGCCCCGCCGACACTGGCTCTGCGCTGCCGCAAACCCTACGTTTGAGGTTCCACCGCCCGCACAAGCCGGCAGCATGAGTGTTCCGAAGAAAGACATCGCACCCGAGATCGAGATCGTCGAGGAAGACGAGGAGCCGTTGCTTCCTCCGGCGGACGAAGCCGATGCCGGGAACGGCGTCGGGCAGGATTCGCTTGCGGCGGGCCGCGCCGCGGTCCTGCGCTACGCCAAGCTCGCGCCGTCGCAACCCGGCGTCTACCGCATGATCGATGCGCGCGGTGATGTGCTCTATGTCGGCAAAGCGAAGAACGTCAGGAACCGCATCCGCACCTATGCGCGTCCGGCCGGCCTCGATACCCGCATCGAGCGCATGATCGCGGCGACGCGAGCGCTCGAATTCGTCGTCACCCGCACCGAGACCGAAGCACTCCTGCTCGAGGCCAACTTGATCAAGCGCCTGCGGCCGCGCTTCAACGTGCTGCTGCGCGACGATAAATCCTTCCCCTACATTCTGATCACGTCCGATCATTGGGCCCCGCAAATCCTCAAGCATCGCGGAGCGCGCACGCGGCCGGGCCATTACTATGGGCCGTTCGCTTCGGTCTGGGCCGTCAACCGCACCATCAATGCGCTGCAGCGCGCATTTCTCTTGCGCTCGTGCAGCGACCCTTTCTTCGAGAGCCGCACCCGGCCATGCCTGCTCTATCAGATCAAGCGCTGCTCGGCGCCGTGCACCAACGAGATCGACTTCGGCGAATATGCGGCGCTGGTGCGCGAGGCCAATGCGTTTCTCTCCGGCCGCAGCAAGACGGTCAAGGACGAGTTGGCAGCCGAGATGGAAAAGGCGTCAGCGGCGCTCGATTTCGAGCGCGCCGCCGTTTACCGCGACCGCTTGGCCGCGCTCTCGGCCATTCAGGCGCATCAGGGCGTCAATCCGCGCGGGGTGGAGGAGGCCGATGTTTTTGCCCTTCACCAAGAGGGCGGCTTCGCCTGCGTCGAGGTCTTCTTCTTCCGCACCGGACAGAACTGGGGCAACCGCGCTTATTTTCCCAAGGCCGATCGGTCGATCGCGGCCGGCGAAATCCTCGCCGCTTTTCTCGCGCAGTTCTATGACGACAAGCCGTGCCCGCGTCTGATCCTGATTTCGCACGACATTGAGGATCGTCAACTGCTTGCGGAAGCGCTCGGTACCAAGAGCGGGCATAAGATTGAGGTCATGGTGCCGCGGCGCGGCGAGAAAAAGGATTTGATCGAGCACGCGCTTGCCAACGCACGTGAAGCGCTTGGCCGTAAGCTTGCGGAGACATCCTCGCAGCAAAGGCTGCTGCGCCAACTCGCCGAAACCTTCGGCTTGCCGCGGGTGCCCCGGCGTATCGAGGTCTACGACAACAGCCACATTCAGGGTACGAACGCGGTCGGTGCGATGATCGTCGCCGGGCCGGAAGGCTTCCGCAAGAAAGAGTATCGCAAGTTCAATATCCGCTCGGCCGCTCTCAAACCCGGCGACGATTTTGCCATGATGCGCGAGGTTCTCACGCGCCGCTTCAAGCGTCTGCTCGCCGAGGCGGTACCTATTATTCTACCCCCCGCCGAACAGCGAGGAGGGAACGACGGCGCGGCGGAGGAAGCGGAAGACTCTGCCTGGCCGGATCTGGTACTGATCGACGGCGGGCAAGGGCAGCTCAGTGCGGCGCGGGGCGTGCTTGGCGAACTCGGCGTCGACATTCCGCTGGTCGCCATTGCCAAGGGGCCGGACCGCGACGCCGGACGCGAGACCTTCTTTATTCCCGATCGCGACTCGTTCAAACTGCCGGCGCGCGACCCGGTGCTCTATTTCGTCGAACGTCTGCGCGACGAGGCGCATCGTTTTGCGGTCGGTTCGCACCGCGCGCGCCGCATGCGCGACCTGCGCGAAGCCGGACTGCAGGAAATTGCTGGCATCGGTCCAACGCGAAAACGGGCGCTGCTGCACCACTTCGGTACGCTCAAGGCGATCGAGCGCGCATCGGTCACGGATTTGATGCAAGTCGATGGTATCAGCGCAGAAACGGCACGGCGCATCTATGAATTCTTCCACGAGGGAGCGGCGTGAGCGGATTTCGAAGCAACTGGCAGGCAAAGGTTCCCGGTGTTCGGACCGCGAAGTGGCGGCGTGCGATAATGCACTGTCGGCTTCTGCGTTGCGGCGTTATGGTGCGGTTATGAATTTGACGACCACGACGACAGCCCGGCTGCGCGCGCATCCGCTCGCGCTTCCCAACATGCTGACGTACGGCCGCATCGTCGCCGTCCCGATCGTGGTGGGCTGCATGTTTTGGCAAAGCATCCTCGGCGGCGGCCTTTGGCTGCGCTGGGTTGCGCTTGCATTCTTCATCGCCGCCGGCATCACGGATTTTCTCGACGGCTATTTTGCCCGCATCTGGGCCCAGCAATCTTCGCTCGGCCGCATGCTCGACCCGATCGCCGATAAGCTCCTGGTTTCATCGTGCCTGTTGATGTTGGCGGCGGAAGACACCATCCACGGTTGGTCGCTGTTTGCCGCCATCGTCATCCTGTGCCGCGAAATCCTCGTTTCGGGCCTGCGCGAATATCTGGCCGAGCTGCGCGTCAGCGTGCCGGTGACGCGGCTCGCCAAGTGGAAGACGACGCTGCAGCTTATCGCCGTCGGCTTTCTCGTCGCCGGTGATGCCGGTGACGCCGTCGTTCCGGTCGTCACCAAGATCGGTATCATGCTGTTATGGCTGTCGGCATTGCTGACCCTTTATACCGGGTGGGATTATCTTCAGGCGGGGCTGCACCACCTGACCCGGGAGGATGCGTGAGGCTTCTTTATTTTGCTTGGGTCCGCGAGCGCCTCGGCAAGGCGGAGGAACGGATCGATCCGCCAGCCGGCGTCGCCACCGTCGGCGAGCTCATGGCCTGGCTGGCGCAGCGCAACGAGCAATATGCCTACGCCTTCGAGAATGCGAAGGTGATCCGCGCCGCCATCGACCGCCGGCATGTGCGTGCCGATGCCGCGATCGCTGGCGCAAACGAGATTGCATTCTTCCCGCCCATGACCGGCGGTTAGCCGATGACCACGATCGTCCGTCTGCAGCGCGAGGCCGTCGACGTTGCCGCCGAAGCGGCAAAGATAGCGTGCGGGCGTACCGATGTCGGCGCGGTGGTGACGTTCACGGGGGTCTGTCGCGCCGACGAAGGCGGCAAGCCGATCGCGGCGTTGACGCTTGAGCACTATCCGGGCATGGCCGAGGCTGAGATCGCCCGACATGTCGAGGAAGCGCGCACGCGCTGGCCGCTGCTCGGCGTGACGGTGATTCACCGCTACGGACGGATTTTGCCGGGCGAGGTCATCGTGCTTGTTGCGACGGCATCAACTCATCGCGAAGCGGCCTTCGCGGCTGCCACGTTCCTTATGGATTATCTGAAGACGCGCGCGCCGTTCTGGAAGCAGGTGGAGACGGCCGACGGGACGGTTTGGGTCGAAGCCAAGGCCGCCGATGACGCGGCGGCCGAACGCTGGTCCGCGCCGCGACGATCGCCGCGGCGCGAAGCTGCGAAATGACCCGCCGGCGCTCGCTCTGCTTACGCAAGCTCAGGATAGGCGACGACCCGTTGCACCTGCTTCCAGAACGGTGCGCGCGGGTTCACGATCGGTATGAAGCGCTGGTCGGATGCCGCCACGTAACACTTTGCGCATATGATGGTCGCCAGCTCGTGGTCCTTGTGCACCTCGTCGGGCCGGATTGGCTTCGTCGGCCATGGCGCGGCACGCAATGCTACAGAAAACCGCGAAGAGAATTGATGCAGATCGTATAATCGGAACCTCAACTCTTCATGGGCAGCCCCGCAGCCCGGCATCGGCTCATTCAGGAGATGGCGACGGCTACTGTTTTCTGCGCATCTACCGTTGACTCAAATCAATGCTTCCAGTGCCGAGGCCAAGTGACAAACCGGAACATGATCTTAGGCCGTGCTTCATGAAACGTCCAAGCCTGCATCGTGCGGCTGTTGCCGAAGTATCCTCGGGGCAGATCATGCACTCCTCGCACGCGCCGCGTGGAAGTTTTGCGGCGTTGACCATCGGTGCGCTGGGCGTCGTCTATGGCGACATCGGCACGTCGCCGCTCTATGCGATGGATCAGTTGTTCTTCGGTCGCTCCGGCGCCGCAGCAGGCGCGCAAACGCCGGCCGAGGTATTGGGCGGCGTGTCGCTGGTGATCTGGACGATCACCATCGTCGTGGCCATCAAATACGCCATTCTCGTGTTGCGCGCGCAGAACGACGGCGAGGGCGGCCTTTTTGCGCTCTACGGACTTCTGCACGAACACAGGAAGCGGGGCACGACGCTGCTGTTGTGGTCGCTGATGCTGGGGGCTGGATTGCTCTTCGGCGACGGAATGATCACGCCCGCGATCAGCGTTCTCTCGGCCGTAGAGGGCCTGCAAGTCGCCACGCCGGCCCTGGCGGACGTGGTCGTACCGATCACGATCGGGCTGCTGACGGCGCTGTTTGCTATACAGTTCAAGGGCACGTCGGGTGTCGGCATCGTCTTCGGTCCCATCCTCGCGGTCTGGTTTGTCGTCGCGGCCTGCCTCGGCGGCTGGCAGATCGCGCGCCACCCGGAAATTCTCGCCGCGTTCAATCCGATTTACGGCCTGGAGTTTCTCCGCCATGCGGGCCTGTTCGAGGACCTGCTCATCCTGAGTGCGTTGATGCTCGTCGTCACCGGCGGCGAAGCGATGTATGCGGACCTCGGGCACTTCGGGGCGCAACCGATACGGACGAGCTGGTTCGCCGCGGTCTACCCGGCGCTGCTGCTCAACTATCTCGGGCAGGGCGCGTACCTTTTGTCCGGCGCGCCGATCGTCGGCGGCAAGCTGTTCTACAACTTGGCGCCGTCATCGATGCTTTTTCCCATGGTGCTGCTTGCCACGGCCGCAACGGTCATCGCTTCGCAGGCGCTGATCTCGGGCGCCTTTTCGTTGGCGTCGCAGGCGATTCGACTGGGTCTCTTCCCGCGGCTCAATCAGTTGCACACTCATCAAGATCGGGCGGGTCAAGTCTACATTCCCTTTGTCAACTGGTCGCTGTTTGCCGGATGCGTTCTGCTCGTCGCGGGCTTTGCCTCCAGCGCGGCGCTGGCGGCGGCCTATGGGCTTGCCGTATCGGGCGTGATGGTCATCACCTCGCTGGCGATGTTTCGCGTGGCCCGGCTCTACTGGAAATGGGGACCGTTCACCACGAGCGTGGTGTGGGGCGCGTTGTTGGCGGTAAATGCTTCCTTCCTCATCGCCTGCTGCCTGAAGTTCGTGGAAGGCGGTTTCGTCCCGCTTTCCGTCGGCGCCGGCCTATTTGTGGTGATGGCGACCTGGCGGTGGGGCCGCAAGGCGACCTTTGCGGCCTATTCCGCAAAAGCCACGATGAGCATGGAGGAACTCGTCGCGCTGCATCGCAGCTGCAAGGTCTTCATGGAGCGAAACGCGATCGTGATGGCGGCAAAACCGCTGCGGCTGGCGACGGACCGGGCGCCGGCCATCATCCAAATGCTGTGGGAGAGGCACGGCATCCTGCCGCGGAACTTGATCCTCGTCGAAGTCATCCACCGGAAAGTGCCTTATATCAACGACAGCCGCTACCGCGTAACCGTTTTCGAGCGCGATCATAAGAGAGGCAGCATTATTGCGGTGGAGGTGAGCTTCGGCTTCATGGAAGAGCCGAACGTCGAGCAGCTGCTGGAAGAAATGGCGCGGCACAAGGAAATCGCGCTGCCGACGGACCGCCGCCAGTGGGTCGTCCACGCCTCGCAGGAAAACCTTGTACCCTCGAAACGGATGGGCCTGCTCAAACGCTTGCGGTTTCGGCTGTTCCTGCTGTTACGCCTGGTTTCGCAACCCGCCTATTACTATTACGGGCTCGGCGACGAAGTGCAGCTCTCGGTCGAGATCATTCCGGTGCGGATCAAATGAGGGCCGAACGATCAGTTCGGCAGCTTCCGCAGCCAAACCTTGTTGTCGTGAAAGGCTGCGCCGCTACGCCGCGGCGGCCTTGCCTTTCGGTCGCACCTCGGCGCTGTAGTCGTCCATCAGTTGCTGGGTGATGCGGCCCGGCGTAAACGACCAATCCGCGATCTGCGAAACGGCGGTCACTTCGGCGGCGGTGCCGGTGATGAAGCATTCGGAGAAGCTTGCAAGCTCTTCGGGCATGACGCGGCGCTCGATCACCTCGATATTGCGTCGGCGCGCCAACGCGATAACCGTCGCGCGGGTGATGCCGGGCAGGAAGCAATCGGCGATCGGGGTATGGATTTTGCCGTCCGTGACGAAGAAGATGTTGGTGCCAGTGCATTCGGCGACGCGGCCCTGCCAGTCGAGCATCATGGCGTCGGCATAGCCGCGCCGCTCGGCGCGATGCTTGGAGATGGTGCAGATGGCATAGAGGCACGACGCTTTGGCCAGCGACGGTGCCGTTTTCGGATCGGGACGCCGGTAGTCGGAGAGGTCGAGCCGAAGGCCCTTCAGTCGCTCTGCCGGGTCGAAATAGCTCGGCCATTGCCAGGTGGCGATGGCGAGATGAATCTTGTTGGTCAGTGCCGAGACGCCGAGCTGTTCGCCGAGCTGTTCTGAACCGCGCCAGGCGATCGGCCGCACGTAGACGTCCTTCTGGTCGTTGCGTTCCAGCACCAGCCGCTTGGCGGCGTCGATTTCCGCGACGCTATAGGGTATCTCAAAATCCATCAGCTCCGCGGAGCGCTTAAGGCGCTCAGAATGCTCCGTACTCTTGAAAATCTCGCCGCCATAGGCGCGCTCACCCTCGAACACAGCGCTCGCATAATGCAGGGCGTGGGTAAGTATGCTGATCTTGCAATCCGCGGTCGGAATGAGCTTGCCGTCGAACCAAATGAGGTCCGGACGTTGGTCAAAGGGTGCGGTCATAGCGTTGCCTCCCTGGGCATGGATGGCCCGCTTCCTGCCGGAAATTTTTGCCGCGCGTGTGCTGGGCCATCTGCGCTCGGCCGCAGGCTTTTGCGTCGGGACAAGACTCCCGGTATGGTCGCAAGCGCCCTGTGACAGCGCCCTTCGGCGCCCGGGCAACCTCGCGCTTTAGGCAAACTAGACACGAAGTTGCCGTGACATTGCGCTTTTGGGTAACAATTAATCCGAAATATGTCAATATGGCTGACATAATGGCCGACATCAGTCTGACGACACCGAGCAAAATCCATCCGACGGCGCCGGCCGAATCCACGCCTACGGCGCGTGAGCCATATTGGGATTTGATCGAGTTACTTTTCTTCGCTTATCGCGACTTCGTCGGCGATCCGGATCAGGTGCTGGAACGGCTCGGTTTCGGCCGCGCCCACCATCGCGTGTTGCATTTCGTCAACCGCAATCCCGGCATGAAGGTCGCCGAGCTGCTCGACGTCCTGAAAATCACCAAGCAGTCGCTCGGTCGCGTGCTCAAACAGCTCATCGACGAGGGATACGTTGTGCAGAAAGAAGGCGCCGACGACCGCCGCCAGCGCCTGCTTTACGCCAGTCCCGCCGGCGAAGCGTTGGCGATGAAGCTTGCCGGGTTGCAGGCCGCGCGTATCGAGCGCGTACTCGATGAGCTCGGACCCGGAGCGCGCGAGACGGCACGGCGCTTCCTCGCCGGCATCATCGGTCCGGAGGATCGCGAACGGATCTTGCGCCTGATCGCGCGCGCCGACCGCGCGCGGCCGCACGGCAGAGATTAGATCCCATGGCGACGCCCGCCGCTTGTCCGGCCGACGACGCGCCTCACCTGCTCGTCGTCGACGACGATCGCCGCATCCGCGCGCTGTTGTTGCGTTTCCTCGTCGGCGAGGGCTATCGCGTCACGACAGCCGAAACCGCGCGCGAGGCGAGAACCAAGCTCGAAAGCCTCAACTTCGACCTCCTCATTCTCGATGTGATGATGCCGGGTGAAAATGGATTCGATTTTGCCCGCGCCATTCGCACCGGATCTGCGGTGCCGATCCTGATGCTCACGGCGCGGGACGAGAAGGAGAGCCGCATCAAAGGCCTCGAAATCGGCGCCGACGATTATCTCGCCAAACCGTTCGAGCCGCGCGAGCTGTCGCTGCGCGTCGCCAGCATCCTCAGGCGCGCGCGACCCCCGAGCACCCCGCCGGCGGAATCCGTGCGCTTCGGGGTCTTCGTGTTTCACCTCGCGCGGGGAGAGCTGCGCCGCGGCGAGGAAACGATCCGGCTCACCGACCGCGAACGCGAGATGCTGCGCGTGCTCGCCGCCAGTGCGGGCGACACCGTGCCGCGCCAGGCGCTTGCCGGCAACGGCGGCAACGTCAGCGAGCGCACCGTGGATGTGCAGGTCAACCGGCTGCGCCGCAAGATCGAGCGCGATCCGGCCAATCCTCTTATCGTTCAGACTGTGCGCGGCTTGGGCTATCGGCTGGTAGCGGCGCCGTGAGCGGCACCATGACCAGTTTTGACGTTGGCGTCGGTCGCCTGCGTAACGCCGCGAGCCACCTGGTGACCGCGGCGAATACCGCGGCCACTGCCGCCGGCTCGTTCGCCGCTCCGATCACAGGTCCGTGGGGCCGCTTCACCCTGTGGCTCAAAACGGTGCTGCCGAAGGGGCTTTATGCCCGCGCGCTGCTCATCATCATCGTACCCATGGTGGTGCTGCAATCGATCGTCGCCTTCATGTTCGTCGAGCGGCAGTGGAGCCTGGTGAACTACGACTTGTCCTCGGCAGTGACGCGCGAGATTGCGACTCTCATCGACGTCTATAAGACCTATCCGCAGGGCGCTGATCGCGCCCAGCTTCGCCGCATCGCGCAGGATCGACTGGGCCTGGTCGTCGACTTCCTCCCGGAGACGCAACTGCCGCCGCCGGGTACCAAGCCATTCTTCTCGCAACTCGACGCGGCGCTGTCCGATGAGATCCGCAAGCAGATCAGGCTGCCGTTCTGGATCGACACGGTCGGCCGCTCGTCGATCGTCGAAATCCGCATCAAGCTCGACGATACCATCATGCGCGTCTTTGCGCGGCGCGCCGACGCCTACGATTTCAATTCATGGATGTTCTTGCTGTGGATGGTCGCCACGTCGCTCGTGGTTCTCACCATCGCCATTCTATTCCTGCGCAACCAGATCCGGCCGATCGTGCGGCTGGCCGACGCTGCCGAGGCGTTCGGCAAAGGCCGCGAAGCGCCGAATTTCCGCCCGCGCGGCGCGCGCGAGGTGCGGCGCGCGGCGGCCGCGTTCCTGGAGATGAAAACCCGCATCGAACGCGCCATCGAACAGCGCACGACGATGCTGGCCGGCGTATCGCACGATCTGCGCACGATCCTGACACGCTTCAAGCTCGAGCTGGCATTGCTCGGCGACGGCCCGGAAGTGGAGGCGATCAAGAAAGACGTGGACGAGATGGCGGCCATGCTCGAAGCCTATCTCGCCTTTGCGCGCGGCGATTTCGGCGAGCAGCCGGCGCCGACCGACGTAGCGGCCATGCTCGAAGAGCTTAAGATCGATTCCGAGCGTCACGGCCTGCGCGCGACCGTCGCCTTCCACGGCCAGCCGGAGGTCACCTTGCGTCCGGCCGCATTCAAGCGCTGTCTCGCCAATCTCGTTGCCAACGCGGCGCGCTTTGCATCGGCGGTGGCGATCACCGGTCACTGCGATCATCGCTGGCTCACGGTGACTGTCGATGACGATGGGCCCGGCATCCCGCTGCCGCTGCGCGAGGACGTGTTCAAGCCGTTCCTGCGCCTCGACGACGCGCGCAATCAGGACGAAGGCGGCACCGGCCTCGGTTTGGCCATCGCGCGCGACATCGCGCGCTCGCATGGCGGCGACATCGCTCTCGGCGATTCGCCGCTCGGCGGATTGCGGGCGACCGTTCGCGTGCCGGTCTGATCGGTCCGTTTACTTCCGTTGCAGGTCCGCCGCGGCGCGGGCGAGGATTTCCACCAGGCTCGCTTCGGTTTCGGCGTCGCCCTCGAGGCGCTTGCTGACCGTTTCGCGCAAATGATCGAAGGCGGCCTCGACCAGCGGGGACAGGGTGCGGCGATTGTCGCGCTCGCCGCGCGCCATGCGCCGCCAGTGATTGACGCGCTCGCCGAGTGCGGCCAACCGGGCAAGGACGTGGTCGGCGAGGTCGCGATTGGCGGCAAGGTAAGCGCGCCCCGCGTCGGTGATGGCGTAGAGCTTCTTGCTGCCTTCAATCGACGCGGTGACGTAGCCGGCTTCCTCGAGGTAGGTCAGCGTCGGATAGACGATGCCGGGGCTCGGGCTGTACCAATCCGCCGTCTTCTCCTCGACGAGCTTGATGATTTCGTAGCCGTGGCGCGGTTCTTCGGCGATCAATGCGAGCGCGATAAGGCGAAGGTCGCCCTGCGCCAGCATGCGACCGGCGCGCATGTCGTCGGGGTCCATCCCGCCGCGCCCGCCCATGCCGTGTCGGCCGAACCCATAGCCGCCGAAACGGCGGCGATGCCGTCCCGCGCCCCATTTCTCCCTGTAAGGCTCACAATTTCCGTACATTTTCGTTGCTCCGCTAGTGAGATATATCTTTAGATAGCTCATTAGGTGATGTAACGCAAGATATATCTTATAATGCGAGGGACAGCGTGTTGCTTGGGCTTGTGCCGCGCTCCATCATTTGCGACGACTTCAGAGCGCGAGACGAATGGGATGCACAGGGATGTTTGCGGCTTTCTTTCATGAGCTGAAGCAGGCGGGCGTACCGGTGACGCTGCGCGAATATCTGACGCTGATGGAGGCGATGGAGAAGGACCTCGCCGGGCGCCGCGTCGAGGAGTTCTACTATCTCTCCCGCTCGGCGCTGGTGAAGGACGAGCGCAATCTCGATCGCTTCGACCGTGTCTTCGGTCACGTGTTCAAGGGGCTTGAGTTCATCGAGGAGGGTTTGACTGCGGAGATTCCGGAGGAGTGGCTCAAGAAGCTCGCAGAAAAGCATCTCACCGAGGAGGAGAAGAAACAGATCGAGGCGCTGGGGGGTCTCGACAAGCTTCTTGAAACGCTGCGCCAGCGCCTCGCCGAGCAGAAAGGTCGCCACCAAGGCGGCAAGAAGCGGATCGGCACGGCTGGCACCTCGCCGTTCGGCGCCTTCGGCTACAATCCCGAAGGCGTGCGCATCGGCCAGGACGGCAACCGCAATTTCCGCGCCGTCAAGGTGTGGGAGAAGCGCGAGTTCAAGGACCTCGCCGGCGACGTCGAGCTGGGCACGCGCAACATCAAGGTCGCGCTGCGGCGGCTGCGCAAATTCGCGCGCACCGGCGCGCCCGAGGAGCTTGACCTCGACGGCACCATCAAGGGCACGGCGCAAAAGGGCTACCTCGACATCCTGATGCGTCCGGAACGCCACAACACCATCAAGGTGCTGCTGTTCTTCGACAACGGCGGCTCTATGGATTGGCACGTCAAGGTAACGGAGGAACTGTTCTCCGCGGCCAAGAGCGAGTTCAAGCACATGGTGCATCTCTACTTCCACAATTGCCTCTACGAGAAGGTGTGGAAGGAGAACGCGCGGCGCTGGAGCCATACCACGCCGACCTGGGAGGTCCTGCACACCTATCCGCACGACTACAAGGTGATCTTCGTCGGCGATGCGTCGATGTCGCCTTACGAGATCGTCGCGCCCGGCGGCTCGGTCGAGCATTACAACGAGGAGGCCGGCGTCGTGTGGATGGAGCGCATCACCGCCACCTACCCGTCCTGCGTCTGGCTTAATCCGGTGCCCGAACGCGAATGGGAGATGACGGAATCGATCAAGATGATGCGCCAGCTGCTCGGCGGGCGCATGTATCCGCTGACGCTCGAAGGCCTCGATGCGGCGATGCGAGAGCTGGGGCGGTAGCCTCGGGGTGGCTTCGCCGCTGTTGTCTCACGGCGTATGACAAGTTTTCCGAAAACGTTACGCTCCACCGACAACGGTCGCCTTTCGCACGCGATCGCGGACTGCGGCGATCACTTCCGGAATCGCCGCATCATTGCCGGGCGCCATGATGTGGACGCCGGCGACGCCGGGGATGGCGGCAAGCTCCTCGATCAGTTCGATGCAGATACCGATACCCTCGCGGATGGGGTCCGCAGCCTTGTCCATGCGTGCGATCAACGCATCGGGGATGATCGCGCCGGGCAGGTGATCTCTTATCCATAGCGCCGACTTGGCCGAGCGCAGCGGATTGACGCCGATGAGAACGGCGAGCTGCCGCGTAAGGCCGGCTTGCGCCAATGTGGCGATGTAGCGCCGCACCACGGCGGCATCCATGCAGAACTGCGTCTGTGCGAACTGCGCGCCGGCGGCGATTTTTTCGCGCAGACCGAACGGTTGCCAGCCCGCGGGCGGGTCGATCGGGCTGTCGACGGCGCCGAGGAAGAATGCCGCCTTGCCGGCCACCTTGCGCCCGGTCGGTAGAACACCCTCGTCGCGCAGACGGCGGGCGCTCTCAAGCAGCATCCGCGCGTCGATGTCGAACACGGGTTTGGCATCGGGTTGATCGCCCGCCTTCGGATCGTCGCCGGTGAGCAGCAGCAGGTTGCCGACGCCGAGCGCGGCTGCACCCATCAATTCGCTTTGCAGCGCAATGCGGTTCTTGTCGCGGCAGGTGATCTGCAAGATCGGCTCGATCCCCGCGCCGAGGAGGATCGCCGCGGCTGCCAACGCGCTCATGTGGGCGCGGGCGCCGGCTCCGTCGGTAACATTGACCGCGTCGGCAAGTCCGCGTAGCGGGACTGCCTTACGCAGCAGGTCCTGCGCGTCGCAGGAAACCGGCGGGACCATTTCCGCGGTCATGACAAAGCGGCCCGCCCGCAGCTTTTCGCCGAAGGTGTCGGGGACGGGAGCATTTGCTGCGTTCACTGCGAGCCTCGCTCGTGGGCGTTGGAGGGAACAGCGCTTATATGCTTTGCGGCTTCACTGCAATTGTGCGTTTTCTGGACAGGAAACACCTGTCCGGCTAGAGAGTTGCGGCACATGAGCGGCGTTAACGACATCCGATCGAACTTCCTCGCCTATTTTGCGCGCGAGGGGCATGAAATCGTGCCCTCCTCGCCGCTGGTGCCGCGCAACGACCCGACCTTGATGTTTACCAACGCCGGCATGGTGCAGTTCAAAAACGTCTTCACCGGCCTGGAAAAACGCCCCTATCGGCGCGCAACGACGGCGCAGAAATGCGTGCGCGCCGGCGGCAAACATAACGACCTCGACAATGTCGGCTATACCGCGCGCCATCACACCTTTTTCGAGATGCTCGGCAATTTCTCGTTCGGCGATTACTTCAAGGAGCGCGCCATCGAGCTTGCCTGGAAGCTGGTGACCAAAGAGTTCGGGGTGCCGGCCGAGCGCCTGATGGTCACGGTCTATGTCGACGACGACGAGGCGTTCAAGCTGTGGAAGAAGATCAGCGGCTTGCCCGACCGTAAGATCGGCCGTATCGCCGGGTCGGACAATTTCTGGGCCATGGGCGACACCGGCCCCTGCGGGCCATGCTCGGAGATTTTCTACGATCACGGCGAGCACATCGCGGGCGGGCCGCCCGGCAGTCCGGACGCCGACGGCGACCGCTTCGTCGAAATCTGGAACCTCGTCTTCATGCAGTATGAGCAGCTTGCCGGCGGCGCACGCATCGACCTGCCGCGGCCGTCGATCGATACCGGCATGGGGATCGAGCGGATTGCCGCGGTGCTGCAAGGCACGCATGACAACTATAAGATCGACCTGTTCGGCGCGCTGATCGAGGCGATCGCTGACCTGACTGGCGTCGATCCCGAAGGCGAGCGCAGGGCCTCGCACCGCGTCATCGCCGACCATTTGCGCGCCTCCTCGTTCCTAATCGCTGACGGCGTGTTGCCGTCGAACGAAGGCCGCGGCTATGTGCTGCGCCGCATCATGCGGCGCGCCATGCGCCATGCCGAACTGCTTGGCGCCAAGGACCCGTTGATGTGGCGGCTGGTGCCGGCGCTGGCGCGCGAGATGGGTCGGGCCTATTCGGAACTGCATCGCGCCGAAGGGCTGATTGCCGAGACGCTCAAGCTCGAAGAGATCCGCTTCCGCAAGACGCTGGAGCGCGGGCTCGCGATCCTCGACGAGGAGAGTCGGAATCTGAAGAAAGGTGACATGTTCGACGGCGTCACCGCCTTCACGCTGTACGACACTTACGGTTTCCCGCTCGACCTGACGCAGGATGCGCTCAAGCCACGCGGCATCAGCGTCGATGTCGCATCGTTTACCGACGCCATGGAGGAGCAGCGCAAGAAGGCGCGTGCGTCCTGGGCCGGTTCCGGCGAAGCGGCGGACGAGGCGGTGTGGTTCGCGCTGCGTGAAAAACTCGGCGTTACCGATTTCCTCGGCTACGAGACGGAGACGGCGGCCGGCGTCGTCGCCGCGCTCCTGCGCGACGGCAATGAAGTGGCGACCCTGCAAAAGGGGGAAAGCGGCGCCGTCGTGCTCAACCAGACGCCGTTTTATGCCGAGTCCGGCGGCCAGGTCGGCGACGTCGGGGTCATGACCGGCGACGGCGTGCGCTTTGCCGTCACCGACACGCAGAAGCGGGCCGGCGACCTTTACGTACACTTCGGTACCGTCGAACAAGGCACGTTGAAGGCCGGCGCGGCGCTGAACCTGAAGGTCGATCACACCCGGCGCAGCGCCATCCGGAAAAATCATTCGGCGACGCATCTGCTGCACGAGGCGCTGCGCCAGGTTCTGGGCGAGCACGTGGCGCAGAAGGGCTCGCTGGTCGCACCCGATCGCCTGCGCTTCGATTTCTCCCATCCGAAACCGATGAGCGGCGAGGAGATCGAGCGCGTCGAGGACATCGCCAACGACATCGTGTTGCAGAACGCGCCGGTGATCACCCGGCTCTTGAGCCGCGACGACGCCATCGCTTCGGGGGCGCGCGCGTTATTCGGCGAGAAATACGGCGACGAGGTGCGCGTCGTCGCCATGGGCGAGGGCGGTGGCAATACGATGGGCTGGTCGGTCGAACTGTGCGGCGGCACCCATGTCAACCGCACCGGCGATATCGGCCTTATTTCCGTCGTCAGCGAAGGTGGCGTTTCCGCGGGCGTCAGGCGGATCGAGGCGTTTACCGGGCAGGCGGCGCGCGCCAATGCCAACGATCTTGCACGGGTGGCCAAGGCCGCCGCGTCGGAATTGCGTGTGCCGATCGATGAGCTGCCGAGCCGCGTCGTCGCGCTTCTCGACGAACGCAAGCGCATGGAGCGCGAATTATCGGAGACGAAAAAGAAGCTCGCCATGGGCGGTGGCGGCGGCAAAGCCGCGGGCAGTGACGAAGGCGTCGAAAACATCGCCGGCGTTAAGGTGATGGCGAAGACGTTGAGCGGTGTCGATGCCAAAGACCTGAGAAGCCTCGCGGACGAGGGCAAGAAGAAGCTCGGCTCCGGAATCGTAATCCTTGTTGCCAGCGATCCTGAAGGCAAGGCGGCCCTGGTCGTCGGCGTTACCAGCGACCTCACCGGCGCCAACAACGCCGTGCAGATGGTGCAAGCCGGCGTTGCCGAGCTCGGCGGCAAGGGCGGCGGCGGACGTCCCGATATGGCACAAGGCGGCGGTCCCAATGGGAACGCGGTTCCAGCGGCTCTGGCCGCCATCAAAAAGCTGGTAAAGCCGGCAGTCTCAACAAGCGCTTAGGCCGCGTCGGCCGTTAATTGGCGCCTCGCGAGTGAGTCGAAGTCACACCTCGACGACCATTCCATCCTCGGCAGTTTCGAAGGGGACCTCGGCGCGGCGCGCCAGCATGTCGTCACTCATGTGCGTGAGGATGAGGCGCTTGGGGCGGATCTGGCCGAGGTGTTGCTCGAGCGACGACAGCGCCATGTGGGTGGGGACCGGCTTATCGCGCGTAAAAGCTTCGCAGATGAAGAGGTCTGCCTCGTGGCCGAGTTCAATGACCGAATCCGTCCATTCCGTATCGCCGGAGAAGGCGATCACCTTGTCTTCGACTTCGAAGCGGAAACCGAGGCAGGGTCCGGCGCGATCGTCGTGCTTGACGTGGAACGGGGTCACCCGTAGGCCGCCGAACTCGTTGCGCTTGCCGATCTCGAGCTCCTTAAGCTGCAACGGGAAACTCAGCTCTAGGTCCTTTGTGCCGGGAAAGCCGACCTCCATGATGTCGGCGTAGCGCGATTTAAGGCTGGGCGGACCGGCGATGGTCAGCGCGCGTCGACGCTGGAACACGTAGTTCGCTTCCAGGAGGAAGAACGGCACGCCGCCGACGTGATCGCCATGAAAATGCGTAACAAAGATGGTGTTGACCTCGTTGCGGGCGATTGCGAGCTTGTTCATCGACACGAGCGAAGTGGCGCCGCAGTCGATGAGCACATTGGTATTGCGGCCGACAAGGTGGAAACAGGTGTTGAAGCGTCCGCCCGAGCCGAAGGCGTCGCCGCAGCCGACGAATTGCAGTTGCATGGACTGGTTCCGGGGGTGTGAAAGGGCTCTGCGGGCGGTCCTTGAAATAGGGCCAGTCTGGCGCCGGCGTAAAGAAGAATCCGTGATGACGGTCACACTGCGAGGGCCCGGCCGGCGCAGCCGTTAAAGGCGCCCAAATTTATCCTCTTGTCGTTTTTTACTTTTACTTGATTCATTCTATAAGGCGCAATTCATTCTACAGGATGCAATATGCGGCGACGGAAGCGCCGCGTGGGTGCAAGGCGCTACGATCACAACGCAACCGGCGCATGCCGCCATGCCGGCCGGTCGCATTTGAAGGGGACGCTTGAGTGTTCGTTCGATCGAATTGTGCCGCTACGTTGGCCGCGCTGGCCTTGGCCGTTGCACTCGGCAGTTGCGCCAGGTTCGATTTTGATTCGTCCGCATGGTTCTCCAAGCCGCTCAATCTGTTCGGCAATAATTTAGGCTATACATATTCGCAGCTCGATGAAGCGAAAACGGATCGTCCGCTGACGGCAAACGATTTCGTCAGTGCGAATGGCGCCTGCCCGACACCCGCTGCTCCGGCGGCTTCATCCGATGCAGCCTCGCTGCTCGGCGGCGGCGTCGCCATCGGCATGAGCGAATGCGATGTCGTCGCTCGCTTGGGTCAGCCGACCACCGTCAACATTGGCCAGAACCCCAACGGTCTGAGAAGCGCGGTTCTGAGCTACCCGAGCGGCCCGCGGCCCGGGGTCTATCGCTTCGAGGCCGGGCGGCTCGCGGAAATGGATCGCTTAGAAACGCCCGCACCACCGCCTGAATCGGCGAAGAAAAAAACGGCGAAGAAGAAACCGGCGGACGGCAAAAATTCACAAAAGGCCGACGGCAAGACATAAGCGGGATTTTTACCGGCTGCGGCTTGCGATCTTGCGGCCGATGCCTCCGGTCCGCCGTCGCGCCGCTTGCCGGGAGGATGATCGGCGGCTATAAGCCGCGCACTTCCCGCTCCTGTATTGGCAGTTTCCCGAAGGACAATTTGATGACGGTCGAGCGTACATTTTCGATCATCAAACCCGATGCCACGAAACGCAATCTCACCGGCGCCATCAACGCGATGATTGAAAAGGCGGGCTTGCGCGTCGTTGCGCAAAAGCGCGTGTTGATCAGTCGTGAACAGGCCGAAACGTTCTATGCGGTGCATCGCGCGCGGCCGTTCTTTCGCGAGCTTGTCGATTTCATGACATCGGGCCCCGTGGTGGTGCAGGTTCTCGAAGGTGAGAACGCAATCGCGGCCTATCGCGATCTGATGGGCGCGACGGATCCGGCGAAAGCTGCGGCGGGCACGATCCGCAAGGCCTTTGCATTGTCGATCGGCGAGAATTCGGTGCACGGCTCCGACGCGTCCGACACCGCGGCGAAGGAAATTGCGCAGTTCTTCGCCGGTAACGAAATCGTCGGTTGAAGGGACGCGGCGCGACTTGGATTTCATCGCGCCATATCTGAATCAGGCGTTTCGGGCCGAAGGTCTTCACCTGAGCAGCAACGATTTCGCCGGCCCTGCCTTCTGGCTCGGCGTGCCGCAAATCGCTCTGGTCAATGTTCTGCTTTCCGGCGACATTGCGGTGGTCATCGCCATGGCCTGCCGCGAGCTGCCGCCGCGGCAGCGATCCTGGGGCATGGCAATCGGCGCCGGCACGGCGGCCGTGCTGCTCATCATTTTTGCGATTATCGTCGTGCCGCTTCTGTTGCTTCCATACGTTAAGCTGATCGGCGGGCTTGCGCTTATCTACATTGCGGTTGGGCTGCTGCTGCCGCAAACGCCGGGTCAGGATGCAGCCGAGGCGGCAACGCATGTATGGCGCGTCATAAGAATCGTGGCGCTCGCCGACGTCATCCTGGGCCTCGATAACATCATTGCCATTGCCGCCGTGGCACAAGGCAACCTTGCCCTGCTCGTGACCGGTGTCGCCATTTCCATCCCGATCGTGCTGGTAGGCGCCGCTCTTATCATGGCGCTGCTCAACCGCTTCCCCTTTCTTGTTTGGGTCGGAGCGGCCTTGCTCGGATGGATCGCCGGCAACACGATTGCAACCGATCAGGCCGTTTCGAGCTACTTGATCGCCGATTTCGGTGAGATAGTTGCGCGCTATTCAGCGACGGCGGCAGCCGGCTTCGGCGCGGCGCTGGTGATTGCCGCCGGCGCGTTGCTGCGGCGGCGTTGAAAACACTTCCGGCGTGGCGCCAGGGTCAGACTTTATTAACGCTAGCCGATTTTGCGCGACCGCATGCGTCTTTTTCGAGGGCCGCTCGCCGCGGTCGCGCGTCCGCTTGCAGCCATGCTTGCGCCGCATTTGTCGGTTTGTTTTTGCGTGCAATCGGATTTTGGCCTTCCGGCCGGGGCTGTCTTGGCGACGCGATCGTTTCGGACTTTCCCAAAATCTGGCTTGTGGCGCTGAGCGAGGCACCGACACGCGGCGTGCGGCGGCTGTTCCGCGTCTTCGCTGTATCTCTGGACTGACTTAGGAGACAGACGATGCAAAAAGGCACCGTCAAGTGGTTCAATCCGACCAAGGGTTACGGGTTCATCAAGCCGGCAACCGGCGACAAGGATGTGTTTGTTCACATTTCGGCCGTGGAGCGCGCCGGTTTGCGCACGCTCAATGAAGGCCAAGAAGTCGAGTACGAGCTCGTGACCAATCGCGGCAGGACTTCGGCAGAGAATCTCAAGGTTGCTTGAGCGGTGCCGGAAATCTCCGGACCGAATAAGCCCCCGGTGTCGCAGCCGGGGGTTTTCATTTGCATGCGTGATCGCGCGTGGCGACCGGATGCCTATGTGCTGCTCCGGCTCGTGCTGCCCGGCGCGGTAGAGGCGGCCAGCGTTGCCCGGCCTTCGGCCACTGCACGCAGGGCGCTGGGGTAGATCCGGTGCTCGACCTCAAGCACGCGCGCCGCCAGCGTTGCTTCCGTGTCGCCGTCGCGTACTGCGACCCAGTCCTGCGCGACGATCGGTCCGGCGTCCATTTCCGGCACGACGAAATGCACGGTTGCGCCGTGCCGCCACACGCCGGCTTCGAGCGCCCGGCGGTGGGTGTGCAGCCCTTTGAATTGCGGCAGCAACGAGGGATGGATGTTGAGCACCCGGCCGCTCCAGCGCGTCACAAACCAGGGCGTCAAGAGGCGCATGAAACCGGCGAGACACACAAGATCGATGTGCCGCGCACGAAGCTCGTCATCCAGCGCCCGTTCAAACGCCTCGCGGTCCTCGCCGAACCGCACATGGTCGACGATCGCAGTCGCAACACCCTCCGCGCGCGCGCGGACGAGACCGGGTGCATCGGGGCGGTTGGATATGACGAGGGCGATTTCGGCCGGGTAGTCCTTCGCCTTGGCCGCCTCGATAAGCGCCGTCATGTTCGATCCGCGGCCGGAAATGAGGATGGCGACGCGTTTCTTGTTCATGCGGCCTCACCGCGAGAGGTTGAGGTGTCCGCGGAACTCCACGCGCGCGTCGCCGTCGCCGGCGATCACTTCGCCCAGCCGCACGACCGTCTCACCGCTCGCAATAAACCGCTCGCTGGCCGCGGTCGCCGCGTTTGCGTCCAGCACGGCGATCATGCCGATGCCGCAGTTGAAGGTACGCAGCATCTCGCGCTCGCCGATGTCACCGGAAGCCGCGAGCCATTTGAACACCGGGAGCACGCCTACGCGGTCCAAATCGAGCGCCACGGCAAGTCCTCGCGGCAGCACGCGCGGGATGTTCTCGACGAAGCCGCCGCCGGTGATATGCGCCAGCGCCTTGACCGCCTTGGTCTCGCGGATCGCGGCCAGACACGATCGCACGTAGAGCCGCGTCGGCGTAAGCAAGGCTTCGCCCAAGCTTCGCGATGGCTCGAATGGCGCCGGTGCATCCCAGGGCAGCCCCAAAGCGGTGACGACGCGACGGACCAGCGAGAAGCCGTTTGAATGTACGCCCGATGACGCCAGCCCGATCACCACGTCGCCCGGCGCGATATCGGCGCGCGGCAACAGGTCTGTACGCTTGACCGCGCCGACGGCAAAACCGGCAAGATCGTAGTCGCCCGGCTGATAGAGGCCGGGCATTTCCGCGGTCTCGCCGCCGATCAGGGCACAGCGCGTCTCCTGGCACGCCGCCGCGATGCCGGCGACGACGGCGGCTCCGACCTGCGGGTCGAGCTTGCCGCAGGCAAAGTAGTCAAGAAAGAACAACGGTTCGGCGCCCTGCACGACCAGATCGTTCACCGACATGGCGACGAGGTCGATGCCGATGGTGTCGTGGCGTGCCGTTTCAATCGCGATCTTGACCTTGGTGCCCACGCCGTCGGTCGCGGCGACTAGAATAGAATCGGAGAAACCGGCGGCCTTGAGATCGAAAAGGCCGCCGAACCCGCCGATCTCGGCGTCCGCGCCCGCTCGCGCCGTCTGGCGCACCAGCGGCTTGATCAGTTCCACCATGCGATTGCCGGCATTGATGTCGACGCCGGCGGCCGCGTAGCGTGCCTCTTTCACGAAAGTCACCGATCGGCAGATTGCCCGTCCCGGGGGGGAGAGCCGTTCGGCGCCTCCTACGTCGGAATCGCCGGGTGCGCAAGCGCGCCAGCGCGGTTATATAGAGGGCAGAAGGAGGGCGCGCCGAGTCGGGTGCTTTCCGCTTCGGTACTTCGCTGCCGGAACCGGGCAACCGGGTTCGGGAGCGAGCGCGCCGGGCAGCCGGGGCCACGCGTTTGAGTATCCCAAACCTCATCACATTGGGACGTATCATCCTGGTGCCGATCGTTGTCTGGGCGATCACATCGGGAGAGATGCGCATTGCATTCTTCCTGTTCCTGGCGGCGGGGATCAGCGATGCCGTCGATGGCTTCCTTGCCAAGCGCTTCCACATGGGGAGCGAACTTGGCGCCTATCTCGATCCCTTGGCCGACAAGGCATTGATCGTGTCGATCTATGTCGCGCTCGGCATTGCCGGAGCGCTGCCGATTTCGCTGGTCATCCTTGTCGTTTCGCGCGACATCATGATCATCTCCGGCTTCATGCTTTCCTGGCTGATAGGTAAGCCGATGCCGGTCAGGCCATTGCCGGTGTCGAAAGTAAACACCGTGGCGCAAATCTTGCTCGCGACGCTGGTGCTGGCGGAACATGGTTTCGGCTTCGATGCCGCGCTGGTTTCGACGATCGTCGTCGGCGCGGTTGCCATCTTGACCTTGCTCTCGATCGCCTTCTATCTCGCCGAGTGGCTCCGCCATATGAACTCGTTCGGGTCCGGCCACTAAAACGCCGGCTTCAAGGGGCGTGCCATGCGGTTCGAGCGGCACATTATCTTCCGGATCGCCGCCTTGCTGGTCGGTGTCGGTATTCTCGCCGCCGCTGTGTTGACGCGGCTTGCGTTGCGGCGTTACCGCGCAAGCCCGCTCTACAGCGCAAACCGGCCGTATTAAACCGCCATGTCCTTTCGCCCGCGGCAGCTCGTGCTCGCGCTCGCTCACCCCGAAAGCTATGCGCGCGAGGATTTTCTGTCGGGGCCGTGCAATGAAAACGTGCTCCGACTCATCGACGCCTGGCCGGACTGGCCGGCAAACGCCCTTGCGCTGATCGGCCCCGAGGGTTCCGGTAAGACCCATCTGGCGATGCTATGGGCCGCGGTTGCCGGTGCGCGTGTCATTTCCGCCCGCACCCTCGACGAGCCCGGGATTCCCTCGGCGCTTGCGACCGGAGCGTTGGTTGTCGAGGATGCGGCGACGAAGATGGACGATCGCGCGCTGTTCCATCTCATCAATCTTGCCCGCGAGGAAAAGGCGTCGCTGCTGTTCACGGCGCGCACACCGCCGTCGAGCTGGCCGGTGGCCATTGCCGATCTCGCATCGCGGCTGCGGGCCTTGCCGGTAGTCACGCTGCAAGCGCCGGACGATTCGATGCTGCGTGCGGTAATCATCAAGCTCGCTGCGGATCGCCAGCTAATTCTCGACGAGAGCGTGGTGAGCTATCTGGCGACTCGCATCGAGCGCTCCTTCGCCGCCGCGCGCTCCGCGGTGATCGCGCTCGACAACGAAGCGCTTCGGCGAATGCGCCCGCCTACGCGCGCGCTCGCCGCGGAGATATTCCGCGAGTGATGTCGCGTCTCGCCGCGGGGCTCAGGGTTTTGATGACGATCTCGCCCAGCGCTGCAAAATCGCGCTTGCGCGGCGAAGTGCGCCGCCAGGCGAGTCCGATGGTGCGCGCCGGCTCCGGCTGGATGAAGCGCAGCAGCTTGACGCGGTTGTCGTGAATCTCGACGCCGGCTGCCACTTCCGGCAACAATGTCACGCCGTAGCCGTTCGCTACCATCTGCATCACCGTCGCCAGCGACGTGGCGCCGAGGCTCGCCGGCGCGTCGCCATTGGCCGTTCCGCAAAACGCCAGCGCCTGGTCGCGCAGACAATGACCTTCCTCGAGCAGAATGAGCCGGCGCTGATCAACGTTCTCGACCGCGACGCGCCGATGTGCTGGCAACGGATCGGCAGCCGGCAGTGCCAGCAGGAACGGATCGTCGAACAGCCGCATGGCCTCGACGTCCGCGCCGTCGGCGGGCAGGGCCAGCATCACGGTATCGAGATCGCCGCCGACAAGCTCTTCCAGCAATTCCTTAGTCCGAGTCTCGCGCACTTCCAGCCGCAACAGCGGGTGCGCGGTTTGCAGCCGCGGCAGCAGGCGCGGCAAAACATAGGGCGCCAGCGTCGGGATAATGCCGAGGCGAAGCTTGCCGGTGAGCAGACCGCGGTGGCGGGCGAAATCGACGAGGTCGCGGGTGGCGGCGAGGATGTGTTCGGCGCGTTGCGCCACTTCGAGGCCGGTCTCGGTGAGAGCGATTTCGCCGGCGCGGCGTTCCACCAACTCGGCGCCGATTTCTCGTTCCAGTTCGCGCACCTGCATCGACAATGCCGGCTGTGTAACCGCGCAATCCTCCGCCGCCCGCCCGAAGTGCCGGTGGCGGGCGAGCGCGACCAAATAACGTAACTGACGCAAAGTGATCACTTCGATAAGCTATGCTTATCGAAGTTCACAATCAATACGATTAGACCTTATCCCTATGGCAGCCTAAAAGGGCTGCCATATCGAACACCTCAAAGAAATTACAGGACACGATCGGAGAGAGACATGGACGCGAAGACTGACAAGAGCGCGGGCAAATGCCCCTTCGTGCACACGAATCGTGACTGGTGGCCGAACCAGCTAGACCTTCAAGTTCTCCAACGGCACTGCGCCCTGTCCAATCCTATGGGCGAGGCGTTCGACTACGCCAAGGAATTCAAGAGCCTCGACCTCAGCGCCGTGATCAAGGATCTCCATGCCTTGATGACAGAGTCACAAGAATGGTGGCCGGCCGACTACGGCCACTACGGGCCGTTGTTCATCCGGATGGCGTGGCATGCCGCGGGCACGTACCGCATCGGCGACGGCCGCGGCGGCGCCGGAGCCGGCCAGCAGCGCTTCGCGCCCCTCAACAGTTGGCCGGACAACGCCAACCTCGACAAGGCGCGCCGGCTGCTGTGGCCGATCAAGCAGAAGTACGGCCGGAAAATCTCCTGGGCCGACCTAATGATTCTTGCCGGTAACGTCGCCCTCGAATCGATGGGCTTCAAGACCTTTGGTTTCGGCGGCGGGCGCGAGGATGTCTGGGAGCCCGAAGAGCTAAACTGGGGCCCCGAAGGCAAGTGGCTCGCGGACCAACGCTACAGCGGCGACCGTGACCTTCAGAATCCGCTCGCTGCCGTGCAAATGGGTCTGATCTACGTCAATCCGGAAGGGCCGAACGGCAAGCCGGACCCGGTCGCTGCGGCGCGGGATATCCGCGAGACGTTCAAACGCATGGCGATGAACGACGAAGAAACCGTCGCGCTGATTGCCGGCGGTCACACCTTCGGCAAGACCCACGGCGCCGGCGATGCGACGTTGGTGGGCCCAGAGCCGGAAGCCGCCGGCATCGAGGAGCAGGGCCTCGGCTGGAAGAGCAAATTTGGCACGGGCAAGGGCGCGGACGCGATCACCGGCGGCCCGGAAGTCATCTGGACGCAGACGCCGACGAAGTGGAGCAACCACTTCTTCGACAACCTGTTCAACAACGAATGGGAGCTGACCAAGAGCCCGGCCGGCGCCTATCAATGGCAGGCGAAAGGCGCCGCCGCCACGGTTCCGGACGCCTTCGACAGGTCGAAGAAGCACGTGCCGACGATGCTGACCACGGACCTCTCGCTGCGGCGCGACCCTGCGTACGAAAAGATATCGAGGCGCTTCTACGAGCACCCGGATCAGTTCGCAGACGCGTTCGCCCGGGCGTGGTTCAAGCTGACGCACCGCGACATGGGCCCAGTCGCACGCTATCTCGGCCCGCTCGTCCCGAAGGAAACGCTGCTGTGGCAGGACCCCGTTCCGGCAGTGGATCATGAATTGGTCGGAGAGCAGGATATTGCCGCTCTGAAGGCTAAGATCCTCGCCTCCGGACTATCGATCTCCCAACTGGTCGCGACGGCCTGGGCGTCGGCGGCGTCGTTCCGCGGCTCCGACAAGCGCGGTGGAGCGAACGGGGCGCGCATTCGCCTCAGCCCGCAGAAGGGTTGGGACGTCAACCAGCCGGCTCAGCTGGCGAAGGTCCTGCAAAAACTCGAAGCGATCCAGAAGGAATTCAACGCTTCAAAGCCCGGCGGAAAGAAAATCTCGCTTGCCGACCTGATCGTTCTCGGCGGCTGCGCAGCAGTTGAGGAGGCTGCGAAAAAGGCCGGCTACCCGGTGAAGGTTGCCTTCTCGCCGGGGCGCACCGATGCTTCGCAGGAGCAGACGGATGTGGACTCCTTCGCCGTATTGGAGCCAACCGCCGACGGTTTCCGCAACTATTACCGCGGCAAGCCGCTCATGTCCGCCGAGGAGGCGTTGGTGGACAAGGCGCAATTGCTGACGCTAACGGCGCCCGAGATGACGGTTCTCGTCGGCGGCCTACGCGTGCTGGGCGCAAATGCCGGGCAGTCCAAGCACGGCGTCTTCACCAAGCGGCCGGAGACGCTGACGAACGACTTCTTCGTCAACCTGCTCGACATGAGCACGCAGTGGGAGCAGTCGGCCGAGTCTGAAGGCGTGTACGAGGGTCGCGACCGCAAGACGAACGAACTCAAATGGACCGGCACGCGCATCGACCTGATCTTCGGTTCGCACTCGCAGCTGCGCGCGCTGGCGGAAGTCTATGCGTGCTCGGACTCGAAGGAGAAGTTTGTGAAAGACTTCGTGGCGGCGTGGACCAAGGTGATGAACGCCGATCGCTTCGACCTTGCCCGCTCTTACTGAAAGGATCGCACCTCGCCAAAAGCAGCACGAATGAAACGGCCGGGAGCTTCCCGGCCGTTTTTCTTTTCGACCGCACCTGATGCGTGCCGCCTCTCGCCTGGCTGGAGCATGATCCGGAAAAGGCCCGCCCCCGGACTTGATCCGGGGGTGGAAACCGGTTTTCCGAAAAGATCATGCTCCACCAAAATGCTTAGAGCGACGATCGATTCAATCTGAACCGACTGTGCTAGGCTGTGGACTTCGGCAGCTTTTCGGCGATGCCGAAGCTGTCGGCGCGACGGTGCATCTCGGCCCAGATGTCCGCGGAATCGATTCCGGCGCGCCGCCACAGTACCGCGAGGTGATAGAGCAAATCGGCGCTCTCGCGCACGATGTTGCGGTTGTTACGCTTGACGGCGGCGAGCGCGACTTCGCCGGCTTCCTCGATCACCTTTTGCGCGACCTTGCGGTTGCTCGATGCCAAGAGCTTTGCCGTGCGGGGATGCTCTTCGGGCGTCACCGCTTCGAGCGCCGCGTAGAGGCGGTCGAGCTCGTTGTCGACGGGTTTGCGGCCCGCCGGATCGGACGACGCAATGCGCACGGCCCGCGCGTCGGCCGCGCAGAGCTCGTCAAGCTCCTCGCGGATTGCACCGGCCGACGCAGCGCGCCGGCGATCGCTGTTTGAGCTTTTCGCGAGTCTTGCGACCATCGCTCACCTCCTTACCGCGCTTGCGGAATTCGGCGTGAGCGTTGGCAAGAGATCGCAAGCGGCGGTCCCTTGCCATCGCGCAGCCGTCGACGCCGCGCACGGTCTTGATGCCTGCCGGTGCGGCCGTCACGGCGGTCGCCGTCTCGGCCTCACCGAAGTTGCTACTGTCCATGCCTGTTTTGCCGGTTACCGAAAACCTCTTGGATTGCTTTTTCCGACCGGCCGGCGGGCACATAGGCCTCCCGGCTCGCCCCGTCAAGCGCGAGCCGGTCTTAACCCTTTGATCTCTCTGGGTTGCACGGAGAATGACCGCCCGCGCCACGGCTCCTTCGTGGCGAAGGCTTGACGGGGCGACATCGCGCCGCCTTATGTCAAGACGAAGGTCATCGAATCGTTACCAAGGACGGCGAGTCTGGGGTTCGAGGATCAAGGAGTAGCCATGGTCGATCGCGGCCAAGCAGCGGCTGTCGCACGCGAATCTAGCTCGTCGCGACCGCTTGACGCGCCGGTGCATCTTGCGGAGCCGGCAGAGAAGCAAACGGCACCGGGCTTGGCGTCGAGCCCGGAGCGTTTCGTCAATCGCGAATTGTCGTGGCTTAATTTCAACCGCCGCGTTCTCGAAGAATCCGCCAATCGCGGACATCCGTTGTTCGAGCGGCTGAAGTTCCTGTCGATCTCGGCCAATAACCTCGACGAATTCTTCATGGTGCGAGTCGCCGGCTTGCGGGCGCAGGTGCGCGCCGGCATTGGCAGCAAAAGCCCCGAGGGACTGACGCCGGCGGAGCAGCTCGTGCGCATCGCCGAAGCGGTGGTGCTGCTCGTTCAAGATCAGCAGGCGCAGTGGCGGGAGCTGCGCAGGACGCTCGCGCAAGCCGGCATCGTCCTGGTCGACGGCCCCGACGTCGCCAAGGCCGAGAAGTCCTGGCTCGAAGATTATTTTCTGTCGCACATCTTTCCGCTGCTGACGCCGCTCGCCATCGACCCGGCGCATCCCTTCCCCTTCATCCCCAATCTCGGTTTCTCCATCGCCTTGCAGCTTGCCCGTGCCAAGGACGGCAAAGCGATGAATGCGCTGATCCGCATGCCGAACCGCATCGAACGCTTCGTGCGCCTGCCGCAGGCCGGCGAAGGCGGGGAAGTGCGGCTCATTTCGATCGAAGGCGCGACCAGCCTGTTTATCGGCAAGCTGTTCCCCGGCTACGCGGTGAAGGGAGTGGGGGCGTTCCGCGTCATCCGCGACTCCGAGCTTGAGATCCTCGAAGAGGCCGAGGATTTAGTGCGACTGTTCGAGACTGCGCTCAAGCGTCGCCGCCGCGGTTCGGTCATCAGGCTCGACATCGAGGCGAATATGCCGCCGGAGTTGCAGCGCTTCGTGCAGCGCGCGCTCGACGCCGCCGACGACGGCGTGTTCAAGGTCGACGGCGTGCTGGCGCTCGACGAAATGTCGCAGCTTGCCAAGCTCGACCGGCCCGATCTTGAATTCGTGCCCTACACCCCGCGTTATCCCGGCCGCATCCGCGACCACGGCGGCGATTGTTTCGCGGCCATCCGGCAGAAGGATCTCATCGTTCACCACCCCTATGAATCATTCGACGTGGTGGTGGATTTCCTGCATCAGGCGACGCGCGATCCCGATGTCGTCGCCATCAAGCAGACGCTCTACCGGACCTCGGCGGATTCGCCGATCGTCAGGACGCTCGCCGAGGCGGCCGAGGCCGGCAAGTCGGTCACCGCGGTGGTCGAGCTTAAGGCGCGCTTCGACGAGGAGGCCAACATCCGCTGGGCGCGCGATCTGGAGCGCGCCGGCGTGCAGGTCGTCTACGGATTCATCGAGCTCAAGACCCACGCCAAGTTGTCGCTGGTGGTCCGCCGCGAGGGCGTCTCGCTTGCATCCTACGTACATGTCGGCACCGGCAATTATCATCCGGTGACGGCGCGCATCTATACCGATCTGTCTTTCTTCACCGCCGATCCCGTCATCGCCCGCGACGTTGCGCGCGTGTTCAATTACGTGACCGGCTATGCGGAGCCCGCCGAGCTTGAGCGCATGGCGGTGTCGCCGCTCACCTTGCGCAAGCGCATCCATGCGCACATCGACGAGGAGATTGCGCACGCCAAGGCCGGGCGTCCGGCGGCGATCTGGATGAAGATGAACTCGTTGGTCGACCCCGACATCATCGACGCGCTCTATCGCGCTTCCAATGCCGGCGTGGCGATTGACCTCGTGGTGCGCGGCATCTGCTGTCTGCGGCCCGGGGTTGCCGGCCTTTCCGAAAATATCCGCGTCAAATCCATCGTCGGCCGCTTTCTCGAACATGGCCGCATCTAT
>Ga0187784_10000468_pt1 | contig 29586 bp, 26 predicted proteins | sample 1015_SJ02_MP15_2_FD_132964 | JGI IMG/M metagenome (GOLD analysis project Ga0187784, IMG submission 132964) | Tropical peat soil microbial communities from peatlands in Department of Meta, Colombia - 1015_SJ02_MP15_20_MG | ecosystem: Environmental > Terrestrial > Soil > Wetlands > Peat | place... | reverse complement strand
CGCCGCACCATGTCGATTCCCGTCTTCCATGACGACCAGCACGGGACTGCCATCATTTCCGGCGCCGCCATCCTGAACGCCCTCGAGATCGTGGGGAAGGACATCGAGAAGATCAAGGTGGTGGTCAACGGCGCGGGGGCGGCAGGACTTACGTGCGCTCGGTACTATCTTCGCCTGGGGGTGAAGCGGGACAACCTCATTCTCTGCGACCTCATGGGCGTCATTTATGAAGGGCTCGCCGAGGGCGTCAACCCTTACCAAGCGAGCCTCGCCTCCAAAACCACGGCGAGAACCCTGGCTGAAGCCATGAAGGGCGCGGATGTCTTCACAGGCGTCTCCGGTCCCAATTGTGTAACTCCGGAAATGCTGCGCTCGATGGCTGACCGGCCTATCATTTTTGCCATGGCCAATCCGGTGCCGGAAATCAGTTACGAGGCCGCCAAGGCGGCCAGGCCGGATGCCATCATCGCGACGGGTCGGACCGACTATCCCAATCAGGTCAATAACGTGCTTGGCTTTCCCTTTATCTTCCGCGGCGCCCTGGATGTTCGCGCCCGAGCCATCAACGAGGAAATGAAGGTTGCGGCGACGCGTGCCCTGGCCGCTCTGGCGAAGGAAGACGTTCCCGACATGGTATTGCGCGCTTACGGACTTGGTCATCTGCACTTCGGTCCGGACTATATCATTCCGAAGCCTTTCGACCCGCGCGTGCTCCTCTTTGAGGCCTCCGCAGTGGCCCAGGCTGCTATGGAAAGCGGCGTGGCGCAGGTGAAAGTCGACATCGAAGAGTATCGCGACCAACTCTCTCGCCGCCTGGGGCGCACCCAGGAAGTCATGTGCAGCGTGCGGCAGCAGGCGAAGGCGGCGCCCAAGCGCATCGTCTTCTCTGAGGGCGAGCACCAGAAGATCATCCGTGCCTGCTACCAGCTTATCAACCTGAAGATCGCGCACCCGGTGCTGCTGGGCCGCCCCATGGTCATCGAGGATAAGGCGCACGAGTTGGAGCTAGGGAAATTGAACGTCGAGATCATCGAGCCGGCCCGCTCCCCCAGGCTGGATGCCTACGCCGAGGAGCTTTATCAGCTTCGCCAGCGCCGCGGCGTCACTCGCAACGAGGCACGCGAGTTGTTGGCCAATAACAACTATTATGGCGCCATGATGGTCCACATGGGCGATGCGGACGGCTTTGTCGCCGGCGTTTCCCAGCATTACCCCGACACCATCCGGCCTGCGCTTCAGATCATCGCCACCCGCCCCGACGTCCACAAAGTCTCCGGCCTCTATGTTATCGTGACCAAAAGAGACGTCTTTCTCTTTGCCGACACCACCGTCAACATCGAGCCCAGCGCCGAGGATTTGGCGGAGATCGCCTTGCTTTCCGCGGAAGTGGCCAAAAGCTTCGGCATCGAGCCACACGTGGCCATGCTCTCGTTCTCGAACTTCGGCAGCACACGCCATCCCTTGACCGAGAAGGTACGCCGCGCCACCGAACTCGTCAAACAACGGAATCCCGAGCTGATGGTGGATGGTGAGATGATGGCGGATACGGCGGTGGTCCCTGAGCTTCTTGCAGAGTACCCCTTCTCCAGCCTGCGGCAGAAGGCCAACGTCCTGGTCTTCCCCAGCCTCGAAGCCGGCAACATCGCTTACAAGCTGATGCTGCGCATCGGCGGTGCGGAAGCGCTCGGGCCCATCCTGATGGGGCTCTCTAAGCCAGTCCACGTCCTCCAGCGTGGCTCGACTGTGGAAGAAATCGTCGATGTGGCCGCCCTTACCGTCGTGGACGCTCAGAGGAACGCTGACCACATCAGCTTGCCAAATTCCAAGCCCTCCGCCGCATGACGTAAGGGCAACCCTTGTGGTTGTCCCGCAGACGCGGGAGCGGCCACAAGGGCCCCCCCTAGGCGCGAATTCTTTGTACCTCCTGAGCGCCACGCCTGCGACAGCGCGGGCCTTCCCCTTTGAGATCTGCGGCTTCTGTCTGTGGTTCTTATCTGGCGCCCGCTTACCTTCTGGATACCAACATCCTTCTTCGCCTCTCCCTCTCCGGTGGACCTTATGACGAGATGGTTGTGTCAGCGGTGGGGCGTCTGGTCACGGCGGGAGCTACTCTCTTCTACACATTCCAGAACGCGGCGGAGTTTTGGAACGTGTGCACGCGTCCTCGTGAACGAAGTGGTTTGGGAGTGCCTGGGCCCGTAACCTAGCCAGCAGCTTAACCCCGTGAGAGCGCGCCTCGTCAAATGGTCAGGGAGCTGACCGAAGTCGAGTGCGGATGGTCACTCTGGGAGCCTGCGCAGAAGGGAAATCCGCAGAGTCTCTGGAAAGCGAGACTCTGCGCTACTTTCTGAAACTCGCCGTGTAGTTCTTGCCGCCGCCATAGACTTTTTCAAAGCGGAATCCCACGCTCTCGACTAGCTCTCGAGCGTTCGGCAGGGCAATGAAATCCGGATCACCGGGCTGCTCGGTCAGGGACAGCAGGCCTCCCGTCCGGAGCACTCGATAGATTTCCCGCACGCAGGACCCTGGGTCCGACACCTCACCCAACACCGCGACCAGAAACACGCAATCCCATGCGCCGCTGGGCACCGGAAGGGCGGCGCCGTTCGCCTGCACGAATCCCACGTTCCGCAACGCGGCTCCGGCAAGCTTCTGCCTTGCCTTCTGGAGCATCTCGCTTTGCAAGTCAACCAGAAGGAGGTATCCCTTGGGAATGCGGCGCGTCACCGCTCTGCTGAAATAACCCGGACCCGAGCCTAATTCGAGCACTCGTGCTGTGTCCTCGAGTTCCAGCCGTTCGACCAGCCGCTCCGGCGAAAGAACGAACCGTCGGAGGGAGGACTCCAGAAGGAAAGCGAGTTGGTGAGGGTAGGTGCCGCGGCCGGCGCAGCGCGTCAGGACATCTTTGAACTCCGCCCAGCGCATGCTTTCTCCTGGCAACCGCTTTTTGGCCCGTACTCCCCGGCGTCGGTGATCACCTCAACACCCGCCATCGGACTGAATCCGGGACTAAGTTCTTTTACACTGCCTGCTCCCCCTCTGGCAAGCCCGCTTTGGTTCGCCAGCTTCGTGGACCGCGCTTTAGCGAACGACCCGGTTGTGGTAGGCTTGCGGAAGCGGCGTCAACATGAGTCTTAGGATTGAGCGTTCTTGGGTATTTGTTCGGACGCATGCCTGGAGGTTCACATGCCTACGCCAGAAGAAATGTACAAGATGAGGATTGTTTACGCCGTCCCGGGCATGGAGGCGGTTACGGTGCGCCGTGATGTTGTTTACAAAACTGCCGGCCAGACCGAACTCAAGATGGATGTTTACTCTCCCACCGACCTGCGGGAAGTTTCGCGAGCGCCTGTCGTGATGCTGGTCCACGGCGGACCCATTGGCATGCCCAGGAGCGCCAAAGATATGGGGGTTTTCGTATCCTACGGGGAGTCGCTCGCGGCGTCGGGACTTGTCGGCGTCACCTTCAACCATCGTTTCTATGCCCCCTCCCATCTTCACGAGGCAGCCAGCGACGTCGCCCAAGCCATCGACTACGTCCGCGGCAATGCTGACGCGCTGCGCGTAGATAAGGATCGAGTGGGCGTGTGGGCGTTCTCGGGTGGAGGGGTTTTTCTCAGTCAGCCCCTGCGCGACGCACCCGCCTTCGTCCGATGTCTAGTGTCATACTACGCCATCCTGGATCTCCAGGTGTGGCCTCCTGGGCATGAAAACGAGCTTGGTGAAGAAACCCGGAAGGAATTCTCCCCCCTCTTTCACCTCACCGCGAACGCGTCGAAGCTCCCCCCGATCTTCATTGCGCGGGCAGGCCTGGACAACCCTTGGTTAAACGCCACTGTGGATCGGTTCATACAAGAGGCCATCGCCAAGAATGCAGCACTGGAGATAATTACGCACCCCGGCGGACGCCATGGCTTCGACATACTGGATGACGACCCCAGGTCTCGCGCCATCATCCAGAGAACGCTCCTCTTCCTCAAGACTCACCTCGAGCAACCCTAGGTATTCCCTTCCACCACAGCCAGACTACAACGCCTATCATTCCCAGCCATCCCAGGACCCTCACTGCGGCTGCAATTGAGGTGTCATGCTCGAGTAGTCCGAGTTTGCCAAACATGAAGGTCCAATCATGTTCGACGTAATCGGCATCACCGACCGTGACCAAAGGAAGCTCCTGCTTTCGGGCATCTGCCATATAGGTCGCAACGTTGAGGAAGTTCTCGAAAAAGAAAAAGGCCGCGAAAGCCGTACCCGGGATCTGACGTTGGAACATGAAATAAACTGCAATGGCGAGTGGGACCAAGAGTTGGAGTAGCGTTCCGCCCATCACGCCGACAGTGTGACCAAACCAGCCAAACAGGAGATGCCCGCCTTCGTGGATCGGCAAAAAAACGTAATCGGAATGCAAAAATTTCCCATTGTCGACACCTGCGTAAAACAGGAATAGAAGGTAAAAGATCGTCCATGCTAGGGTCGCCGGTCTCGATATCGGTTCCCAATCTTCCTCGAGCCTTTCTAGAAAGCTCATCAACCTGGTGCTCCCCTGGAGCATTAGTTCGCAGAGCCTAGTTGCGCCGCCAAGGTTTTCTTCTCCGCGTTCTTTGTGGCCGAGAAAAGACTGCACACAAAGGTCACTGAGGCCCTCCGTGTTCTCTGTGTTGGGGCTCTAGAGGCACCGAGGGCACGGAGAAGTTCACTTTGGTTACCGCTCTGCCACGCTGCGATGACGAATAACGGGTGCGATTCTATCCCGAGAACGAATCGTCCGCCACTGCAATTCGGCCTCGTCCCATTGGTGTATACTTGCAGCCGCCCCAGAAGCACATGGTAGAAAGGACGAAATACAATGGCAGAGATTCGAGCAGCAGGAAATGTTGCAAGCAGACCACAGCTCTCCGCTGTGAGTTCTTTGTGGGAGAGTATTCGGCCGGGGAGCAGCAGGTCTGGAAGGTGGGCTCTGATGGTTGCGTTGTGCGGCTTGCTTTTCTATTTTCCGCCCGCGCAGGCTCAGGAGGGCCGCCAGAAGAACCCTTATCAAACCCAACTGGCGCAGTTACATGCTATGTTCGCGCAGACACTCGCCAATTGGAAGGCGCACCCGGACAACCTTGCCCATGGCGAGGACCCCAGCTTAGACGACGCTGATTGGTCGCCCTTCCGTATCTCCGAAGAGTGGAAAAACGGCCCTGTGTGGTTCCGGCGTTGGGTCGAGGTTCCCCAGTCGATGGGAGGGTACAACATTCGGGGCGCGCGCGTTCGGCTGGATCTGCGCGTGAATGCGGATGACTCGTTGCCGGTGCGCGTCTTCTTCAATGGCTCAGTGGCGGAGATGGCAGATGAGGACACCCAGCAACCCATTCTGCTCACCGAGAAGGCCGAGCCGGGCATGAAGGTCCTGGTGGCCATCAATATTCCCACGGCCACAATTCCCCTGCGCCTCGAGAGTGCCGACCTCCTGGTTGACTACCCGCCAGGTCGGCCCGATCCTGCTCTCTTATTCGATGAGATCCGCTCAGCCCAGGCCATGATCGCAGGGCTCTCTCCTGGCCCATCAGAGAGCGCCAAACAGCTCGACGACGCCGTCAAAACCCTCGACTTCGCTCCCCTCCAGCGCGGAGATCAGCAGGCTTTTGAGATTTCACTGAAGGCGGCGCAGGCCAAACTACAGCCTCTCGCTGACTGGGCAAAGCAGTTTGTCGTCCGCGCGGTGGCCAACTCGCACATTGACATGGCCTGGCTCTGGCCTTGGACCGAGACGGTCGAGGTGGTGCGCAACACCTTCGGCACGGTCCTGCAATTGATGCGTCAATATCCGGACTTCATCTACGCGCAGTCCGCCGCGCAGGACTACGTCTGGATGGAGGAGAAGTACCCCGACCTGTTCAAGGAGATTCAACAACGGGTCAAGGAGGGCCGGTGGGAGATTGTGGGAGGCATGTGGGTCGAGCCTGACCTCAACATGCCCTCGGGAGAATCCCTGGTCCGGCAACTCCTGGTCGCCACGCGTTACTTCCAGCAAAAGTTCGGAGTTGGGGTGCGAATCGGCTGGAATCCCGACTCCTTCGGCTACAATTGGCAACTCCCGCAAATCTACAAGCGATCCGGCCTCGATTACTTCATTACACAGAAGATGTCCTGGAACGATACCACCAAGTTCCCCTACAAGCTCTTCTGGTGGGAATCCCCCGATGGCAGCCGCATCCTCACCTACTTCCCACACGACTACGTGAATGACATTGATCCGGTGCGCATCTCGCAAGACGTGGCAGAGTACGTTCCCAAGACGGGCTTGCCTGAGATCCTGCATCTTTATGGCATAGGCGACCACGGAGGTGGCCCCACCCGCTCTATGCTGGACTCCGCCACCCGCTGGCAAAAACGCCCCAACTCTTTTCCCAAACTGACCTTCGGCACCGCCCAGTCCTTCTTCGACGACGTGGAGAAGAACCTCGCCCATTTCAACATCCCTGTCTGGAACAACGAACTCTACTTCCAATACCACCGCGGGGTGTTGACCACTCAGTCGGAAACCAAGAAACGGATCCGCCAAAGCGAAGAACTATTGCTCAATGCTGAAAAGTTTTCTTCTTTGGCCATGCTCGAGGGGAAGGCTTATCCACAGGAAGAGTTGAACGGCGACTGGAAGAAGGTGCTGTTCGACCAATTCCACGACATCATGCCAGGCTCGGGGATTGCTATCAACTACGTGGACGCGGCCCGCGATCAAGCTGTGGTGGGCCTGTCCGGCAACGAGATTCTCTCCAGCTCCCTGAAAACTCTCACCGCGCGCGTCAATACTGAGGGAGAGGGCGTTCCTGTGGTGGTCTTCAATCCTCTCAGTTGGGAGCGCACAGACGTGGCGAAAGCCGAGGCACAGTTCCCGTCGACCCTCGCCCCCCAGGGCGGCATTGAAGTGCGAGATTCGGCCGGAACCGTTCTTCCCTCCTCTGTAATCTCCCGCGACGACGCAACACACACCGTGAAAGTCAGGTTCCTGGTTAAGTCGGTTCCCGCATTGGGGTATGCGGTCTTCCATCTCGTGCCCGTCGCGTCGGCAGCTACCGCCGACGCCACCCTGAAAGCCAGTGGGGAGGAAATGGAAAACGAATTTGTGCGGCTCAAAGTGGACTCCAAGACGGGGTGCATCACCAGCCTGCTCAATAAACACGACGGCCACGAAGCCCTCGCGCCAGGAGCCTGCGGGAACCTCCTCCAGACCTTCGTGGACAAACCCAAGGAATACGATGCCTGGAACATCGACGCCAATTTCGAGGACCAAAAGTGGGATCTGAAGAATGCGGAGGAGGTCAAACTGATTGAGAACACGCCAGTGCGTGCGGTGATTCGAGTCAGGAAGAAGTTCCAGAACTCGACGTTTGTCCAAGACATCTGCATGTACCCAGGGGTGCCCCGCGTAGACGTGAACATGCAGGCCGATTGGCACGAAAAGCATATCCTGCTCAAGGTCGCATTCCCGGTGAGCGCGCAAAGCAATTACGCCACCTACGAAATTCCCTATGGGAACATCCAGCGCCCGACCACCAGGAACACTCCCGAAGAAAGAGCCATGTTTGAAGTGCCCGCCCTGCGCTGGGGCGACCTCTCCGACGCCAGCCACGGGTTCAGCTTGCTGAATGCGAGCAAGTATGGTTACGACGCCAAGGGAAACGTCATCCGCCTGTCTCTGCTACGCTCGCCCGCCTGGCCTGACGCGCACGCCGACGAAGGCTTCCACGAGTTTACCTATGCCCTTTATCCCCACCCCGGCGACTGGAAAGCCGCAGAAACCGAGCGCCGCGGCTTCGAGCTCAACTACCCACTCATTCCGGTCACTACTCAGCCCCACCAAGGGGTGTTTCCCGCTTCCCAATCTTTAGTCCAGATCGAACCTGGCAACGTGATTCTGACGGCCGTGAAGAAGGCTGAGGACAGTGACGCGCTGGTCTTCCGCTTCTTCGAGTTCGAGGGCAAGGCGGGAGAAGTTCGCCTGCATTTCCCCCAAGCCGCCAGCCAAGCCGCACAAGTGAACCTGATGGAAAAGCAGGACGCTCCCCTCTCACTCCAGGATGGCGGCAAGGAAACCACTCTGACGGTCCATCCTTACGAGATCGTGACGGTAAAGGCTTGGTTCGGCAAACCCGGCCGTAGCTAGGCTGTGGGAGGACGGTAAACGATCAACCCGAATGGTTGACCAGAAAACGGGTGGACGGAGGTATGTGATGAGCCTCAACTTGGCTGATGCTGTGGCTGTGCTGGAGCGAACGCCGGCAACGCTTGCGGCGCTTCTCGGCGACCTACCGGACGTGTGGGTGTTCGCCCGTGAAGGAGACAGGACGTGGAGTCCCTACGAAGTCGTAGGCCATCTGATCCACGGCGAGCGAACGGATTGGATTCCCCGCCTGCGCCACATCATGGCCGGCGAGGCGAGACCATTCGAGCCGTTTGATCGCGCTGCACAATTCACCGAAAGTCGTGGGAAGAGTCTGGGAGAACTTCTGGGGACCTTCTCGGAGTTGCGGAGACAAAGCTTGGCTGAACTCGCCGCGCTAGAGCTGTCAGGTGAAGACTTGAGACGCCAAGGGTTGCATCCCGACTTGGGGGAGGTGACGCTGGGCGCACTGTTGGCAACTTGGGTGGTGCACGACCTGGACCACGTGGCGCAAATTGCTCGGACAATGGCAAAGGTCTACGCCGAGGAAGTGGGACCGTGGAGCGCGTACCTGTCGATTCTGCGCGATCGGCGGCCAGTAGGGGCGTAGCCACTTGGCCGAACTGCGGGTCGGACTGGTGCCCTCGCAACTGCGGGTTGGGCGGGGATAAGTCGGCCTTGGCGCTTTCGGGCATCTCGGGAACCCGCTGGGAGCCGCTTCACCAACTCGAGCCGTGAGGCAATCTCCGCCATTTCAGCGTCGTCCATGAAGCTGATTTCGAGAAGGTGTTGCAGTGCTGCATTTTCTATTAGGTTGGCGAGCGAACGCCTCTCGACCTTGGCCACCCGGACAAAAGTCTGGTAGGTCTCGTCATCCAACCGCATAGTCAGAGTCTTAGGCATTGATAGTTCTCTTCGAACAGTTTCACTGTGAACGTAGACGAAGACGACACCCGGTGTTAACCATCAGCATTGGGGATCAAGGGCTGTCTGTTCTGACTCTTGACTCCTGACTTCTGCCACTGACGAGACTTGTGGCGCGATTGACAGCGGTCCGACGGGACGGTATTGTAATCGTACTTTATTGAGCTGAAGGCTGGGGTCATGGAACCACAAAAGAATGTCAGGCTGTCGGAGGAGCTGCTCGCGAAAGTCGTGAATGCCGCGCGGGAGGAAAACAAGACACCCGACGAGTTGGTGGAAGAAGCGGCAGAGTTGTACCTCGAGAACCGGCGTTGGCAAAAGCTGCTGGAAGTCGGCCAGCAAAGGGCGCGCGACCTCGGCCTCGAGGTGGAGGACGCACCCGACCTCGACGCAGGGGAGCGCCGCGAACAAAAAGAGCGTGGCCAGTAATCGCGTTCCCTTACCAGTGCCAAAGCCCAAGACCGCCGTCTCTTCGGCCCATTCCTCCGGCACCTTTCCTTCACCGGTCCGTTGCATCGCCGCAACCAGCAGAGGCCCACCTCTTTCCGCTTCGGAGCAGCGACCCTCTTGGTTTTCGGGCGGAGATTCCCCGGACTTGTCGAGCGCATGCCGGGAACATTCGCGCTCGTCTGGGCGTATGAAGATGCAGGAAAGAGAGGTGAGTTTTATGCACTGCGCTCATTGTGGCGCTCAGGTCGCGCTGGGGCTGAGATTCTGTAACAAATGTGGCCAACCGGTTTTCGGCGGGCCGGCCTCCGGCTCGGTGGCCCAGCCTCTGCCGCCGCCTCAATCCTCGACAGGTGGAACCAGCCTACTGGGCCCGAGCGCGGGATTCGCCCGACCGTCACGCGTGGCACGGCACGTTGGTGTGCTCGGCGCCCTCTGGATCGTCTTCTCCATCCTGCGGCTGATCCCCGGTCTGGCTCTGCTGGCTTTCGGCCAAATGCGGTATCAGTTCATGCTGATGCCCATGCCCGAACCCATGCCCCCGTTCGTGGCTCCGTTCCTGGGGGCCCTCGGCGTGTTCTTTTTGGGCTTCGCCATTGCGGGAGGGATCGCGGGATGGGGGCTGATGGCCCATTGCCCCTGGGCACGCATGCTCGCCATCATCCTCGGTTGCCTCAGCCTTATCCATGTCCCCTTCGGGACGGCGCTCGGCATCTATACCCTCTGGGTGCTGGTACCCGAGGGCGCTGACGCCGAGTACCAGAGTCTGGCGAGAGTCAACTAACCTAAACGGACCTTCGCCCGTCCCCGAAGTTCCCCCGTGGTGGTGTTGATCTAGCGGCCTGTCACGTTGGGTTTGCTAAGCCCCTTGACAAACGCTTCTTGGGTGGTATCTTCATAGTCGACTCTCTTCTCTAAAACACAGTGCGCTACAGGAGGAGTCATCATGCGCAAACTCCTGTTATGCCTGAGTGGGCTAGCATTGCTCGGGGGAGCAGCACTATATGCCGGGCAAGCCAAGCGGGTGGCGGGAGAGGTGTCGCCGGCCAGCGTGCAGGGCCGGGTGACTGTTTTCGAGACCATCAACCGCACTCCGACCACAAACCCCGTGCGCGACTTGCGGGTCTACATCTTTACCCTGGAGGCAAGCAAACCCTTCGAGGAACTCCAACTCAAGTGCCGCCGAGCCACGGCGCAGCCCAAAGCAGATCCCGTCCGAACGTATCAACTGTGCGAAACAGCTCTGGCCGAGGCCTACGCGTTGGTCCCGAGCCTTCCGGCCACGGCTACGGCGCGGACTGACCGCGCTGGCTCCTTCCACTTAGATGACCTTGCGCCCGACCGCCAGTACCACTTGGTCGGCATCAAGCGCGACGAGGGCGGCAGCCCCATCGTGGTTGTGGCCAAAACCCCGCGCCTGCGCTCGGGCCAGAAGCTCACTCTGGAGCTCTCCGAGAACGAACCTTGGACCGGCCCACTGATAATGAGGTAGGAATTCGGTTCAAGCCGGAGTGTCCGCTATAACTTCCCGCTCGACGGGCAAGCATCCCTCGTCCTCGTCGAGCGGGCAAGGAAAGCATTGACGCGCTTGGGCATGTGATGAGGCAAGAATCTTGCCCCCATCACTCTCAAAACGGCGCTCGGTGCTGTGGGAGGGTCTAGAAGGTAGCCGCTCACCCTCTCTTGACCCTGCGCTTCGGTCGGAGCTGTATGGCCTCAACCGCACTCTCCAGGCGGCGGGCGCGAGTCTCAGGTTTCTTGGCCCCCTCCAAGGCTTCGACATATTCGCGCTGATGAGTGTAGCTGAGTTCTCGCCATCGCTTCCAAGCCGGCGGCGCGGCTTTAAGCGCCTTGACGAAGTCAGCCGGCGGCTTGACCTCTCGCTTCTCGGTATCGAGGTCGAGCCGCACCTCGAGCGTCTCGCCCCCCTCCAACCCCGCCGCCTCGCGATGGCTCCTCCGCAAGGGAATGCAAGGCGGTCCACCCATTGCAGCGGTAGTGCTGCGAAACGTGTATCCGTTGAGCGTCACCTTGACGGGCGCACGCACTTTGCCAAACACGCTTTTGGGATCGAACGTCAAGGGGATGGAACACATTGAACCTTCCCGAACGATCGTGGCTTTGAAGCTTTTGGAAATCATCAACTAGACTCCTTACTCCCTCAAATCTCGCCTAAGTTGCGGGCCAACCGCGCGACCTTAAAGTCGAATTCTACCACATGGATTCACACTCAATATGCATCGCACCCCTTGCCTACATCAAGTCAACGCCACTCGCAGATACAGGTAGCGCAAGAGTTTGAATTTGCCGACGGGTTGGCGGCAGGGTTTCACGCAAAGGCGCAAAGCACGCGAAGGCAGAAGCGAAGGTCCTCTATTTCCTTTGCGCCCTTTGCGTGCTTTGCGCCTTTGCGTGAAATCGTCTGGAACGGCAGTGTGGTGGTACAGTTTTCGATAATTCAAGCTGTACGACTACCGCGATTCGGGATCAAGTTGCAAGCCAGGGTTTTTCTGGTATGCTTACTGCCCATTCATCGAAAGCGAGGTAGAATGCCGTGTCAACGACAATATCGCGACGAAGTTTCATGGTGGGGGCAGCCACCGCGGCCGCAGCCGTGCGCGTGATGGGTGCCAACGACCGCCTCCGTTTGGGCATCATTGGCTCAGGTCAGCGCGGGACTTACCTGATGAAGCGCGCCAACGAGGTGGGCAATTTCGATTGGGTTGCCGTGTCGGACATCTGGGACGTGCGGCGCGACCAGGGTGAAGATACAGCCGGCAAGAAGTTAGATAAGTATCCCGACTACCGTCAACTGCTCGACCGCAAGGATATCGACGGCGTCATCGTAGCCACTTTCGACCACGTTCACGCCCAGATCACTATTGATGCCTGCCATGCCGACAAGGACGTGTTCGTGGAGAAGCCCATGACGTCGCTGCCCGAACAAGGCCCGAAAGTGGTGAAGGCTGTGCGGGAGACGAATCGCCTGGTCCAGGTGGGCACACAACAGAGGAGCACGCCACACTTCCTCGAGGCCAAGCAGAAGTTTTTTGACAGTGGACTGATCGGCAAAGTGAACATGGTGCGCACCATCTGGAACGCCAATGGGGGTTACTTGACGACCGTGCCCAAGGGCTTCGAGCGGAAACCCGCCGGACTCGATTGGGACGCTTGCCTGGCCTGGTTGCCCAAGATCCCCTGGGACGCAAAACGCTACTTCAACCGTTTTGCTTACTGGGACTTTTCCACGGGTGGGCAAACCGGCGGGCTGTTCGTGCACATGGTGGATGTGGTGCATTGGTTCTTGAACATTGAGCGTCCTCTGGCGGCAGTGGCGATGGGCGGTATTTATCTTTACGAGGATGGGCGGGACACGCCGGACAACATCAACTTCGCGCTCGAATATCCCGAGAAGCTGAACGTGACGTTCGAGGCCACACTCACCGACATGATCCCGGCGGGCGCGGCAGACATCGTCTTCATGGGCACGGGCGGCAGGCTCTCCATCTTCCGTTACGGCTACCGATTCATCCCCAGCAAGGAAAACGCCCAACTCGGCGAAATCGCCAGCGGGCCCACGAACGACACGCACGTGGCGAACTGGTTGGAGTGCATGCGCACCCGCCAACAACCCAATGCCGACGTGCTCGCGGGACATTACAGCGCCGTGGCCTGCCATATCGGGAATATCGCCTACCAACAGAAAAGCCGAGCGGTCTGGCACAAGGAGTGGGAAATATGAGCATTCAAGCCGGGGTCAACATGGAATTCATCCGGTCGCAGGACAAGTCTTTTGCCGAAGGGGTGGAGCACGCCGCGCGGCTGGGCTATTGCTTCGTCGAGCCGATGGTGCACAACGGGCGGGAATTGCTCAGCGAAGCCGGCTACTTACATTCTTTCTCGCTTGACGATGACCCGGGCGAGATGAAGGATATCCTCGAGCAAAATGAGGTCAGAGCTTCCGGTCTCAGTGCCCACTGTCCCCTGATGCGGCCGGAAATCAGCGTGCCCTATCTACAAAAGGCCATTCGGTTTGCCGTCGCTGTCGGTGCGCCGGTGGTGAATACCGACGAGGGCATCCGTCCCTCTTGGGTGAGTATGGACGAAGCGTTTCCGCTGATGAGATACACCCTCACCACGGTCCTGCGCACGGCGGACCGATATGGAATTTACATCGGCATCGAACCTCACCAGAGCATTTCCAAGTCCACCCAAGGGCTGCTGCGCATCGCCACCCTGGTGGAGTCGCCCTACCTGCGCGTGAACTACGACACGGGGAACGCCTACCTGGCGGGCGAAGATCCCTACGAGGGCCTGCGGGCGGTCAGCCACCTGCTCGTGCACGTGCACGCCAAGGACATCGCCATCGAGCATTCGGAAGCGGAACGGGGAAAGGTGACCGGCACGCCGGTGGGATGCGCCTGCGGCGACGGCGTGATCGACTGGAAAAAGGTGGTCGGCATTCTGCGCGAGTCAGGTTTCAACGGCGTTCTTTCTGTGGAATGCGGCACCGAAGAACAAGCCCGCCGCAGCCTGGCGCATTTGAACGCCGTGCTGGGAGAATGACAGGGGCTCACCACAGAGGACACAGAGTTCGCAGAGAAAAGCCAGGCTAGTTCTTCTCCGTGATACAAGGTCGTAATTTCTTGCTTTTTTAGCAAACATTTTTCTCACTAATGCATAGAAGCCTCATGGACAGCGGGTTTCTACCCATAGATGATCGACACAACGAGCTCGTTTGGTTGCGGCTCAGCCGCGCCGTGGTCTCCGTGTTCTCTGTGGTGGATCTTTCTAAGCAAACCGAGGAGTGCTCATGAAGAGACAGTCCTTGATCAAAATGACGGTCCTGCTACAAACGGCAGTCGTTCTTTTCTGCTCGAGGGTTGTCACCGCGCAGGTGGCGATCCCTTTCTTCAAGCCGGGGGCGATTCGCGTACTCATTTTCTCCGGGCGTAACAACCACGATTGGCGGACCACCACGCCCTTTCTGCGGAAGACCCTGGTCGCGAGCGGGCGCTTTGATGTCCGGGTGGAAGAAGAGCCAATGGGAATCACGCCGGCGACGCTGGCGGCTTACGACGTTCTAGTGCTCGACTACGACGGCCCGCGCTGGGGGGAAGCGACGGAGAAGGCGGTCGAGGATTTTGTGAAATCGGGCAAAGGGCTTATAGCTATTCATGCGGCCAGCTACGCCTTCACGGGCCTTGTCGTGCTCGGCGACAACCATCGGCCCATGGGATTCAAAGAGCCGCCCTGGCCGGAGTATCTCAAGATGCTCGGCGGTTGGTGGACCGAAGGCCCGCCGAAGACCGCGCATGCCCCCAGGCATTGCTTTACCGTGAAATTCGTCGATCGAGAACACCCCATCGCCAAAGACATGCAGGAATCGTTTGTGGTCTCCGACGAGCTTTATCACAGCCACCAGATGTCACCCGAAGCTCACATCCTGGCCACCGCTTTCGATGATCCTGCAAACGGCGGGACGGGCAAGGACGAGCCGCTGATTTGGACGGTCAACTACGGCCAGGGCCGATCCATGTATATGGCGCTTGGCCACGACGTTGCCGCGATGCAGGAGACCGGGTTCGTGAACACGTTTTTGCGCGGAACCGAATGGGCCGCGACAGGGAAGGTCACACTTCCCCCCGATGCGGGCGCCGCCAAGACAGAACCGAAGCCCATCCGGTTGCTCGTCGTCACGGGCGGGCACGAGTATCCGACCACCTTTTATACTGTTTTCGAGGGAGCGGACGACCTGCATTGGGACCATGCGGTTTCCAACCACGAAGCCTTCCGAAACGACATACGGAGCCGCTACGACGTGCTCGTCTTTTACGATTTCTCGAATGAAATCAGCGAAACCGAGAAGACCCACTTGCGAGACTTTGTGGAGAGCGGTAAGGGGATTGTAGTCCTCCATCATGCCATTGCGGATTACCAATCCTGGGAATGGTGGTACAAGGAGGTGGTGGGTGGCAAGTACCTGCTCCAGCCCGAAGGCGGCCTACCCGCGTCGACATTCAAGCACGGTGAAGAACAGTGCGTCAAAGCGGTCGTGAAACATCCTGTGACGGCGCGGGTGGGAACGCTCCACCTGTGGGATGAAACCTACAAGGGAATGTGGATTTCGCCCGACGTCAAAGTGCTGCTCCGGACCGACAATCCCACCAGCGACGGTCCCGTGGCCTGGATCAGCCCCTACCCAAAGTCCCGCGTGGTTTACGTCCAACTCGGCCATGGCGAAACGGCCCACCTGCACCCCGCCTACCGCATCCTCGTCCAGGACGCCGTCCGCTGGAGCGCAGGAAGAATTGAGGAGCGGACGCAGTGACTGGCTTGAGTGTCCTTACATTACAAGAGAGGAGATGAAGAGAAGATATTGTCCTGCGTCTCCCAACCGCGAAGTTGGCGCTCGTCGACGCCGTGGTTTTGGATTTGTTCGCTAAGGCGATAGAAGCGCAGAAGATGACGCTTGGTGCGCCGGGTAGCGTATTCCGCCATGGCCCCGGAATTAATCATGAAGGCCCAGTCACTGGCCTGCGCGAGGAACAGCTCCCTTTTGGCTTGCGCCAGCGCGCGCAATGTCAAGTGCCCTGGTGGAGATTGACGCTGGAGCAACTTCTCCATGAGCTTGGCCGCCCGGTGAAGATGACGATAGATCCAGTCATTGCTGCCATTCAGCCACACGTCATTGAAGCCTTCGTACCCCCAGCTTGACATGGCTGGAGTCGCGACTTGATTCAGCGGGTATTCCTCCAAATATTCGGAAAGGGTGAGCAAGCGGATGGAATCCTGATGGCGTGCCATCTTGCGCACCACCTGATTCACCCAAGCCGGCCCTTCGTACCACCAGTGCCCGAAAAGCTCCGCATCGTAAGGCGCGACAATCAGCGGCTTTCGGTCCATGGCCGAAGCCAGATGTTCGACTTGCTTCTGGCGGTTGAAAATAAAGTTGCCGGCGTGGATTTCAGCCTTGTTTTCCGCCCACTCCGGAACGTACGGTTCCTTGTGGTTCGTCTTTCCCGTGATGCGGTAGTATTTGATTCCAGTGTCGATTCGAATACCATCCTGATGAACGTACGGCCGGAGATAATCAATATCGAGGTCATACGCGATGTCTCGATAAAACTCGCGGTAATCGTAATCTCCCGGATATCCTTCCACTGAACTCCAAACCTGGCGGGACGATTCCGGATCGCGTGCGAAGGCAGCCACCCCCGAGGGGCAATAGATGGGGGCATAGACACCCCGCTTGGGCCGCGGTTCGGCGCGTGTGAGCCCGTGGGTCTCGAGGATCGTGAAGCGGATGCCTTGTTGCCACAGCACTCGGTCCACGCCAGGAAAATAGCCGCATTCGGGCAGCCAGAAGCCCTTCGGCCTTCGGCCGAATACCTGTTCGTAGTACTCGATCCCGGTCCGGATTTGTGCCTGCACTGCGGAGGCGTTGACCGATAGCAGGGGCAGATAGGCATGCGTGGCTGCGCTGCCTAGGATCTCGATTTTCCCCAGGTCCTGAAACCTTCTGAAAGGCGCGACCAAGTTGCGATCATAACGATGGAGGAAGGCGTCGCGCACGCGAAGGAAGCGCTGGTGATACAGGCAAGCCAAGCGGTGGATCTCCGGCTGGAGAGCAGTTCGCGCCCTCTCCTTTTCAGCCAGCGCAATCAGGCGCTCAAGTCGCCTCAAGTAGCGCGATTGCAGGAACGGGTCCAAAAGCATCGCGGCGAGGGTGGGCGTAAAGGAAAACGTCAGGCGAAAATCCAACCCGTCTTCGAGCAGACCCTCCAAGACAAGGAGCAGAGGAATGTAAACTTCCGTGACGGCTTCGTAGAACCAGTTCTCCTCGAGTGAGTCCTGATGCTCCGGATGCCGCACGAAGGGCAGGTGTGCGTGAAAGACAATTGCCAGATAGCCTTTTGCCATTAGGGCGACTTCCGGCTGGACGCTAGTCCCGTGCGAAAGCTCCTTTCGCTCAGTTCAGTGAGATCGGCGCGCTCCTTGCCTGAGGGTTGAGGGTCATCCGTGCCCCCTGCTTTGGAAGCCAGGCCTGACCATTCCCGCCTTCGTTGCCCGTAAAGCTCCGCAATGATTCGTTCCATCTTTCCCGGCGCAAAAGTGCGGAAATGCGTTCGTTCCTGGCGTTCCAGCTCCTTCTCTTCTCCGCCGTACTGCTCGTCAGCGGAGACCGGTACGGCGGGAGCCTGGCCCTCCTCGGCAGGCTCCCCAGGCGGAACCGCCGTCGCCACTGGAGGGGAATCCTCTTCGACTAGCAGATAACTCTCTTCGACTTTATCCGATGGCCAGGCGCGTGGAGTCTCGGTCACGTTGGAGCGGGCCAGAGGTTGGAATCCGCCCCCCTCGGTTCGGAGGCCCAAATCGAGGCAATAGGACTTGCCAGGACTCTCCAGATGGACATACCAGTTTCCCGCGCGCAGGTCGATTTCAACCTCAAACCAGCTAGGCGCACTTGTGGCGTCGACATCGGCTTGGGTGACATCGTAGAACCTGAGCACGGGCTGAGCTCGCGGACCAACCCGCCGCAAAACCCTCGCGATCTCTTCCAGGTCATTGGCCGCAATCCCCCAGTAAACATGGACGAGATAGGGATTGACAGGCAGTAAGACCACTTTCGTTTCCTCATCGATTTTCGGCAGTTCCTCCGACTCGCACTCCACTTGCGCCGACGCTTCCGGCGTCTCAGCTTCCCACTTCTGGGCTGGCTTCACTTCGTCCGGTGAAATTTTTGGCGGAGGGGCGCCGTGAGAGGACTGCTTTGACTTCGTTCGCTCCTGCCTCTTCTTCACGCTTGCCTCTCTGACTGCTCGGCTTGTTTTGGTGAAATGCGGGTTTGGGTCGCTTCAGCCCTCCTCAACCTTCAGCAACTTTCCCTTACCGACCCGGCTGAAAGGACTTCCACTCCAGGCGACAGTCCGCGCATTTCAGCGCTCCGTACACATTATAGTACGTGCTGTAACCTGTACTCGTATCGGATTTGGCGAGCGTCATCTCGTCATGAATGTGCGCGTGCTGGTGGCAGAGGGCCCGCCCACAGGCGGCACAAACACCTCTTGCCTCTTGATCGCAGAACCAACATTTCATGCAGAATAGCCTCCTCATTGATAGTAAACTTCCAGGACGCGGTCGGCAACATGATCCCAAGTGAAGCCGGATTCGACCGCAACCCTGCCGTTGCGCCCCATCCAGCGAGCCCATTCGAAGTTGGTGAAAAGCGTGCCCAGCCCCCAGCCGACCGAATGAGGGTGAGGATGAATCTTGAGGCCATTAACCTCGTGCCAGACAAACTCATCGGGACCGCCATTCTTGCTCACCACCACCGGCTTGCCGGCGCTCCAGCCCTCGAGTACGACGATGCCAAAGGGCTCGTTGCGGCTTGGCACGCACACCACATCACAAGCTTTATAAAGCTCGGGTAATTCGTGACCATTCCTGAATCCCAGGAACCGCGTGGCATGCGACACACCGAGTTGCCACGCCCGATGCTCCAGGCCCCGGCGCATCTCCCCATCTCCGGCAAAAACGAATTTAGCGCGCGGATAAAATCTCAACAGGCCGGGAATCGCCTCCATCAGAAGGTCGGGACCCTTTTGATACGCCAGGCGGCCGGCGAACAGGACGGTCGGGTCCACGGGACCAATGCCATAGCGGGCCTTTACTTGAGCCGGGTCCAGCCAGCCGTCAAAATGATGGGGATTCACTCCGTTGTAAATAGGACGAATCTTCCACTCCGGGACTTCGTACATCCACATGATTTCTTTCTTCAAAGCATGCGAAACGGTTATGACCTGGTCCGCCCAATAGGTTGCCGCCCGCTCTTGATAGCGAATACGCGCCGGCTGGCCGCTATAAAAGTGGTTTCCGCAGCGTCCATACTCCGTGGAATGCACGGTAAAGAGGCTCTTCCGCCAGCGGCATTGCTTAATCCAGATCATCGCGTTGGCCACTAACCAATCGTGGGCGTGCACGATGTCAAACGGTCCCAAGAAGTCTTCCGTCGCCAAAAAGTGATGGACGAAAGAGCGGCACATATTATTGATTTCGTCAACGAAGTTCGGCTGCAACGCAAAGGGGCAGCGGTGGTAATGCACCCCATGGATGAGCTGATAGTGTAATTGACCCGGACCCATGCGCGTGAATACGTGAACATCGTTTCCTTTCCTTTCGAGGGCCGCCGCCAACTCGGTGACATGGGCTGCCACTCCCCCCACCGGAATCGAGTGAAGGGATTCCCAGGATAACATTGCGATGCGCATGACTGCCTCCTCGTTACTGGCGGAAGTCGTCATCGGCCCTTGGAACGATGGCGACAGAATTGTGGCCGCCGACCCGTAAAACCCGTCTAGGATCAGCTTCTTCAATATGCAAGCCAGGTGGTTTGTCCGCTTGAGATGTGTGTGCCGGCGCGCAGCACGCCACCAACATTCATTGCCGCGTGGAGGGGGAACCTTCTTGTGCTTTCAGCATGAAGACGATAAGCGGATTTTTTAGATATAAGACTGCACATCGAGCCTCTTTGCTTCATATCGCTTGAGACAAATTGGGACGCTTAACCCCGCTCGTTCTGCCATTTTATTTGATGTTTCAACGGGCACAAAAGGTTTGATACGACTCCGGAATTCCAACTTTTTCATGGCCGCTGATGTTCCAGTATATGTTATGCAAGCTACATTACGAGCGAAATTCTGTTTATGTGAATGATAAACAGTCCCGCGTGGCGAAATAAGAAGGTCTTGCGTAAGCTCCGTGCGCTCGAAAGCGAAGACCCGAAGCGCGGCGGCTGGATGTAAGGCAATCAAACAAGGTATGATGGGGATTGGGGAAGACGATCTCAGGGCTTCGACTTGGAGTTGAATCTATGGATCTCTCAAACGCCAAATTGCATACATTGCCCGAACTGCTCGAGGGTTTGCCGAATTTCTGCGGTTGGGAGGAAGAAGTTCTGGAAGTGGTTCAGCGGCAGAAACCTGTTTTCCTGCCGGCGACCAACATTCACTTGGACCAACTCGTTGCGGCTTTTGCCGTTGCCTTGCACATGCACCAGCCGGCCATCCCTGCCGGAAACCATGGACAACTCATCAGCAATCTACAATATATGTTTGAGCACCCGAACGAAGGCGACAATCACGATGCCGGACCTTTCGCCAATTGCTACAAGCGCATGGGGGACATGATCCCGGATCTGGTCGGCCAGGGTTGCAATCCCCGGGTCACGTTGGATTACTCCGGCACTTTGCTTTGGGGACTGCGACAGATGGGGCGAGGAGACATTCTGGAGAATCTCAAGCGCATCACCTGCGATTCTTGCTACCAGCCTTACGTCGAATGGCTGGGCACCATGTGGGGCCACGCGGTCGCTCCCTCCACTCCTATTCCGGATCTCAAACTCCACCTCCTGGCGTGGCAACACCATTTCGCCGCCATTTTCGGATGGGAGGCCCTGGCCCGCGTGAAGGGATTCTCTCCCCCCGAGATGGCGCTGCCCAACCATCCCGACACCCTTTATGAGTACGTCAAGGCACTCAAGGAATGCGGATATCGCTGGCTCTTGGTTCAGGAACATTCGGTGGAAACTCCTTCGGGCCAAGCCCTCGGCTACAAACACGTCCCGCATCGGCTCGTGGCGCGCAATTCACGTGGTGAAACGCAGGCCATCACCGCCTTGATCAAGACCCAGGGATCCGACACCAAACTCGTGGCCCAGATGCAGCCTTACTACGAAGCTAAAACCCTCTCCCGACAGAGGCTGGCGGGAATCTCGATACCCCCGCTCGTCACCCAAATTGGCGACGGGGAGAACGGCGGCGTAATGATGAATGAGTTTCCGGGGGCGTTTTGGAGAGCGTGGCAGGAAATGGCACAGTCAGGTGGCGGAACGCGGGGAGTTGTCGGGCTTACGGGTACCGAATACCTGGAGCTAATCGAGGCTGCCGGTTGCGCGCCGGAGAGCTATCCCGCTTGCCAGCCCGTGGGCCAACACCAGCTTTGGCGGCGACTCCCTTCCGGAAACCTCGAGCCGCGCACCGTGGAAGAAGCCATCAAGCAATTGAAGCAGGAGAATCCGAATTTCCGCATGGAAGGCAGTTCTTGGACAAACGACCGTAGCTGGGTTAAAGGGTACGAGAATGTGCTGACCCCTATGAACCAACTGAGTGCCCTGTTCCATCAAACCGTGGATCCCCTGATGGGCAAAGAAGGCTTCACCCAACAGCCACGCTATCGCCAAGCGCTGCTTTACAACCTCCTTTTGCAGTCGAGCGACTTCCGCTACTGGGGACAAGGGGTGTGGACTGAACACGCGCGGGAGATCTTCCGGCGCGGCGAGAATATCCTTCGCACCGAGTTCTAGGCCACAATTCGATTTTTCCCTATTTATTAAAATGCATTTACCTCCGAGTCGGTATAGCAATGACCATGGATGTGCTCTAGCTCACTTCGCTGGCTCATACAAGGCGGCGCTTGGATCGCAACCCCGCCACGTGGCCACACTTTGATGCAGCCTCCTAGGTGTTGCGAGCGTCTACATTGAATGGTAGCATCAGGTGACTGGCGCTCGGAAGGTTGGGATGGGGCAAGAGAAAGGAGTGACGCCAAGACGCTCGATGCCTCAAGCACTTAATGACCCTGAAAGGGAGCCGAAGGTTTAATGGAACGGAAGGATAAAGGTGCGAGCGGGGACGACCGCCGTCAGTACGTCAACTTCGCCTTCTACAAAGTCGACCCGCTATGGCGGCGGCTCCCGCCCGAAGAGCGCAAGCGGGGGAAGCGTGAGTTTGTTGAGGCGGTCAAGGCCTACGAAGAAGATATGCTCGTGGTCGCGTATTCGCTGGTGGGCATCCGCGGCGATTGTGACTTCATGCTTTGGCGCATTGGCTACGACCCGCTGAAGTTCCAGGAAATGAGCGCGCGACTTCTGGCCACGGAGCTCGGCAAGTACCTAACCACCGCTTACTCTTACTTTTCGATGACCAAGCGCTCCGTTTACGTGGATAAGCACACGCACGAGGGCCAGGAAGGAACCCGTCTCAGGCTGGTCCCCGGCCAGTTCAAGTACCTTTTCGTTTACCCCTTTGTGAAAAGCAAGGCTTGGTACCGGCTCACTAAACATGCCCGCCAAGGTATGATGGACGAACATATCGAAATCGGCCACCGCTACCCGACGGTGAGGCTCAACACCACTTATTCGTTCGGCCTGGATGACCAGGAATTCGTGGTGGCGTTTGAAAGCGACAAGCCCGAGCACTTTGTGGATCTGGTGATGGAACTTCGCCACAGCGAAGCCACAAGTTATACCGCGCGTGACACGCCCACGTTCACCTGCATTCATCGTGAACTGGCGGAAGTTTTGGACCTTCTCGGAGGGTAGCCGGAGCGACCATGCCCAGCAAAATGAAGTCAATCAAAAAGCAGGCTGGTGTAACGCGAACGTCTCGTTCGTTGTCGCGGGAGCGTCCCGCTCCCGCAAGCGAGCGCGGGCAGGAGACAAGTACCGCAAGCGCGGCAAGCGAGACGCCCGCGCTACGACGTAAAGCCAAGCCGAAGGTGGACTACACCTCGCCCGAACGCTTGCAGAAGATTTTTTCGGCTCTGGACGAACTCTTTCCTCAAGCCCAGTGCGCCCTGCGCCACGAGAATGCCTTCCAACTCCTGGTGGCCACTATACTCTCCGCCCAGTGCACCGATGAGAGAGTGAACAAAGTCACCCCCGGGCTGTTCCAGAAATACCCCACCCCGCAAGACTTTGCGGCGTTGCCGCAGCCAGCTCTGGAAGAAGAAATCCGCTCCACGGGGTTCTTCCGCAACAAGGCTAGGAACATTATCGGAACGGCCACGAAGCTGGTGGCGGATTTTGGCGCTCAGGTTCCCCGCACCATGGAGGAGATGCTGACCCTGCCGGGGGTGGCGCGAAAGACAGCCAACGTAGTGCTGGGAACCGCCTACGGCATACCCACGGGCGTTGTGGTGGACACCCACGTTTTCCGCATTGCGAATCGGCTGAAACTCTCCAAGCAGAAGACGCCGGAGAAAGTCGAGCAGGATCTGATCAAGCTGGTCCCGCAGGAGCGCTGGATCTCTTTTGGCCATCAGATGATCTGGTTTGGAAGGAAGATCTGCCAAGCGCGCAAGCCCTTGTGCGCGACCTGCCCGCTCGAGTTCACCTGCGATTCGCGGGATAAGACCGTTTGAGAACTCCAGGAGTTGAGGAGTCAAGGAGTCAAGAAGTCGAGGAGTTGAGAAGAGCAGCAGGCCAAACCGGTATTCGTCCTCCTCGACATCTCGACTTCTTGACTCCTCGACTACTCGACTGTTTGACGATTCGTCATGGCGCGGGCAAGTTCGGGGGGAGGATTGAAGGTCACTCTCTCTTCCACAGATTCAATTTCCTCGACCTGTTCGACTCCCAAACCCTTGAAGTAGGCGACCACATCCTGAACGAGGTGCTCAGGAGCCGAGGCGCCGGCGGTGATGCCGACGCACTGAACCTTTTCAAACCAGCCAGGGTCGATCTTCCACGCGTCCTCGATAAGGTAAGCGCGTGCTCCCGACATCTCGGCGACTTCTCGAAGACGCCTGGAATTAGAGCTGTTATCGGAACCGAGTACCAGGATCACCTCGGCTTCCTTGGCCAAGAGCTTGACCGCCGATTGCCGGTTCTGAGTGGCGTAACAAATGTCATCACTCGCCGGGCTGACTAGTTTGGGGAAGCGCCGCCGCAGAACCTCTATAATCTCCCGCGTGTCGTCAACACCCAGCGTGGTCTGCGTGGTGACGGCAACACGCTCGGGATCCGCAACCTGGACTTTTTCCGCTTCTTCCACACTGCTGACCAACTGGGTGCACTCCGGAGCTTCACCCATGGTCCCCACAATCTCGTCGTGTCCGGCGTGCCCCACGAGAATTATGGAGCGGCGCTCTCTGGCAAATCGGACAGCCTCCATATGAACTTTGGTGACCAGAGGGCAGGTGGCATCGATGACTCGCAGATCTTTGGCCTGGGCCCGGGCGCGGACTTCCGGCGAAACACCGTGGGCGCTGAAAATGACCACTGCCCCTTCTGGGACCTGATCGATCTGGTCCACAAACACGGCGCCCTTGGCGGCGAGAGACTCGATCACGTGCTTGTTATGAACTATCTCGCGGCGCACATAAATGGGGGCCTGGAAAAGCTCCAGAGCCATGTGAACCACGTCAATAGCCCGATCCACACCCGCGCAGAATCCGCGCGGCTTGGCGAGCAAAAGCTTCTTGAGTTTCATGTCGACTCGCTTTATTGCCCTCTCGCGGGCGAGCAACCCTTCACCAGCTATTATGCTAACAGATTGCCCCCAGCGCGTCAAAATCACGTGACTATATCCTCGCCGCCATCCACACGGATGACATTGCCCGTGATCCAATAGGTGCGGTCGTCCATCAGCGCCACAATGGCGGAGGCCACGTCTTGCGGTGTAGTCAATCGTCCGCCAGGGTTGCGCATCCTGGCAAACTCGGCCAGCTTATCAATTCCAGGGATTTTGGCCGAGCCGGGGGTAATGGTCACGCCCGCCTGGATGGCGTTGGCGGTAATACCGTGAGGCATCAGTTCGTAGGCCAGTTGGCGGATGTGGGACTCGAGGACCGCCTTGGCCGCAGAGACGGGGCCGTAACGCGGAATCACGCTATGCCCGCCCGCGCTCGTCATGGCGAAAATGCGGCTGCCGCGCCCCAGCATCCGGCGGCGAAATAAATCCTGGACCCAGTAGACGAGATTGTTCCCCATGACATCCACCGTCATGTCCATTTGCATTTGCGTCAATTCATCCTCGGCGGAGTCGGCGAGGTAGGCCTTCAGCGACCCGAAAGCGACGGAATGAAGAAAGACCTTGATGAAGTTCTCACCGCCGCGCTGCTGCCAGTGATCCTGCATGCGGTTCAAAGCTTCCGCGCGCTTGTCGGGATCCGCAGCATTGATATTGAAAAACAGGACTTCCCGCCCAGTCTCCTCTATGCTACTTATAACCTGCTCGACTTGAGGGAGATTGGAGCGCCGATCAAAGTGCACGCCGAAAATGTTCAGCCCGGCGCGCGCCAGCTCGAGACTGGTGGCAGCCCCGAAACCGCTCGACGAACCGACAACTAACCCCCAGGGCATAGGTCCTGTTTCCGTCATATGTGTTTTTCTCCGCGACTGAGTATTTGCCGATTAAGGAATTGCAGATTCTGGACTGACGATTGTCGATTGATTGCGGACCAGTTCGCCGGGGCCGGTTTCAATCGGCAATCGGCGATCGAAAATCGGCAATCAAATCAGGCGCTCGACCGTAATTCGACGTTCATCACGCCCCAAGTGCTCGAGGCGGATTCGAACGCAGGGACGCGCAGCACCCTCAACGAACTTCTCCCCCCACTCAATGAGAACTGTTGCGTCCTGGGCCAGCAAATCGTCCAGCCCCAGCGTTGCCAGGTCACGCGCCCCCTCGATGCGGTATAGTTCCACGTGGTAAATCTTGCCTTTGGGACCGTACTCGTGCACCAGCGTGAAGGAGGGGCTGGTCACCTCATCTTCGGGGACGGAAGCCAAGCTGGCCAGGATACCCTTCACGAGCGTCGTCTTGCCGCTTCCCAATTCCCCTTCCAACAACACAATGCAAGGCGGCTCGATTTCCTTCGCCAGCTCGCGCCCCAAGTTCATGGTCTCTTCGGGCGAATGGGTGACCAAAGAGCAGTGACGAGTGACGAGTGGCGAGTGACAATAGGGCAGCGACGAGTGACGAGTGGCGAGTGACGGAAGGGCAGTGACGAGTGACGAGTGACGAGTGACGAGCAAAAAGAACCAACGCAGAGCGTTGTGTGGCAAGTCACTCATCGCTTTTCACTCGTCAATGCTCTTCCGGCTCATCACTAGTCCCTCTTCCGGCTCGCCACTCATCACTCGCCACTCGTCACTGGTCTTCTGTCACTGGTCACTGCTCTATACGCGCGCGGCAAGGCCGCGATCAAATCACCTGCGATAAGAGAAGGCTGCCCCAATTCCTTTGCCGCCAAGTCACCCGCTAAGCCGTGCAGATATACTGCCCCCGCTGCGACCTCGCCCATCGGCCGATCGCGATATTGTGCCACAAGCCCCGCGATCATGCCGGTTAGAACGTCACCTGTCCCACCGCTTGCCATTCCGGGATTGCCGGTTGGGTTCACCCACACCTTTCCGTCAGGCGTGGCCGTAAGGGTGCGGAAGCCCTTCAACACAAGGTTCACTCGGTGTTTCCGGACAAACTCCCGTGCGCTGTCGACACGGCGCGCCTGGATTTCCGCAGTTCCTAAGCCCACCAAGCGGCTCATTTCGCCGGGGTGGGGCGTCAATACAGCGTCCGGCAAATCCCCTCCGGACTCAAAGGTATCCATGCATCCCGCGAAGGCGTTCAGGCCATCGGCGTCCAAGACGACGGGAAGGCGACGGCGGTTGACCAGGGTGCGAACCAACTCGGCCGTTTCGGGGACGTCGCCAATCCCCGGGCCGATGGCCAGAACAGATTTCCCCTCGAGCAACTTATCCCACCGCCCATGCTCAAGCGCGCGCAACGAAATCGTGCCCGCCTCGGTTTGCGGAAGCGGCTCGGTCATGTATTCCCTTCCCAGTGAAGCTACAATAGGCAACGCACTGGCGGGAGTAGCCACGGTCACCAGACCGGCGCCAGCTCGCAAAGCCGCCAAGGCAGCAAGCGCGGCTGCCCCGGTCTTGCCCACCGAGCCGGCCAGAACCAGGACGTGACCAAAATTGCCTTTGTGAGCGTCGGGCTTCCGAGGCCGCGCCATCCAGGCAAAATCTTCGTGGCAGGCCAAGTTCAAGAAGAGTTCCGAATCGCTTTCCAGCGCATCCGGTGGCGTTCCAATTAGCTTTAGGACCCATTCTCCTACGCATTCACACGCAGGCGGAAAAATATGCGCGATTTTCGGCGCCGTAAAAGTGACGGAGAAGTCAGCCCGCACGTGCTCGCCGATCAGCTCGCCCGTATCAGCGGAGATGCCGGAGGGCAAATCCACCGCCACCACCTGCGCGCCGGCCAATTCCGCGTTGACCTCGCGAACCACTTCCAGCAGCAAACCTCCCAACGGTTTCGTGAGCCCTGTTCCCAAAAGCGCTTCAACCAATAGCGTCGTGCCCTTCAGGCTCAGTTTGATGCCTTGCCAGGCTTGGGGAGTTTCGACGACCTCCGGCATCGCGGAAATCGCCAGCCGCTCGAGGTTGACGGCCGCGTCGCCTTGCACCTTCTGGGGGTCCGCGAACAGGAGCACCCTGGGTGTCAGTCCTCGATCGCGCAGCAAACGCGCCACCACAAGGCCGTCGCCTCCGTTATTCCCCCGCCCGCACAGAATGACAATGCGTTGCCGCCCCAGGGGGGCAAACCGCTCTTCGAGAAATTCCACCACACCTCGTCCGGCGTTCTCCATTAGCGTAAGGCTCGGAACACCGTAGTGCTCGGTGGTCAGCCGGTCGATGCGTTGCATCTGTGTCGCAGTGAGTATTTTCATGAAATAAACGAGAAGAAGTCAGAAGTCAGGAGCCAGGAGTCAGAAGACAGAATTGGCGGTGAGCGCCGCTCATCGGCAGGGGCCCCGCCACGGCGGCTGCTTTGCCAAATCCACTGCTGCGCACCCGAAAGCACTGATTCTGACTCCTGACTTCTGACTCCTGGATTCTTCGCTCCTAAAGCATCCACCCACCGCTCACGTTAAGAACCTGACCGGTAATGAAGGAGGCTTCCTCGGAAGCAAAAAACTTGACCGCCTCGGCGATGTCGCGGCCGGTGGCGGGACGGCCCACCGGGAACCGGGCGTCGATCAACTTCTCTGCTTCCTCCAGCGATAATGCCTTTTCGTCAATCACCGGCGGGTTTACAACGTTCACGGTAATTCCGTTGCGTGCTTCTTCCAGCGCTACCGAGCGGGAGAAGGCCACCAGCCCGGCTTTGGCTGCCGAGTAAGCTGAGATCTTGGCTTGGCCGAAAGCCCGCTCCGCGCCCACGGACCCCAGATTGATGATTCGTCCCCAATGCTTCTGCCGCATCACGGGCACGGAAAACTTGGTCGTGTAAAAGACACTGAAGAGGTTTGAGGCGACCACGGAGTGCCATTCCTCAAGGGTCGAATCCACAACCGGTTTCCAATCGAACACACCCACACTGTTGACCAGAATATTGAGATGCCCAAATCGGTTGACGATCGCCTCAATCATTTCCGCCACGCGTGCGGAGTCTGTAACGTCAGTCTGGAAAATTACCCCTTCGGCTCCCACCCGGTGCAATTCATCGACGACTTTCTGGGCGCCCAATTTATTGGTTCGGTAGCTGACGGCTACTCGAACCCCCGCCCGGCCCAAAGCGAGGGCAATCTCCTTCCCGATGCCTCGCGAGGCGCCGGTTACCAAGGCTACACGGTTCCGCAGAGACAAACTCAAGCTCCCTGAATCGAGATTACTTGGTGCAGTCTATAAAAGTCGAAAGTCGAGAGTCAAGAGTCGAGGAGTTAAAGGACTTTCGACTCTCGACTCTCGACTTTCGACTCCTGCTTACTCCGACGCCTTCGCCACCACCAGCGTCATATCATCCTGCAGTTCAGGGCTTCCGGTCCAATCGCTCACACTACGATAGATTTCTTCCACCAGAGAGGGCGGCGGAGCGTTCAGGGCGCGGCGCACCACCTCGAGCAAGCGGTTTTCCCCGAACTCCTCGCCGTAAGTGTTTTCAGGTTCAGTGATCCCATCCGTGAAGGCCAGAAGCAGGTCTCCCGGCTGGATTTGGATTTCTGCCTGCTCGTAGTCCAGGGGAGAGAAAAGGCCGACCACCGTCCCACCCACCCTAAGCCGATGGACCTGCCCGCGACGGAGCAATACCGGAGGCAGGTGACCCGCGTTGGTATAGGTCAAGGTGCGGGTTGCGGCGTCATACACCGCAAAGAAGAAGGTCACATATTTTTCCCGAGGAGTGCTCTCATAAAGTTGGACGTTGAGCCGGCTGACGACCTCCGCTGTCGAAAGGCCCCGTGAGTGAGAACCGCTCGTGGGCGCGAAACCGTCG